>Ga0310121_10000823_pt1 | contig 33122 bp, 26 predicted proteins | sample CB27_Tmax_986_MG_FD_203504 | JGI IMG/M metagenome (GOLD analysis project Ga0310121, IMG submission 203504) | Marine microbial communities from Western Arctic Ocean, Canada - CB27_Tmax_986 | ecosystem: Environmental > Aquatic > Marine > Oceanic | place: Canada: Western Arctic Ocean | collected...
GTGTAACGGTGCGGTGTAACGGTGCGGTGTAACGGTGCGGTGTAACGGTGCGGTGTAACGGTGCGGTGTAACGGTGCGGTGTAACGGTGCGGTGTAACGGTGCGGTGTAACGGTCTTGCCGTGGCCTCCCCCAGCGGTGCATACTGCCCCCTGGCGGTATTCGTGTTGCTAGCTTCCCTGAGGACTAGCTTTCCATGGTATTCTGTAGGTAAGGCAGTCGAGCGTTCCTGGTATTTTTGGGCGTTTCCATGATTTCGGTCATCATACCCGTTTACGATGAGGCAGAGAGCATCGAGGAGCTTCATTGCCAGCTCGCGGAGCTTGCTTCGTCATTCGAGGATACGTTGGAAATCATCTTTGTGGATGATGGCTCGCGAGATGGGAGCTGGTCGCTGATTTCTCGACTGGCGGCCCGGGATTCGCGGGTGCTCGGCATTCGCTTTCGGCGGAATTTTGGCAAGGCGGCTGCCCTGGCCGCTGGTTTTAATGCCGCCCGGGGAGAACGGATCGTTACGCTCGATGGCGATTTGCAGGATGATCCGGCAGAAGTCCCCAAGTTGCTGGCCCACCTCGGTCAGGATTGTGACGTGGCTTGTGGTTGGAAGCAACCTCGCCATGATCCCTGGCACAAGGTGATTCCTTCCTGGATATTCAACAGGTTGGTTGGTTGGCTGACGGGTGTTTGGCTCCATGACCACAATTGCGGGCTGAAGGCTTTTCGGCGAGATGTGGTTCATGAAATCCGTCTCTACGGCGAATTGCATCGCTTTATTCCGGTTCTCGTCGCGTCACGTGGATTCCGTGTTGCCGAGGTCGTGATTAACCACCGACCTCGGAAACATGGGAAATCGAAATATGGCGTGGGGCGTTTTACCAAGGGATTCCTCGACTTGCTGTCGGTCAAATTCATTACTAGTTACGGGGACCGTCCCCAACATTTCCTGGGTACCGTGGGGCTCCTGTCGTTTGTCTTGGGGGGGCTCGGTATGCTCAGCCTGGCGGTGCGATGGTGTGGCAGTCGCCTGATCGATGGATTGCAGCCTGTGCACTTACACCAAACTGCAGCCCTTTATTATTCTCTGGCGTTATGTATCGTAGGGGCCCAGTTTCTATCGGTCGGGTTGCTCGGCGAAATGATTGCTGCATTCCTGGCACGAGATATGGATACGTATTCTATCGCCGAACATACCGAGCCTGCGGCTGATTCCAAGGCGGACCATGCCGGCTCGCGGACCAAGACGCAATAACAGCGGTCATTTTCATGCCGACTCACGACAACACCGGGCGCGAAAAACTTCGCTGGAGTGTCTACGCGTTGTTGATTGCCGTGGCGGTTGGCAACCTGTCGGGTCGTTTGCTGTCGGTCAATTCGGTCGATCGCTCTCGCCTGGAGGCCTATCGCATTGCGCAGCGGTTAAAAGAAGATCGTGCCCGATTCGAGGCAACAGGTTTGGCCGGCTCACAGTTGGAGCAGCGGTTGGCCAAGCGCAAGACCGAACTCGAGGAAAAGCTGAAAATCCAAAGGCCTTTTCTGAGCAGCAATGACCGGAGTCGTTGGTTGACGGTTCGGGCCCTGGTGGAAAAAGGGACCTATGAAATCGACGATTTTATTGGCGTGCCGAACTGGGACTCGATCGACAAAGTCCAGCATCGTGGCCGCGACGGTCAGTTACACCTGTATTCCAGCAAGCCACCCCTCCTGTCAACGTTGCTGGCTGCTCCGTATTGGCTTATCCATCGCCTGACGGGGGCCACGTTGGGGACGCATCCCTATGAGATCGGGCGGTTTTTGCTGCTGTGCGTCAACATCGTGCCGTTGGTGTGCATGGTTGTGCTGGTCGCCCGACTGGCGGAGCGATTCGGCCAGACCGACTGGGGACGAATTTTTGTGGTTGCAGTTGCCACGCTGGGAACCTTTCTGTCGACTTTTGCGACGGTTCTTAACAACCACATCGTGGCGGCTGTCTGTGCGACGGTGGCCCTCTATGCCGTCGTGCAGATCCGGTGTGCGGGGAAAGAGCACCTGGGATGGTTTGTCGTTACTGGCCTGGCGGCGGCCTTGACCGCAGCGACCGAATTACCCGCGATGTCACTGTTGGTGTTGCTGGGGCTCTACCTTTTCATCAAGGCTCCCCGCGGAACTACTTATGGGTTCATACCCGCTGCGCTGCTGGTCGTTGTCGCTTTTTTTGCGACGAATTACGTGGCTCACAACAGTTTGCGTCCACCCTACGCGCATCGCAGTGCCACGGATTCGGAGGACAACTGGTACGAATACACCTATGAAGTGAATGGTAAACAGCGGCAGAGCTACTGGTTGGCACCACAGGGAATCGACAAAGGGGAACCTTGTCGTGAAATCTATGCGCTGCATGTGCTTGTGGGGCATCACGGTATTTTTTCGCTCACACCGGTCTGGTTGTTGAGCATCGTCGGCGCCTGCTTGTGGCTGTGGCGGGGACCCGGGCAAATCAGGGAACTGGCAATTCTAGTCGTCTTGTTGACGGTCATTTGTCTCGCCTTTTACATCGGCTTTCGCCCCCAGCAGGATCGCAACTACGGCGGTATGACCAGTGGTTTTCGGTGGATGTTTTGGTTTGCCCCGTTGTGGCTGTTGGTGATGCTGCCAGCGGCTGACGAGCTTGACAAATCGAACAGCGGAAAAGCTTTGGGCCTGGCACTGCTGGCTTTGTCGGTGATGTCGGCGACCTATCCGACCTGGAATCCCTGGACCCACCCCTGGATTTACCATTGGATGGGGTATTGGGGGTGGGCAGGATTAACTTAGCGATGCAAAGCACTTTCTTTGGCCTGCGATGGCCTTCGTGAGGCGGGAAGAACTCCCCAAATGGAGTCAAAGTATCGACGATTCCAGGCGGCAGAACGATTTGGAGGATCGTGGCCGCGGGTTCCGACAATCGATAGTTTGGGTCATTGGAGCGGCTGACCGCAGGGCCATTGGAGCGGCTGACCGCAGTGGTGTCGTCGCGGGTTGGTTTGGGGCGAAAAGGGAGTTGAAAATCCCGATTCCCGGCAAAAAAATTTGCCGTAGGGGACATGGTCGGTTGCCGGTTGAGAGTTGGTTTCAGCCCAACTCTGCCGAATGCCTGCTGGTTTGTCAGGTCCCGTTGCCAATCCCACCGAAACGAAGATAATGACAACGTTATGCTTTGCACGATTTGCGATAAACAATTCGAAGCCACCAGTCCAACTGCCGCCATGCCTTTTTGTAGTGAGCGTTGTCGAACCATTGATCTGTCCCGATGGTTAGATGAGAGATATTCGGTGCCGCTGGTTCTCGATCCGGAAGACGAGGAGCTACCACCTGAGGTGGTTGGTGATGCCGCACCGCGGGCTGGCCAGTAACTGGGGCCACAGGTCGATGGCTTTGGTCTTCTGCAGTGGACGGTACGGATTTCCGCGAGGTGGGGCCCAACGTTTCGGAAACTTGGCTGTGACACAACCATATCTGCAACGGTTCACAAACAAGACAGGTATCCATGCCCGATCAGCAAGGTAAACTTCGTGAGATCGCCTGGAATGAGATCTGCCCGTGGTTCATGCTTACGCGTTGTATCCGCATCGCGTTGTTTATTCGGGTGCTGATGTTAGGCACCGTGGGTCTGATTGTCGTGACTGCGGGTTGGCAATTGATTGCCTGGTTTTTCATCGGCATCGACGACGAGGTGCTTCACGAATGGCGGACTTCAGGTTGCCGGTGGGTTTGGCAAAACTCCACTGATTTCACGGTGTCGGCTGCCCAAACTCCGAACAGCGCTGGTGAGCTTTTTAAAACCGCAATGACGGGCTTGACTGAGGCCCCAATTGACCTCTGGAACCACCTGACGCGTCCTTTTGTCGACCTGTTCGACAACGATTTGACCTTACCCGGTTTTTTTTGCCTGCTTCTTTGCGGGGTTTGGGAAATCATTGTGTGGGGGCTGGTAGGTGGGGCGATCACCCGTATTGCAGCTTTGTCTTTGGCCCGGAATGAGGTTCCTGACTTGGGGCAAGTGATTCGTTTCGCCTGGAGATCTCTCCTCTCCTATAGCCTGGCTCCGCTGATGGTACTGGCGGCTGCGGCTTTGTTTGCAATCCAGTTGGTCGTTTTGGGCCTGGGGATGCAATTGGATTGGCTGGCGTTTATCGCTGCCATCCTGTGGCCATTGGTGTTGGTCTACGGACTGTTCATGGCCTTGATTCTGCTCGGCCTGCTGGTTGGCTGGCCGTTAATGTGGGCCACCATCAGCGTCGAGGGAACCGATGCCTTTGATGCGGTGAGTCGCTCTTACGCCTACACCTATCAACGGCCTTTACGACTCATTTGGTATGTTTTCTTTGCTGGCCTGATGGGCACATTGGGGATGTTCATGGTCAAAGCATTTGCTCTGGCCACCATTGGCTTGGGGGATTGGGCAGTCAGTTTTGGCCTGGATCAAGAGACAATGGCACAAGTGGTGGTTCAACACGACTCTCCCATTGGCGATCAGGCGGCTGCCCCGGAGGGCTTGTTGCGAATTGCGCATCGAGTGATCGGGTTCTGGAAGAGCGTGCTGACGGCCGTAGCAGCCGGCTACCAGGCAAGCTTCCTGTGGGTCTCTGCTGTTGGGATCTATCTCTTGTTGCGCCGCGACATCGATGCCGCAGAGGTGGACGAGGTCTTCGTTGACGACGACGAGCCCGACTTTGGTATGCCGCCGCTGGAAGGGGGTGAAATGGACATTCCTGAGGTCGCCGTTGATCGACCCGCCGAGGCCGGAGATACGACGTCGGGCGACTAGCATTGGCTGACCTGTGGGTCTGACTGCCGTCAGCCGGCCTCGCCGGAGGAATGGTACTCTTCTAAAATCGCATCGGTTTGTGCACAGAACTCCCCACGACTCAGCACGCAATCGCAGCCTGCCGCACGAGCTGCGGAGAGCTTCGCCCGGTGAACGTGCGGACCGAAGGCGACAATTCGCGGTTGCGGATCCAACGCGTGGATCTGCTTGACTACCAGATCTATGTCAAACCCGGCTGTGGCAAGATCGATGATCACCAGTTTGACCGGTTCCGCTTCAGCGGCTGCCAGAAGTTGGGCCGCATCCGATACCACCTGTAAATCGGCATTGCACCGCCGAACTGATCCGGAGATTTGGGATCCGACTAACAAATCGCGACTGAGCAGGAGAATTCTCACGCCGATTTTGGCTTTCTTGAAGCAAGACTCTGCGGTCGGCCAGCCCGCTACAAGGCAATTCGGCCACGCAAACCGTCGTTGATTTGCACCGCGTCGTCGATGGGGACGACAAATATTTTTCCATCCCCAATGTGCCCTTCGGCACTGGTTCGGGCAACTTCTTCCAGGCAGGCAATGACAGCTTCGAGGTTGTCGTCGCTCACCGCAATTTCCAGGGCGACTTTGCGGAGCAGGTTCGTCTTGTATTCGTGGCCGCGGTAGATCTCTTTGTGTCCCCGCTGCCGGGCATAGCCCATGGCATCTGTTACCGTCATGCCATGAATGCCAATCCTGGCCAGTGCCTGCTGGATGGCGTCGAGTTTGGTCGGTTGTACAACGGCGATGACAAGCTTCATGAAAGTGAGTCCACTTGCGTAAATTGGGAGCTGAGCCCTTGGATTGGAGCAACCACCCAAAGTCTGGCAAAAGATCCTACGGCTAACGGGTTCGGGCCACTTTCCCTGGGAACCTGCCCAGGGGAAGTGGTAAAAAAATAATCCACTTCAGATTAACGTGCCGATGGCCTTGAACCAAGTGCTGAATTCAACAAGCGACCTCAGAGTGAGATCATCATCTTGGCGTCGAGCACTTTGGTGATTCGGGCCGAGGTTTCCAGCAGGTGTGCGTGGCTGTAGCTATCCAGCTTTACATCCCTTGCCAGGATTTGGTCGATCTGGGTTTTGAGTCGCGTAATTTCCATAAATGAAACCGTCTGGCAGTCCTCGGGGGCCGCAGTACGGCCCAAAGTCAGTTCCGAGAGGCGGCGCAGGTAGGCCCGTTGCAGGTTTCGCCGCAGGCTGGAGATGGCCGGTTTGCGATTCGTGTATTCCACCTCGTCTTCTTCTTTGCCGAGCGATTCGGTTTCCGAAAAGACCGAGCTGGTCAGCCGCTGAAGCAGTTCAGCAGTTGTCAGCGCATCTTCGTCTGCGGGAACTTTCAGTTCCGAGTCATGGATCCGCGTGAGTGTAAGTGAGGACATGACCTGGTGGAGAATCATGTCCTGCCACATCAAAATAACCTCGTGGGCAGGGTAGTCTGCACGTTTGGGAAGGTTGGTTCCCCAATGGGACCAATGGGATGCGGCAAGGTGGTTGTAGAGTTCTGGTGGGAAGTTGAACGGGGAATCGCTAAAAATCTGTTCTTCAAGAAGCTGCAGAGCACCCCGTTGTTGATCGGCGGTCACGACTTTGAATGGCGGTGATGCGTTGTCATCACCTTTATGGCTGCGGCTTACGTGCAATCCACCGATGTAGCGGGCGGCCATGTGCATCGCTCGGCCATGCGTTGCCAACAGCACGCCAAACGCCCGGCGGGTCCGTTCGTAGCCTTCCCCTTCGTCGGTCATTTCGTTGATGATGCCAGGCCACGCTTCGGCGACGAGTTGGGCTTGTTGTTGGGCATACTCGACGAGATTCTGGCCAAAATCGTAACGGGAAGTGTGTGGGTCTGGATCAATGCTGCGGGCGTCTTCGTCAGTGCCGTAGGCGAGTTCCGGTTCACCGCTGCGCGAGGCGATTTTCTCCAACTCTTCAACTTCGGCTGCTGGCGATTTCCCTTTGAGTGATTTGTAGCCGTACTCGATTGCCCAGTGGTCGTAGGGACCGATGGTGGTGGAAAAATAATCGCCCTGCGTAACACCTTCGGGTACCAGGTTAACCGGATTGTAATCCATGACCGAAGCAGAGAGTCCGGTCTCACTCGTTTTGGTAACGTCATTCGTGTCGGCCAGCGAATAGAGAGTGCTGGCCTTAAAGTTGTGCCGCAGGCCCAGCGTGTGTCCCACTTCATGCATGGTAACTTCCTTAAGTCCCTGCACGATCAGTTTGTTCATATCTTCGGGACTCCGCTTGCGGGAAGCCGAAATCGTGGCGCCGAGTGCAAATTGGTGCGATAGCCCTCCCAGCAGGTTGCAAGCGCACCGCGAGCTGTGGAAGTGTTGCAGGTGGTAAGGGAGTTTTTGCTGCTGTGTCTCGTAGCTCTCCAAATCGAGGGGCCCACCGCAAAAGATTTCGATGCCTTCCGGGGTGAAGGTCTCGTACCTTTGCTTCCAGTATTGCAGGAAGCCGGAGTCAAAAATAATGTCGGCGTCGAGGATTTGTCCGGTCGTGGGGTTGACACGTGAAGGCCCCATGGCGAATCCCGTTTCCGAGGTAATCCAGCGGAAGGTGTTGTAACGAATATCACCAGGTTCCCACTCGTCGTGGTCGCGTTGTTGAATGACGTTAATGGCATCGTAGTACCCTGCTTTTTCCAGGGCCTTATTCCATTCCAGGATGCCGTCGCGAATTGGTTTCCGGTACTTGAACGGAATCGTCTTTTCCAGGTAAAACGTGATCGGTTCGCGAGGGGGTGAGACTTCTGCAGCTGGATCCGACTTCTCCAAATGCCAGCGATTGATGTAGCGGTTGAATCGATCCTCAGGATCTTTTTTCGAGAAGTCTTTGATCACCGTCAGAAAATAACCCACCCGGTCGTCTGCGAGTCGGGGTTGGTACGAGGTTTTCGGAAGTTCGCTAATGGAGTAGTGGACGTTGATGGTAACGCCGCGACTATCCGGAACCGAGTCGATTTTAGCTTCTCCCCCCGAGGCATAGGTCGCTGCGACCTGGATTTCGAGATTCTTTTCGAAGCCGTTGATTTTCGCCCAAGTCGACTTGGTGGAAGAGAAGTGGTATCCCGACAGGATCAGGGAAATCTGCGGGAGGTCGCTCATGAACACGGGAGAAATGTCGACGACGTAATTGCCATTGGAGCTTTTGGTCACGATCGGCAAACTGAACAGCACGCTGTCGGTGTAAGCCAGCTGAACCGCCTTGGAAGTGGGACTGCCAGCATCGGCCGTGAATCGCACATTCCTGCGAACCAGGTGCAGACGTTCCCCTGCCTTGCGGAATTGCCACACCCAGTCGTCGCCAAATCCCCAACTGAATCCGCCAATGAGGGGTCGTTGGCCAATTCCGCGCGCGATTGTAATCAGTACGATGTAGTCCTTGTTCAGTTGCTGGGGACGCAACTCGGCGTACAGCTTGTCGTCCTTGCGATGCAGGGTGACCAGCCCGTCGATTTTTTTTGCGTCCTTGAGGACTTCCGAGTAAGGTTTGTATTTGGGCTTTGCAGTTTCTTTTTTTTTCGGCGAGGATGGCGGGGTGGTGCCAGCCTCTTTCACGACCGCCGTCGCTGGAGCCTCGGAAGCATCGGTTTCTTTCCCGGGTGCGCTTTCGGGAGGTTCTGGTTTTACCGGTTCTTCGGATAGGGCCGCCGAAACCATGAATGTTGAGAAAACAAGTGCCGCAGCGATAATCACGTGTCGCGATGGGAGGCAAAGCATAATAACGTCCTTGGATACCAAAAATTACAACTCACCCTGGCCGCACGGTACGGGCGAAACCGGCCAACCAGTATAATTTGCCAGATAACTATACCCTATTTTCCGTACTTTGACTGACCCTTAAAGTGAATTTGGTGGGGTCGGGCGATGGACCAGCCCCCCTGTTTTGGGCGCAACGGCATGGATCACGACCTCGTTGACTTGCTGGCCCTCTACCCCGAACCATTTCAGCCCTTGCGGGTTGAATCGTTAGGTGGGGCAGGAGGATTTAGCGGAGCCCAGTTCTGGCGGATTTCCACAACCCAAGGCGAATTTGTCGTCCGGCGGTGGCCGCATGAGCACCCGTCGCGTGAGCGACTTGCCCTGATCCACGCCGTGCTTCAGTTCGCTGGTCAGCGGGGAATGCAGATTTTGCCGATTCCGGTCCAGGGACGCGGAGGAACGTCCTTCGTTTCTTACGCAGGTCACCTGTGGGAAGTTTGCCCCTGGCTGAACGGAGAAGCGAATTTTCATCGGCAGCCCAGCGATGAGAAACTGGTCGCTGCGATGAAGAGCCTGGGGACGTTTCATCAAGCGACCCGCGATTTTTTGCCCCAATGGTCAAAGGTTCAGACAATTCCGCCGTCGTGGGAGCCCCCAGCCCAATCCGCCCTCGGACACCGACTTGACCGACTGACGGCCCTGAACTCGGCTGAGATTCGGCGCCTGTCAGAGCAGGTGACTGCCGACACATTCCCGGGGCTTGCTCCGCTGGCCCACAAATTTCTCGCGCTCGTTTCGAAAGTCATTCCGACGGCGAAGGCCGACCTGGCTCCGTTGGCACGCCTGCAATTTCCCCGACAACCTTGCATCGGCGATATTTGGCACGACCACGTTCTGTTTGTCGGGGACCAGGTCACGGGATTGGTCGATTTTGGTGCCTTGCGGATCGACACGCCGGCAGTCGACGTGACGCGACTGCTGGACAGTTTGGTGGGTGGTAATCTGCAAAAATGGCAGTTTGGGGTAGACGCTTACCAGACGGTCCGCCCACTTGTGACACTCGAGCAGCAAGCAATTTCGGCGTTGGTCCCGGTCGGAACGATCCTGGCGGGCTGCAACTGGATCCGCTGGATTTACGTGGAACATCGCACATTTGAGCCTCAGCAAGCGGTTTTGGGCCGGTTTGAGCGGCTCCTGGTTCGAATTTCCCAGCTGGCGACCGGGGGTTCTCCTGGGTCGCCGTAATCGGCGGCGAGTGATGGCCCCATCACCGCTGCCGGATACAATTGACCCGTGCGGCGATTTCTGGGAATCTTCGCAGGCTGTAGGCCGGGTAGAGGTTACCGCTGTGAGATTTGGTTGGCGGATAGGCGGTGACGCCTTAAAATTACCACTTGTTTCAAACGGTGCTGCCTGTTTGCGAAGGGACAACCTGCAAAGGGACACACAACCTATGACCAACCATCGGTTACGTTTCGCGACGGTTTGTTGCCTGGTGGGGATTTTGACCACGCTTTTCACCGGGCCCGGTTTTGGCCAGTTCAAATTGCCCGGAAACCTGGGCAGCGGATTCGGAGCGGTGGATGGTGGTACGGATACCAGTCCAATTTCGGTGACGGCGGAGTTCACGGCTGCCGATGACGACCGGCCTACGGTACTCATGATCACGGCAGACATTGCCACAGACTGGCATCTCTATTCCACCACACAGCCGCCAGGTGGTCCCCTAAAGACCGAAATCGACCTTGTGCCATCCTCGTCGTACCAGCTCCTGGGGCCATTTCTCCCCAATCCTCTTTACCATTCAACCATCGACGAAATTGCGTGGGTTGGTTTGGAGATTCAAGAACATACCGGCATAGTCACTTGGTATGCACCGATCAAACTTGCCGCTGGAGTGGATCCCAAGCAGTTGCAGATTGAGGGCGTGCTTCGCGGGCAGGTATGCAAGGACTCGTGTATTCCGGTCAGCCTACCGTTTACCGCCATGCTCGGTCCGGGAGTTCCCATTGGGCCCTTAAAGTACGAACCGACGAGCAACGCTGCTGCGGGAACCTCGGGTGTGGATGGTGCGTCGATCGATATGCGAAACGAGGGTACTTTTCAGCCGCAGGATTCCTCGGTTGTGGTCGCAGGAACCTTGTCGGCCAAAGAAGTCGAGCCGGGGGGATCGGTGACCTTGGCGTTGAGTTTGCGACCATTGGCCGAATATCACGTGTATGCCTGGTCGGACCACGTCAGCGAGGTTGGTCCCAAGCCAACCCTGATTGCCTTCAAAACGACGTCGGGGCTGCGGGCGGAACCACCTACGACCACGGCCCGCGAGATTGTCCAGGATCAATCCGATATCGGTTGGGGGTTGGCTCGGATTCATCCTGGCGCGGTGACCTGGTCCATTCGCCTTGATGTTCCCCCTACCGCGAAACCGGGGCCTCACCAGATTGCCGGGTTGATCGGTTTTCAGGCGTGTGAGGGTGAAGCAGGTGGCGGGAGTTGTGAATTCCCGACGGCGGCCGAATTTCAGGTCACGGTGGACGTTGGCAACAAGAGCGGTGGGTCCTCGATCCCGTTACAGTTTTCCACCGCCAAGTATTCTGCGGCGGAAAAGCTGGCAAATCAAAAGTCGGAACCAGTTGCGGGCGGGTACGCTTACGATCTCGGTCAGATGAAGATCATGGAGTCGGGGGGGTCGATTCTACACTACCTGTTATTTGCCTTTGTTGGTGGCGTTGTGCTCAATCTGATGCCATGTGTTTTGCCAGTCATCGGGTTGAAGCTGATGAGCTTTGTCGAGCAAGCTGGCCGCAGCCGGTCCCATGCACTGATGCTTAACATTTGGTATTCGTTGGGAATCGTGGCAGTATTCCTGCTCCTCGCCGGCCTTGCGATCACGGCCGGTTTGACATGGGGAGGGCAATTCAGCAGCACCGCATTTAACGTCGTGTTGGCCGGACTGGTGTTTGCGATGGCGTTGAGTTTGCTAGGGGTATGGGAGATCCCAATTCCGGGGTTCTTCGGGAGTGGTGCTACGCACGAGTTGGCTGCGCAGGAAGGCCCGCTGGGCGCGTTCCTCAAGGGAGTGGTGACGACGATCCTCGCGACCCCCTGCACGGGCCCGTTCATGGCCTCAGCGATTGGCTGGGCGGTGCGACAATCGCCCAGTACCACGTTGCTGGTTTTTGGCAGTGTGGGCGTTGGGATGGCGAGCCCCTATTTGCTGATTGGTGCGTTTCCCCGCTTGATCGCTTTCCTGCCAAAACCGGGCAACTGGATGGTGACCTTCAAGCAGTTGATGGGGTTTATTCTGTTGGGGACGGTGATCTTTGTGCTCTCCTTCATTGACGAACAAGCCGTCGTTCCCACCCTGATATTGCTCCTCGGTGTTGGGCTGGCATGTTGGGCCATCGCAAAAACCCCACTGACCGCGAGTCTGAGGGACCGCTTGGAAGCTTGGGGTACGGCTAGTGCCATCGTGTTGCTGGCCGGTTTGATCGGTTTCGGTAACCTGGTTTCGGTGTTGACGGATGTTGTGGAGTTGGGAGGTGCCGAGTCGGTCGAAGTGGAACCGTGGCCGCCGTTTAGCTTGGAAGAACTTCAGCGGGCCGCTGTCGTCGATGGACACACGGTGCTGGTCGATTTTTCGGCAGAATGGTGTGTAAATTGCAAAGTGTTGGAAAAAACCGTGTTGCATACCGAACCGGTGATGGGTGCCATCAAGAAGGCCGGTGTGGTCACGCTCTACGGCGACTTCACCAAACAACCGCCTGAACTCACGCGCATGATCAAGGCGCTTGGCAGCGATGGTGTGCCGGTCATCGCAATTTTCCCGGGCGGCGATCCTTATCATCCGATCGTTTTCCGCGATGGCTACACGGTGGGGGGGATCGTGGACGCGATTCGTCGTGCGGTTGCCAGGTCTTCCCCAGGTAGCGGGCTTCCCACCACGCAGGTTAGCGCCGTGAAAGTTCCCGCTCTGGATTGACCTGGCTGCTCAACCAGTTCGTTGTGCGGCCAGTTCGTTGTGCGTCAACAAGGGCTGCCAGGTCGTGTTGCTAGGCCCAGCCAGCCGTACCGGTGCCTTCGACGACCGAGCCTAAAATCCAATTTTCGTGCCCGAAACTGGTCAGCTGTTGTTGAATGCTTTCTGCAAAGTAGGGGCTTACCAGTAAGACCAGCCCGATTCCCATATTGAAGACTCGATCCATTTCTTGCTGATCGATATTGCCAATTTCTTGCAACCAGTGGAACAGGGGCGGGACGACCCAGCTGCCGGCTTCAATTTGTGCATCGACGCGTGGGTTCAGCGAGCGGGCAAGATTTTCGTGAAGGCCCCCACCGGTGATGTGGGCTATTCCGTGGACCACACCTTTGACCTTGTAGTGGTTCAGTACACTTCGAACAGCTTGGACGTAAATGGTGGTTGGCTCAAGAAGTAACTTTCCTACGGTTGCCTGGCAGGACTCAACCCAATCGTCCATCTCTAAGCCTGCTAATTCGAAGACGACTTTTCTTACCAGGCTGTAGCCATTCGAGTGAAGGCCGCTGGAAGCCACGCCGACTACCGTGTCTCCAGCTGTCACAGCAGAACCGTCGAGGATTTTTTGTCGCTCCACCACTCCGACACAAAAACCGGCGAGATCGTAATCATCGACCTGATACAAATCAGGCATGATGGCTGTTTCTCCTCCCACCAGTGCCATGTGGCTTTGCAAGCACCCGGCGGTAATGCCCCGCACGATATCTTCGAGTCGCGCCGGATCGTCTTTCGACATCGCCACGTAGTCGAGGAAAAACAAAGGTTCAGCACCGGTGCAGAGGGCGTCGTTAACACACATGGCGACCAGATCGATGCCGACGGTGTTGTGGATACCAGCCTTCTGGGCGACTTTGAGCTTTGTGCCAACTCCATCAGTTGCCGAGACGAGGACCGGGTTGACATAGTTGCGCGAGAAGAGTTGGCCGGTGAAATCGAGTTGAAACAGCCCGGCGAATCCCCCTTCGGCGGGCAGAACCCGGGGCGAATGCGTCTGCTTCAGCAGGGGGGCCAGCTGGGCCATCGCCTTGCTGTAGAGTTCAAGGTCGACTCCCGAATCTTTATAAGTTGTTTTAGCCATTGGAGATAGGAGGGAAGGTGGAAATCAACGCGAGGTTTCGATTCTACGAGCGGCGGGCCATGACTGGCAAGTGGCAGTCCGGCGGTTGGTGACTTGGTTCGATTTGGTTCACTCTGCCGCCGGTGCGTTTTGCAATGGGGGAATGGCTCGAACCGACAATTCTGAGGATGCTGACCGCCCAAGGTCTAAGGTACGATGTCCCCTTGAGTGAAGTGATTCGTCGCGAAATGTCGAAGGTAATGTCGAAGGTAAAGAGCGTCTTTAGCCATCGTTACCGTTTCACAGAAACGGCACGTTTGCTATTGCTTCCGGAGACATTCGGGCTCTGGCCCGATTGTCAATTTGTACCTGACCCTCCCGACCCTCCCGACCCTCCCGATGCTCACACAAGCGACCAATTTCCTGACCCGTCAAGCAAGCGTGGTCATGCCCAAAGCCATTCCACCAATGCAATTCAGCTACCCGATTCCCTACGGGGCGATCGTGCGCGAGGATGGTGTGCAGTTTGTTGTTTTCAGCAAATCGGCAACCGCCATGCGGGTGCTCTTGTATCGCCGCGTCAGCGACCGTGAACCAACTCGCCTGATTGAGTTCAATCCCGCGACCGATCGTTGGGGTGATGTCTGGAGCATACTTGTTCCTGGGCTCCGCCCGGGACAACTGTATCACCTGCAGGCCGACGGCCCGTACGATCCCGCCGCAGGTCATCGCTTCAATCCGCAAGCAAGGCTGATAGATCCTTGCGCCAAGGCGCTTGCGGGTCGGTTTCAATCAGCTGACGATGGTATTGTGCGGCCACCGAAGTGTGTGGTTGTGGAAGACACGTTCGATTGGAAGGGAGATCGACATTTACGCCACCCTTTCTCCGAGACAATCATCTACGAAATGCACGTTCGTGGTTTCACGCGCAGTACCACCAGCGGTGTTCAACACCCGGGAACTTACCTTGGCGTGATCGAGAAAATTCCTTATCTCAAATCATTAGGGGTGACCGCTGTTGAATTAATGCCGGTCCACGAATTTCCGATCCTGGAGTCGGATGGGTCGAGGTCGGACCGGCCAAATTATTGGGGCTATGACCCGATTGCATTCTTCGCACCACACCGCGGATACATGTCCGGCAACAAGCCGGGTACTCAAGTCCGCCAGTTCAAAGAGATGGTGCGGGCCCTGCACGCCGCAGGCATTGAGGTCATTCTCGACGTCGTCTTTAACCACACCGCAGAAGGAAATGACCGTGGGCCCACGTTGTCCTTCAAAGGTTTGGAAAACAGTGTCTATTACATGCTCAATGACGATGGAACCTACAAGAATTTTTCCGGTTGTGGCAACACGGTGAACGGCAATCATCCCACGGTCCGTGAAATGATTTTTCATTGCTTGCGGCATTGGGTTTACAACTATCACGTCGATGGATTTCGTTTCGATTTGGCGTCGATCTTGAGCCGCGATCGCAGTGGTGAATTGGTCCCGAATCCTCCGATGGTGGAGATCATCGCCGAGGATCCCATGCTCGCCGACACAAAGATTATCGCGGAGGCTTGGGATGCGGCTGGCGCGTTTCAAGTCGGCTGCTTTGCCACCTCGCGCTGGGCCGAGTGGAACGGCTTGTATCGTGACGATATCCGTCGCTACTGGCGAGGCGATCCCCAAATGACCGGAATGGTGGCGACACGTTTGTCCGGCTCCAGTGATCTCTATCAACCCAGTGGGCGGCAACCTTACCACAGCATTAACTTCATTACCTCGCACGATGGCTATACGCTCAATGATCTGGTTAGCTACGAATGTAAGCATAACCAGGAGAATGGTGAGGAAAACTACGACGGCGATAATAACAATTACAGTTCGAATTACGGTGTCGAAGGTCCCACCAGGCGTCGCTCAATCACGAAGTTGCGAGTCCGGCAAGCAAAAAACCTTGCGGCATCGCTATTGCTCAGCCAGGGGGTGCCCATGATCTTGTGTGGCGATGAAGTGCTGAAGACGCAACGAGGCAATAACAACGCCTATTGTCAGGACAATGCTACAACCTGGTTTGACTGGCGACTGTTGGACCGAAATGCCGAGCTGCTGCGATTCTTCAAGGGCCTGATCACCTTCCGACTGCACCAGCCGAACGTCCGCCGAGCGTCGTTCCTGACCGGCACCTCCAGCCGTCTGCACAAGTTACCTGATGTAAGTTGGTACAGTGCGTCTGGGGAATCCATCGACTGGCAAACGACCCACCACAGCCTCATCTGCATTTTCGGCACCAGCGGGATAGAGGACCCTGCCGCCAGGGCGGTCATGATATTGATGCACGCCGGACAAAGTCCCCAGACGTTTAACATTCCCCCGGCAGTAGGCTATCTCCGGTGGCGATTGCTGCTCGATACCGAGGCCCAAACCCCTGCCGACATCTATCCGGAAGCCAACGGGCCGCTGCTGGAAACCGGTTGTGCCGTGACGCTCAACCATCACGCCATGCGCTGTTTTGTGGCAGAATGACCAACCGGTGGAAATCGTTGGTTGACTTACTACTAGTCCCCTGGTGGTTTTCCTCCAGCCACTCCTGCCGTAGAATCAGCGGCAGGTCTACGGTGTATAAATGCTTCCCAAAATCCACATCATCGGTATTGGCGACGACGGGCTCGATGCGGTTTCTGCGTCGATTCGTGAAATTATCGAACGCGCTGAACTACTCCTGGGGACCGAACGGGTACTGAGCCTATTGCACGACTCAGGTTCCGATCGCAAGGTAATGGGTGGCGATCTCGATGACCTGCTAAAGCAAATTGAGGCGGCCGGGCAACGTCGCACCGTGCTGGTGGTTTACGGCGACCCAATGTTCTACGGGTTGGCACGTTACGTTTGCGAAACACTTGGGAAGGAACGATTCGAAGTTGTTCCCCACGTAAGCAGCATGCAGTTGGCCTTCGCCCGTGTCATGGAAAGCTGGGAAGAGGCCTACCTCACCAATCTTGCTAACCATCCACTTGATGCGGTGTTGGAGAAGATTCGCATCGCTCAACGGGTCGGGTTATTTACGACCGACCTGCATGGTCCAGCTGAAATTGCCCGAGCGCTGTTGGAACGCCACATCGACTACTTTACAGCCTATGTTTGTGAAAATCTTGGGGCACGTGACGAACGGGTAACGCGGGGAACGTTGGCTGAGATCACCAACATGCGGTTCGATTCTCTCAATGTGATGGTGCTGATTCGTCAGCCCGATGCACCCGATCGACCACGCGAAGCAATCGGCCAGCGACTTTTTGGAAATCCCGATGAAGCATTTCTTCAATCGCAGCCCAAGCAGGGCTTGCTGACACCGGCCGAGGTGAGGTCCCTGGCGCTTGCCCTGCTCGACATCGCACCCTCGAGTATCGTTTGGGATGTGGGTGCTGGGAGTGGTTCGGTCAGTATCGAAGCAGCTCAGTTGGCGAGCGACGGCACCGTCTATGCGATTGAAATGGACGCCCAAGATCATGGTCTTATTATCGAAAATGCCGCCCGTTTCAACGTTGCCAATGTGGTCCCCGTGCTGGGCAAGGCTCCCGAGGCCTGGGAAACATTGACAGATCCCGACGCCGTGTTTGTAGCCGGCAGTGGGCGTGAAGTGATGCGCATCTCTACCCTTGCGTACCAACGATTACGCTCCGGGGGGCGGCTCGTGGTGAATGTCGTTTCGATCGACAATCTCGCTGAACTGCGACGGGCGATGGGAGAATATGCTTCGGAAGTTAAGATTTGGATGATCAACGTCGCCCGGGGGACCGATCAGCTGGAGAGGCTGACCTTCGAGTCGCTCAATCCAAACTTCTTGCTGGCTGTGACCAAAGTGTAAGCAGCCGCCGCGGTTCCCGACACATCGGCTTATGGGGTTGGGCTTACTGGGAAGCAACCCGTGAACACAACAGCGGGTTACGACAAAACCGGCTGGCCAAAACCTCCATGACTCCCAGGGGCTTCTTTCTCCTCTTTTCGAGGAAGGATGCAATGTCTGAACAGTCCCACGAGAACCCGTTTGCTACCTCAGCGATTGCCGAGGACTTGGTCGATCCCGCGATCGAAAACATGGACCAGGCCGAGCAGATCCGCCGCGAACATCTTAATCGTGAGACGAGTGTTCGCGGAATCGGCTGTTTGTTTTATTTGGGTACTCTCTTTTCGATTCTGATCACAGCATGGTCCATCTTTAAGCTGTCAGACGACGGTCGACCAGTTACGGTACAGCTCTTTAATTTTGGCATGTTGGGTTTGGTCGCGTTGTTGGCCGTGGTCCAGGGATGGGTTGCCCACGGGCTGCGCGCCCTCAATGGTTCGGTTCGCCTGTGGGCCGTTGCGGTCAGCGGGTTGGGATTGATTAACTTTCCAATCGGTACGGTGATCAGCATTTATTTCATCTATGTGCTGGTCAGTGCGAAAGGCCGATTTGTGATGACGTCGGAATACGCGGCGATTCGCGCTGCCACGCCGCATATCCGCTACAGATCGCCAATTTGGCTCTGGATCGTGCTCGGGTTCCTGGTCTTGTCGCTGTTGCTGCTGTTGGTCGTCATCCTGGGCCACGATTGATTCCATTTCCGCATAGCGGGTTCTTGATCTTGTTGCTGTTGTTGCTGCCGGTTTTGGCAGTTTCAACCCTGTATATCCACGGGCTTGCGCCGCTCCCGGAGGTCGACCCGCTGGACAGATTTGTTATCATGAAACTTGGTTCTGGGGGGGCTTTGCTGGTTCCAAGTGGGGTAATTATGTGATGGAGGCAGTCAAGCACGTCGCCATTGAATTTTATGGGTGAACCCATGGTAGCCATGACGCGAAAATTCACCGACAATCACCGACCGATACAACCACCAGTTGCATCACCAGCTAGAAGGTAAGGGTCTTGCCATGACTGTAAAAAAACAGAATCGACGCCAATTTATCCAAGGGACCATCACGACCACCGCTGGATTAGCCGCAGCTTCTTCACTGGGTCCGTTTGCTTATTCTGCAACCGCCCAGAAGGGCTGGCAGGTCCTGTTCGATGGAAAAACGCTCAATGGGTGGCACAAGAACCCGACCAAGATAGGTCATGGGACGGGTGGGCAATGGCAGGTCGAAGACGGCACGATCACGGGTCAACAGGATCCTCCCGGTTCGGGTAACGGCGGAATCCTTCTGACCGACGAAAAATTCGGCGACCTGGAATTGGTAATCGACATGAAACCTGACTGGGGTGTTTGTTCCGGCTTGTTTGTGCGTGGCACAAACAAGGGGCAGTGTTTCCAGATGATGGTCGATTACCATGACGCCGGCAACATCGGGCACCTTTACGGTGAGGGGACCACCGGCTTCAATACCAGCGCCTTTTCGATCAACGGCAAGTATGACAACGACAAGAACCTTGTTGGGATCACCACAGATCGTCACAAGACGGCCAGGGATGTTGGATTGCTTCACACATGCACTCCCACAGAGTGGGTCAAGGCATGGAAAATCAACGACTGGAACACCGCGAAAGTTCGAGTCGTGGGAAAATACCCGCGGATCACAACGTGGATAAATGGGCTGAAGGTGTGTGACTTCGACGGTGAAACGGCCGACACCTCAAAGTATGACAAGGAAGTTATCAACCAGACTCTTGGTGAAACCGGTAGCATCGCGGTTCAGGTTCATGGTGGCACGGGATGGCCAAACGGTGCCAAGTGCCGCTGGAAGAACATCAGGGTTCGTTCGCTTTCCTGACGCTACGGTTCTACCTACATTCCGCATGTCCCACCCAAAAAAATTGTGGTACAAACCCCAAACCAGCGATAAGCCGGTTTCGAACCACGCTCCGCCACACCGCTCGCCAAACGAACGATCGGTGCAAATCCAATTCGATTCAACCAATGACCCAGTGGGAAATCCGGGTCAGGTGTGATACTCGGCGTTTAACCGCACGTATTCTGAGGTCAGGTCGGTGGTCCAGAAGCGGGCGGCCGCGGCCCCTTCTTTGAAGATCATCGCGATATGGGTGTCGTGATTCGAGGCGATCGAATGGCTGACCCCAGCAGCATCGAAAGGGACGGGTGCCCCATGTTCGTACAACAGGATGCCGTTCAGGTGAAGCGACATATGTTCAGGGTTGAACGGGATGCCCGCATAACCGGCTGCCGAAACGATCCGCCCCCAGTTGGGGTCGGCACCCGCGACGGCTGTTTTTACCAACGGACTGTCCGCGATGGTCTTACCGATCTTCAAGGCATCATCACGCGATCGACAGCCGTGGACCTCGACCGTGATGAGGTGGGTTGCCCCTTCGCCGTCAGCCGGGATGGATTGAGCGAGGTCTTCACACACCTCGACCAGCGTCGCACGGAACTCATTCAGGGCCTTTTCCGCAAGCGGTAGGGGGCCTGCTGCTCCGTTGGCCAACAGTAACACGGTATCATTCGTGCTCATGTGACCGTCGACACTGATGCAATTGAATGACTCGGCGGTTGCTTCGACGAGGGAAGCCTGGGCATCGTCGACGGTGAGCGCGGCGTCGGTCATGATCACCGCCAGCATGGTGGCCATGTTCGGTCCAATCATGGCAGCACCTTTGGCAAGGCCTGTGATGCGAGTCGTTTTGTGAGCGATGGCAACTTCCCGGCCACAGATCTTGTGGACCGTATCGGTGGTCATCATCCCCCGGGCCGCCCGGATGAGGGACGGTTCATCCGCGGAGAGTTGCCCGGCTGCCGCGCGAATCCCCTGCTCGATGTTTGCCATCGGGAGCTGTTTACCGATAATTCCCGTCGAGAGCACCAGTGTTTGTTCGTCGTCAATGTTGCACTGCCCGGATACCCAGCTCGCCATCTGGCGGGCATTTCGCATTCCCTCTTCTCCGGTACAGGCATTGGCGCAGCCAGAGTTGATCACGACCGCACGAATCGAATCGCTGGGCGTTCTTTGACGGTCAAGTTCAACGGGTGCAGCCGAGACGAGGTTTTGTGTGTACACACCCACCCCGACGGCCGGGCGGTCCGTGGTGATCAGAGTGAGATCTTCCCTGTTGGCGTCACTCTTGAGCCCGCAGTGAACGCCAGCGACAGAAAATCCTTGGGGAACGGGTGGAGTCATGGGTTTTCAGAATCGCAAGTTGCAACCGCTCCGTCGTTTCGGGCACCGAGGGTTCAGAGTAAGGCTGTCGTTTCTGGAAAGCCGTGCATTAAGTTGAAATTCTGGACCGCGGCTCCCGATGCGCCTTTAAGCAGGTTATCGATCACACTGACGACAACCACGCGACCTCCTACCACGCGGGCCGTAAGATCGCAGAAATTGGACCCGACCACCTGTTTGGTCATGGGGAGTGATTCGGTGACCCGGATAAAAGGTTCGTTTTGGTAGGCATCGCTCAGGGTGTCGAGCACCATCTCACGCGACGTTTCGCCCTGGGGTACACCATAGCAGGTGCTTAAGATGCCACGATCCATGGGAATCAAGTGGGGCACGAAGAGTACTCGTATTGGTTTGTCTGCCTCGCGATGGTCGCTGGCCATTTCGCACAATGCTTGATCGATTTCAGGCGTGTGCCGATGCGAGCCAACGCTGTAGGCGGTGACATTCTCATTGCATTCGGGAAAATGTAGATTCGGTTTTGGCTGACGGCCTGCCCCGCTCACGCCGCTCTTGCTGTCGACAATGATCGTGTCGGGACCAATCAAATTGGTGCGGAGCAGGGGGGCAAGTGCCAGAATAGCCGCAGTCGGATAACAGCCGGGATTGGCTACCAGGCGGGCAGACTTGATACGTTCCCGATAGAGTTCGGGCAGGCCATAGACGGCTTGTGGAAGCCGCTCTGGATCGGGATGCGTTACCCCGTACGTCGCTTCATAAACCAAGACATCTCGAAGCCGGTAGTCGGCACTGAAATCAACGACCGAGCAACCGGCGTCAAGTAAGGCAGCCACCGCCGCCGCACTAGCACCATGGGGCAGGCAGCTGAAGACACAGTCGGCCCGCTCAGCCACCTCCGCCGTCGTGAGTTGTTCCAGAGCCAGATCAAGTCGACCTGCCAGGGCAGGGTGTACTTCTGCCAGCGACGGGCGGCCTTGTTGCCGCGTGGTGAGGGTGGTGATCTCGACTTCTGGATGGCGCAGCAGCAACCGGCATAACTCGAGGGCCGTATAGCCCGAGGCACCTAAAATTGCGACACGAATCATGGAAACGATAGGGAGTAAGCAGGGCCATGTCGAAGTTGACAAGCACAGATTCTACCTGCCACCCGACTGGAACGCGAGACATGGCTGGGGGTGCGAAGGTTCGCTCTCAAAAAGCGGCTGGTTGCCGTCGGCCAGGACCTCGCAGGCAGCGCCGGGCCGTGGGAGCTCTTCAACCTCAGGTTTTTGCCCTCGGTTCGACGAGTTTTGTTTGAATCACCGCCAGAACCCCGCGGCCAACTTCCTGCTTGGGACCCGAAAGCCGCGCCAACACCGTACCGTCGGGGGCCAAGACCTCCACGTTGTTGGTTTGCGACCTCATCGCCGTGGCATGGTTGCTGACCATCAGATCGCAACATTTGTGTTCCAACTTGGCCAGTGCCCTCAGGCGGACATCTTGGGTTTCCAGTGCAAAACCGACCACCCAGCGGTCTTTTTTCTCGCTAGCCAGCGTTGCGACCACGTCGTCGGTTTCGACGAGTTGAAGCGTAAGCGGCTCGCCCGTCTTGGTGATCTTTTGCGAGGCGATGCGTCGAGGCCGGTAGTCACAGGGGGCTGCGGCGCCAATCAACCCGTCGCAACTGGCAAAGACTTCGGTTGCAGCCGTCAGCATTTCTTCGGTCGAGATGACCGGGATCACCTTTGCCTGACTTGGGTAATCGACTTCGACCGGCCCGCTCACGATGACAACCTCGTGTTGGAGCCCGAGGGCTGCCTCGGCCAGGGCGTGGCCCATCAAACCGCTGGAGGCATTGGTTAAATAACGTATCGGGTCGAGGTACTGTCGAGTTGGCCCGGAAGTGATGAGGATTCTTGCCATCGCAGCGACCCACACTCAGCGGAACGGCCCTTGGCACGCACCAGTCCGCCAATGTTTTGCTATTAGTTTCAGGGTTTCGGATAGCCTGTTTGGGATCCCGATTACGATTCCAGCAGGTGACCAATGGCCGCTTGGATTTCCTCGGGCTCGGCCATTCGCCCAACACCACTGCGGCGACAACTTTGCCAGCCTTTCATGGGGCCGATGAAATGGAAGCCATCATCACGTAGTGTGGCTACGTTACGTTGAACGGAGGGTCGTTCCCACATATCGACATTCATCGCCGGGGCCAGCAGAACTGGGCCCGCAAACGAGAGCAGCAGCGTGCTCAACAAATCATCGGCCAGCCCGTGAGCTGCTTTGGCCAACACGTCTGCAGAGGTTGGGGCGACACAGAAGAGCTGGCGGTCTTGAGCCAATTCAATATGAGCTCCGAGCGGAAAGTGGGTATCAAACAATTCGGTGGTCACGTGTCGCCCGCTCAGCGTTTGAAATGTGGCTGGGCCAACAAACTGGCACGCCGCCCGGGTCATGACGACATCGACCGAGTGGCCGTCTTGTACCAAGGTGCTGACGAGCCCCGCAGTTTTGTAGGCTGCAATACCACCACTTATACCGATCAGGAGATTCATGTGCCGGGTTGGTAGGTTGAGGATTGAGCCCAACGCGTTGCCGTGTTTGACAAGTGTCCCCCAAGTTTCTTGCCGCAGGCGCTCAGCATCAACTACAGATTTTCGAGATCGAGCTCGGGAGGACGACCGATCGGCTCGCTCGGTTGACCTACAATCCCAAGGTGATTGGCGGTGTCGAGATAAATTTTGTCTTGCAGGATTTCCTGCACCACGATTTCCATTTTTTCGTCCGTTACCAGTTCGACCAGCGGGCGGGCACCGCTGTTCAGCGCGACCAATCGCTTCTGGATCAATGTGGAGAGCTTGAACCGACCACCGACCTTGTTGACAATCTCTTCCTCTTTCAATGCTTCGATCATGTTGGATTCAATCCTCGACTGGTGAGTATGTCACAGACTTCGTCGACGGCCTTTGAAACCGTCTCATTAATGACCTTGAAATCGTAGAGGTGACTCTGCTGTAGTTCTCGCCGTGCCACCTCAAGCCGACGGCGAATTGCCTCCTCCTGTTCGGTGCCTCGTCCCCGCAGGCGACGCTCAAGCTCCGCCACGCTGGCGGTGCGAATAAAGATAGTCACCGCATCCGGATAACGTTGCAGGGCCTGCCTGGCACCAGCCACGTCAATCTCCAAAACGACCCATTTGCCCGTTGCCAGGCCAGATCGTACTCCCTCTAACAGCGTACCATACCAATGCCCCCGACCGTAGACCTCCATGCATTCCAGGAAATCGTGCGACGCTTCCCGTCGCGCAAATTCCTCGGGGCTGAGGAAATGGTAATCCCTGCCGTCGACTTCTTCCGGCCTGGGGGGGCGGGTCGTAGCCGAAACGCTTAAATTGAGCCGATTTCCCAGCCTTTCAATCGCTTCTTTCAAAACAGTCGATTTTCCAGCCCCCGAGGGACCTGACACTATGACGAGTTGTCCCGGAGCAGCGTGAGTCACGAGGGTTGCAGCGGAGTGAATTGCGGAAAGTGGGATCGTCAAGGGATGAACCTGTCACCTGCAAGGCGGAACAGGTCTGTTTGCAGCGGATATTGCCTGTTTTTTCCAGTTACTCCACATTTTGAACTTGTTCGCGAATCCGTTCCAAGGCGGTCTTGATCTGGACCACATGCTGCGAGATTTCGGTGTCGTTTGACTTCGAACCAATCGTGTTAATCTCGCGGCCCATTTCCTGGGCAATGAACTCCAGCTTGCGGCCAGTGCTTTCGGGCAGATCGATCGCCTTGACAAATTGTTCCAGGTGACTTCGGAGTCGCACGATCTCTTCGGAAACGTCTCCCCGTTCGACAAACAGGCTGATCTCCCGCACCAGATCGGCTGGACCGATCGAGACGCCGAACTCCTGGAGTACTTTGTTGACTCGGTCCGTGAGTCGCTGGCGGTAGCCCTCGGCGATCAGGGGTGACCGCTGGACAATGTGCTCAAGGTTTTTCGGAATAGAGTCGCATTGGTTGAGCAGGTCGCTGGCCAGTGCCCGCCCTTCTGCTGCCCGCATATTGGCCAGGTCCTCTACGGCGGCGCGGACGACCGGTTCGATGACGCCCCAATCCTTATCGGGGTCAGAGTCAACGGATTGCTTCTCGGTGACGACTCCCGGCAGCATGAGCAATTTTTCCAGGTCGATTGCGGTAGTTTTTCCACTTTGCTTTTGGAAGGTCTCCAGCTGGTGCCGATAGGCTTCGAGTACTTCGGTGTTGATGTGATAGTCCTCAGACGACGTCTCCCGATCAACCCGCAGGTTGAGTTGAACGGTTCCACGACGAATGACGTTCCGGATAATCGACTCGACGTTCGATTCGAGGCCACCGTATCTGTCGCTGCAGCGGAAAGAGAGTTTAAAGTGTCGGCTGTTGACCGAGCGGATTTCGACAGCGATTATCAGCCCCTGATCGTGGGCGTGGGCTTCGCCGAATCCGGTCATGCTCAGTAGCGTGCCCCGACTCGTTGCTTTGTTTGGTCCAGACATCGACAGGAGCGGTGGATTTCCCCGCCTCCTTGTTTCTTGTGGATATGCACGGTTTCTTGCGGATTTTCACGGCTACGACGCGCCAGCCGGAATGATCCGCTCAGCGGCTTGGGTACGCCAGGTTACGGGCGACCAACACCGCCGCGAAAAGCGTTATTGGTCAGTACTGCTACTGTTTGCAGAGGGGTCGCTGGTGGATGCATCAGCCTTTGAAGCGGCTTGAGTATCGCCGGCAGGTGCGGATGCGCTACCCTGTGAATCACCTCCGAGTGGCGCGATTGTTTCACCCGTCCCTGTTGATCGATCGGTTGAATTGATGGTGGGGCCGGCCGTACCTAGCGAGTCACTGCGATGTTTCGACCAGTAGGCGGCGCAAACACAAATGATGATCCAAATCGTGGCAACCACGATCGTGATCTTGGTGAACACGTCTCCCGCCTTGGCTCCGAATGCGCTAGACCCCCCCGCGCCACCGAACGCACCGGCCAGGCCACCGCCACGTCCCCGCTGAACGAGGACTAACAAAACTAAGAATATAGCCAGTAGCGACAGGACGATTGCCAGTAGAGAACCCATGAAAAGCATGACTCCAGTTTGATTGATTTGCCAGGTGTTTGTTGGTTTCGATGTTTTGAAATTGGCTTTGCGGCACGCCGTCAGGAACGGTTCGCCAGGGCCGTTCCGATTTGAGCAATGCCCAGGAAATCATCGGCCTTGAGGCTAGCTCCTCCAATCAACCCGCCATCCACGTCGGGCTGCTTGAGCAGGTCCCTGGCGTTGCCCGGTTTCATACTCCCCCCGTAGAGGATTTGCACTTGATCTGCAACCGTTTGATTGTACCGCTCGGCCAGCAGCCTGCGAAGGTCAGCGTGGACTTCTTCGGCCTGCTCTGGGGTGGCCACTTTTCCAGTGCCAATGGCCCAAACGGGCTCATAGGCAATGACGATTTGCAAAACCTGCTCGGTGCCAAGCCCTGCCAGGGAACCTTCGATTTGGGTACGGTTGACCTCGCTCGTGCGGCCCGCCTCGCGTTCGGCGAGCAGTTCCCCCACGCATACAATCGGGGTGAGGTTGACCTGGAGTGCTGCGATGACCTTGCGGTTTACGTCGGCATCGGTCTCGCCCAGAATATGGCGCCGCTCACTGTGACCCAAAATGACGGCTGTGGCCCCCACGTCGACAAGCATCGCGGCACTCACCTCACCAGTAAAAGCTCCTGATGGTTCGTGGTACATGTTTTGACCGCCAGCCGCCACACGACTCCCCGCCACGGCCTGTGCAACCACATTCAGGTAAACCTGGGGTGGGCAGAGAAGTAGGTCAACTTCGTCGAATTCTGGTGCACGTCGGCAAACTGCCAACGCGAGTTCCCTGGCACCGTCACAATCGAGGTTCATTTTCCAATTCCCAGCAATCAGCAGACGACGCATAGATCCCTCGGTCAGGTAGAAAGTATTGCTTGGATGGGCGTTATTTCCCGCTTGCAAGTCCCATAGTGAAACTCACTTTACCCGATTGGTTCCACCTGCGCATAGGAGCCGAGAATCTCCAGGCGGACAGATCTTTTTTCTATCGAAGCGATCGCCTTGCGGCTGCGGAGTTCTTTCTGGTGGCCCACGAATTCAACAAAAAAGAGATACCGGCCCCGACTTTCCGGGATCGGAAACGATTCAATCCAGGTCATATTCAGTTTGTTCCGTTTGAACACATTCATCGTGTCGGCCAAAGCGCCCGGTTGATGGGGGATTTCGAACATCAGGGCGGTTTTATCGGTGCCCGTTCGATCGGCCGGGGCCACACCAACCACTGCGAACCGCGTGATATTGTGGGGGTTATCTTCAATGTTGTGAGCCAGAATCTTCAAGCCGTAGTGCACTGCGGCCCGCTCGCTGCCGACTGCCGCGATGCGCCGATTGGCCCGCGCCGAAATGGCCGCTTCGGCAGTGCTGCCGACGGCACGCCCGACGGCGCTGGGCACGTGTTTGGCGAGCCAGTTGCGGCACTGGGACAAAGCCTGTGGCTTGCTGTGGACAATTTCAAGCTCGTTTTGCTGACCAATTCCCATCAGGCAGTGGTGAATTCGCAAAGGTAATTCACCACAGACCCGCAGGCTCGACCGCGAAAAACAATCGAGTGTGTCCGTGACACGGCCATCCGTGGAGTTCTCCATCGGCACCACGCCGAACTCCGCTTGTCCCTGTTCCACCTGCTCGAATACCGTACCGATCGTTGCCACCGGAACCAATTCGGTGCTCTCTCCAAAACGTTCCAATGCTGCCAGGTGGCTGAATGTGAATTCGGGTCCCAGGTAAGCCACTCGCGTTGGGGCCTGGACCGCCCGCGAACCACTCACCACCTCGCGAAATATTGCCCGGATCGACTGATCGTTCAGCGGACCGCCATTTTTCTGCACGACGCGTTGGATCACCTCCGCTTCCCGCTTGGGATCATACACCGGCTGCGTTTCTTTTTGCTTGGCGTTGCCAATCATCTGGGCGATTTTTGCCCGCCGATTGAGCGCATCGAGAATCTCACCGTCAAGCTGGTCAAGTTCTCGTCGCAGCGCGGCGATCGGCTTAACCGATTTGCGGGTGGCTGGCGAATGGGGGTTCGCGGTCGCCCCCTTGGGGGATCTCTTTTTTAGCTGGGTTTTTTTCTTCGCCATGGGATTCCTGACATCGCAAAAGGTCAACCGGTGATCGTGACACCTGGTGTGACGTGCCTAAGCCATTATGACGCATCAACTTGCCCCTCCAATGCTGCCATTTTGGCAGGGTCGGGTGCCTGGTTCGGCGGGCCAATTCGCGCTGGTGCAGCCAATCTGACAGAACGCCGATCGGCCCCGCCCGGGTCCCATCAAGCTGGTTAATACCATAAGTCGTTGCTGTTATATAATTTGCAGTAATCCTCGTCGAGGGTGCATGTTGTCGGCACAGGCTTTGCTCCGAGGCAAGGCATGGTCCTGCGCGCCGGTGGCACGCCGCATTCCGATTGAAGATAAGGAGTATAAGTCATGGGAACTGGGGAAAAAATCATCGGCATCGATTTAGGCACGACCAATTCGGTCGTCGCGGTGATGGAAGGCAATGAAGCCAAGGTCATCCCGAATCCAGAGGGGAATCGGCTGACCCCAAGTGTGGTTGCCTTTACCGACAAAGAAGAAGTGTTGGTGGGTGAGCCGGCTCGGCGTCAGGCCGTGACGAATCCAAGCCGCACTGTCTATTCGATCAAGCGGTTCATGGGTCGACGGCACAGCGAGGTTGCCAACGAAGAAAAGATGGTTCCCTACGAAATTGTGGGTGGTGTCGAAGATTTTGTAAAAGTGGAGGTTGATGGTAAAGAATTTACACCCCCTGAAATTTCTGCGAAGACACTCCGGAAACTCAAAGAGTCTGCCGAGGCCTACCTTGGTCACACCGTTAACAAAGCGGTCATCACGGTACCGGCCTACTTCAACGATTCCCAACGTCAAGCGACCAAAGATGCAGGGCAGATTTCCGGTCTGGAGGTAGCCCGGATTATCAACGAGCCAACCGCCGCTTCGCTGGCCTATGGTCTGGACAGGAAGGGTGAAGAGACGATTTGCGTCTTTGATCTTGGTGGTGGGACGTTCGACGTATCGATTCTCGAAGTGGCTGATGGGGTTTTCCGGGTCATTTCTACCAACGGCGATACCCACTTGGGCGGCGACGACTTCGACGAGGTGATAATCAATCACGTTGCCGACCAGTTCAAACGTGAACAAGGCATTGATTTGCGCCAAGACCAAATGGCTTTGCAGCGATTACAGGAAGCATGTGAAAAGGCAAAGAAGGAACTAAGTTCGCTGCAAACGACCGACATTAACTTGCCATTTATCACGGCCGATGCGACCGGTCCCAAGCATTTGCAAACTTCGATCTCGCGAGCCGAGTTCGAAAAACTCGTCGACGGTTTGGTGGACCGAGTCAAAGGTCCTGTGAAGCAGGCCCTGGCGGATGCGAAACTCGATCCCAAGGCCATCGATGAGGTGGTCCTGGTTGGCGGTTCTACGCGGATTCCGAAAGTTCAGGAAACCGTCAAGGAACTCTTTGGTAAAGCCCCTCACAAGGGAGTTGATCCTGACGAGGTCGTCGCAGTCGGCGCCGCCATCCAGGGTGGTGTGCTTTCGGGGGAGGTCCAGGACATCCTGCTGTTGGACGTGACGCCACTTTCGCTTGGTATCGAAACGCTCGGCGGTGTAATGACGAAACTCGTCGAACGCAACACGACCATTCCCACCGAGCGGAAGAATGTCTTCAGTACGGCCGATGACAGTCAAACTGCGGTCACGGTGAGAGTCTTTCAAGGTGAGCGGGAGATGTGCGCTGACAACCGATTGCTGGGCCAGTTTAACCTGGAAGGCATTCCACCGGCGCCCCGTGGTGTTCCCCAGATTGAGGTGAAGTTCGATATTGATGCCGATGGAATTCTCAACGTGGCGGCGAAAGACCTGGGGACCGGCACCGAACAGACCGTGAAGATTGAGCAGTCCAGTGGTCTTTCGGACGACGAAATCGACCGGATGCAGAAAGATGCCCAGGAGCATGCCGCTGAAGACAAAAAGAAGCGCGAACTCGTCGAAGCACGGAATGAGGCCGATTCGCGTTGCTACCAGCTGGAGAAGCTTATCAAAGATCAAGGCGACAAGTTGAGTGAAGCCGACAAGACTTCGCTCGAAGCAGCGATGGAAAAAGTCCGCGCCGCGGCCAAAGAGGACGACGTGGAAGCCATCCGGGCCGCACTTCAGGAACTGGAAACGGCCAGTCACGCAATGAGTGAATCGCTATACAAAGCGACCGCGGCCGCAGGCGATGCTCCCTCGGCAACTGGTGATGACGGTGCCGGCCAGGCGCAAGCCGAGGCCGACGACGACACCATCGATGCAGAGTTCGAGGTCAAGAGCTAGGCAAGTCAAAGTCGTAGGGCAACACCCGTCGCGTACAAGGCCTAAGACCTGTTGCGTGGTAGGGTTTGTAAGTCCCGGTCATCTTCAATTTCAATTGGCATTCTAGTGGGGTGAGCCTTGGTGAGGAGCCCTTGGGCGTTTGGTTCGCCAACCGGACAACAGAACTATGGCTTTTCGATTTGACAAACTGACGATCAAAGCCCAGGAAGCCGTGCAACGTGCGCAGGAGTTGGCGGCTGATGCGGGAAATCCCCAAATTGAGCCGTTGCATCTGCTCGCTGCGCTGGTTGTACAGCAAGAAGGAATTGTGCTCCCGCTGCTCGACAAGATCGGTGTCAATGTCAGCCAACTTCAACAGATGGTCGAAGCCGAACTGGGCTATTTGCCCAAAGCGACCGGTGGTACCCAGCCACAGATTGCCGGTTCACTGACAAAAATCCTGGAAGGGGCGCAGAGTGAAGCTGCGACGATGAAGGACGAGTTTGTTTCGACCGAACACTTGTTGCTGGCGCTGGTCAAGGTCTCTTCGCCTGCCCAGGAAATGCTCAAGCTCAATGCCGTTAAGGAGAAAGACGTTCTGGAAGCTCTGCAGCAGGTCCGCGGGAGCACCCGGGTCACCGATCCCTCCCCGGAGGGAAAGTTCCAGGCGCTAGAGAAGTATGGTATCGACCTGGTCGAGCGGGCCCGGCAGGGCAAGCTCGACCCGGTGATTGGACGGGACGAGGAAATTCGCCGTGTGATTCAAGTCCTCTCCCGCCGTACCAAAAACAATCCTGTGCTGATTGGGGATCCGGGAGTTGGCAAAACGGCGATTGCCGAAGGGCTCGCCTTGAGAATCGTGCAGAGCGATGTGCCAGAGAGCCTCAAAAATCGACGGGTCGTTGGCCTCGATCTCGGTGCGCTGCTGGCCGGGACCAAGTACCGGGGTGAATTTGAAGAGCGGCTCAAGGCTTTACTTCGAGAAACGACCGATGCCGGAAATGTGGTCCTCTTTATCGACGAACTGCACACGGTTGTCGGTGCCGGGGCTGCCGAAGGTGGCAGCGATGCAGCTAACTTGCTCAAGCCTGCCCTGGCGCGGGGAGAACTCCGCTGCATCGGCGCGACGACGCTCGACGAATACCGCAAATACATCGAGAAAGACGCAGCCCTCGAACGGCGTTTTCAACCGGTCTACGTGGGAGAACCCTCGGTCGAAGATACGATCGCGATCTTGCGCGGGTTGAAGCCACGCTACGAAGCCCATCACAAGGGAGTACGGATTAAAGACTCGGCCCTCGTGGCAGCGGCGGAGCTTTCCAGCCGGTACATCAGCGATCGCTACCTTCCCGATAAAGCCATTGACCTGATGGACGAGGCCACCAGTCGTTTGGCGATGGAGCTCGAGAGCGTTCCCGAAGAAATCGACAAGGTCCAACGGCGAGTGATGCAATTGGAACTGGCAGCCCGCCAACTGGCCGAGGAAACCGAGGAGCATGCGCGTCAGCAGTTAGCCGATATCAACGAAGAAATGGACGAACTTCGCCGCGAGTTGGCGAGCTTGCGCGAGCAGTGGGAGGCAGAGAAAATTGGACTCGGGGATGTGGCGGAAGTCCAGCAGCGGCTGGAGCAGACAAAGCTTGAATATCAACAACAGGCGAACGCGATTAAAGAGAAACAGTCGACCAGCCAGGTCGTGGGTGAAGCCGAGTACCAGAAGCTCTATGAACTGGACACCCAGCTGAAAAAACTCGCTCAGCACCTGCAGGAAGCCGAGGCCCACCAGAGCGCAGCGAAAACATCGCCCCAAGATTCTTCAAAACGCCTGCTGCGACAGGAAGTTGGGCCTGAAGAAATTGCGGAAGTCGTCAGCGCGTGGACCGGAATTCCCGTGACCCGCATGATCGAAACCGAACGGGCCAAGCTGCTGGTGCTCGAAGAACGGCTGCACCAACGCATTATCGGACAGGATGAGGCGGTCACCGCGGTGGCCAACGCCGTCCGCCGCAGCCGGAGTGGTCTGCAGGACCCTGACCGTCCTATTGGTTCTTTCGCCTTTTGTGGGCCAACCGGGGTGGGCAAGACAGAACTCTGCAAAGCGCTTGCCGCCATACTGTTCGACGACGAGCACGCCATGGTTCGGCTCGACATGAGCGAATTCATGGAAAAACACACGGTCAGTCGACTGATTGGTGCCCCTCCCGGATACGTCGGCTTTGAAGAGGGCGGAAAACTCACTGAAGCTGTCCGTCGGCGACCCTATTCGGTCATTCTCCTCGACGAGATCGAAAAGGCCCATCGCGATGTTTTCAACATCCTGCTGCAAGTCCTCGACGACGGCCGCTTGACCGACAACCACGGGCACACCGTCGACTTTACCAACACCATCGTCGTGATGACTTCCAATGTCGGCAGCCCATTGATTCAAGAAATCGCCTCCGAAGGCGGAACGGATGAAGAAATGCGGACCGCTGTGACCGAGGCCATGCAGACCTGCTTTTTACCCGAGTTCCTCAATCGCATTGATGAGACTATTGTCTTCCATCCATTGAACCGGAAGCAGATTCGCCGCATTGTTGATTTGCAGATTGGGTCTTTGGCGAAGTTGCTGGCGGCACAGCAACTCCAGCTTGAAGTCACCAATGCAGCCCGGCAGGAGATTGCCAACCGCGGTTATGACCCGACTTTTGGCGCCCGACCGCTCAAACGCATCATCCAGCAGCAGTTGCAGAATCCGTTGGCCACCGAGTTGCTCAAAGGCAGTTTTCCTGAAGAGAGCACCGTGGAGGTCGATTTTGACGGCGACCAGTTTTCGTTCTCAACTGCCGGCCAGCGCCAGGAAACTCCGCCCCTCTCCGCGGCCCTGTAACCAGCGGCCCTGTAACCAGCGGACCTGTAAAGCAGCCCAACTCGTTCCCGCTTGAGAGGGGGCAGGCACAGACTGCCGACCGCCCCATGGTTCAGCCGAGATCGCCACGGTAAACAAGGTTCCTCACCGT
>Ga0310121_10000824_pt1 | contig 33115 bp, 34 predicted proteins | sample CB27_Tmax_986_MG_FD_203504 | JGI IMG/M metagenome (GOLD analysis project Ga0310121, IMG submission 203504) | Marine microbial communities from Western Arctic Ocean, Canada - CB27_Tmax_986 | ecosystem: Environmental > Aquatic > Marine > Oceanic | place: Canada: Western Arctic Ocean | collected...
ATCTCGCAGTAGCCATTGATGACGGTAAGAAGATTGTTGAAATCATGGGCGATTCCTCCCGCCAACTTAGCAATTGCTTCCATCTTCTGAGCTTGGCGGAGCTGCCCGTAGCTCTTCTCCAGGGCTGCCTCCGCTCGTTTACGTTCGAGTTCGGCACCGGCGCGCGAAGCGAAAAAACGAAGGATGGAGTGGGCGAAAGTCGCCTCTTCCATAGGTTCGTCGTGCATCACGCCCAGGTGTCCCAGAGGCTTGCCGGCCTCGTCGAAAAGAGGAATGGCGAGATAGCTTTCGATACCCAACTCTTGCAGCAGAGTATCCTTTGGGAAAAGCTTCTGGACGCGTTCAGGGATGTGGATCATCTTCTTGGCAACCACCTCGGCACACGGGGTGTCCTGGGTGTCATATTCGATGTTGTCACTGAAGTCCCTTCCGTTCCACAGGGCAAGCGTCCTTACTCGGTCCTCCCGACCGTCGCAAAGCTCAGTGACAAAGGCGAAGTGGACACGCAGTGCAGCTGCCAGCTGTCGCACCAAGGATCGAATGAAGTCTTGACCGAATCTGTGGGACGTTCCTGCGACCACGAGTCGGAGTGCATCTTCGATCTGTTTTCGTTCGGCGATGTCCCGGGAGAAGTTGACGAGTCCCTTCCCCGTGACCTTTTCGCCTGTGCTGACTCAAGGGCGGCGATCTGCCGACGCAGCTCTCGCAACTCGTCCAGGAGCTCCAGTCTTGTCTTTTCTTGGTCCTTCATTTCACTTGGGCCGTACCCCTTGACCTGCGTTGGTTTCTTCAGGTCGGTCCGAGTTGCAGGAACCGGATCTTCATCGAGCTCGATTCAAACAGAATCACGTGGGAATCCACACTTGGCTTGAAGGGAAGTCCAGCGGATGGACTTCCCTTCAAGCCCTCCCATTTCCCAAGTAGTAGGACGTCGAGAAGCGTATAATCGCTAGTATGAATCCCGAGATGAGTCTTGAAAAGACCCTTCCTCACAGCGCCGAAGCCGAGCGAGCCGTCCTGGGTGCGATTCTACTGGACAACGACATCTTCGACCAGGCAACCGAAATGCTGAAGTCGGATGATTTCTACGTCGAAGGTCACCGCACGATTTACTCCATTATGCTCGCGCTGGCCACCGGTTCCAAAGCTATAGATTCGTTGACGTTAAGGGAGGAACTCCAGAGGGGTGGTTCACTGGAGGCAGTAGGAGGTGTTGTCTACATTGCCTCGCTCCTGGACGGAGTCCCTCGCGTTGCCAATGTGGAGCACTACGCCAACATCATCAGGGAAAAGTCTTTGCTGCGGAGGCTGGTCCATTCGGCAAACGAGATACTGATCCGAAGCTTTTCCGATGAAGAGGATCCCGGCCATCTGTTGGAAGCGGCGGAGAAGGCAATCTTCGAAATCGGACAGGAGAAGGTCCGGGGAGGCTTCGTCGAGCTGCCAGAAATCCTGGCCGCCACCTACAAGCATATTGAAGCCATTCATGAGCGTAAGGAGCTCGTGACCGGTTTGCCTACCGGTTTCACGGAACTGGACCAGTTGCTGTCGGGGCTTCAGCCTTCCGATCTGATTATCATTGCCGCTCGTCCTGGGCTGGGTAAGACCAGCCTGGCACTGAACATTGCGCAACACCTCGCGGTCCGAGAGAAAAAGGTAATGGGTATTTTCAGCCTCGAAATGTCGGCGCACCAGTTGGGGATGCGACTTCTTTGCTCGGAGGCTCGAGTGGATGGCCATAAGATGCGCTCCGGCTATCTTTCCAAGGAAGATTGGAAGGCATTGGCCCAAGCCACTAGTCGTCTTTCCCAGGTTCAGATGTTCATCGATGATACCCCTGGCGTCACAATTCTGGAAATGCGTTCCAAGGCCAGGAGACTGAAGGCGCAGCACGGCCTGGATCTGCTGATTGTGGACTACCTTCAGCTCATGTCCGGCACATCCGGCGGTCGTCGGGCCGAGAACCGGCAGCAGGAAATCTCCGTCATCAGTCGGTCCCTCAAGGGGTTGGCCAAGGAACTCGACCTTCCCTTGATTGCGTTATCGCAGCTGAGCCGAGCTCCGGAGCAGAGACGTGGAGATCACAAACCTCAGCTTTCCGATCTCAGGGAATCCGGGTCGATTGAACAAGATGCAGATGTGGTGCTCTTCATCTATCGACAGGATCTATACAAGAGAGAAGAAGATCTGGAGGAGGAGGACAGTTATGCCCAGATCATCATCGGGAAGCAACGCAACGGCCCCACCGGTACCGTGAAGCTGGCCTTCGTCGATCAGTGGACCCGGTTTGAGAATCCCCCTTTGTAGGGAATCGCTAAGGGTCTGCGCAAAAATAACTTGGCATTCTGGCATCTCATCTTCACACCATCTTCGGCCGCTCCTCAATCGCGAAATCCTCAACGTAGACCCAGCTACGCCTGCGGTTTCGCTCAATCGTTCGCGGCCAAATCTGGTGCAAATCTGAGCGCCAATTCTACCAAGTTATTCTTGCGCAGACCCTAAAAGGGTGCGCTGGCCTCGTTCCCGTCCGAGAGAAGAAGCTGCCCCGAGAGCTTTCGTCCCGACTTCTTGCTTCTTAGGTAGAAGAACCCTTCGACACTCTCTCCGGCTGGAATCGTATGGGGTTGGATCTCGTATTCCTCCAGAAGAGCCCTCACCTTTTGGGCTGCTCCGACGACTACGACTCCTGGCTGGGAGTCCCTCCCCAGGTCAACTGAGCGCTCAGTCCCACGGGTGCCACGGCTGTAGCGAGGGTCCTGAGGGGATCTCCCCTGCGAGTAGATCCCTCCCTGGGTGCTCAGCTGGCCTGTTCGATGGTACTTCATGATCTTGGGCGTGATATCGGTTGACCGTGCTCGCTTGATCCGCTTTTTCTTATGGTTATTGGCTTCCATCACTTCTGGATCAATGTGGAAGCTGGCGGACGAATCGTTGCGAACGACGACGCCGAGAATAGCGAAACCCTCCTGAAGGACCTGAAAAGGAAAGCCCCGCGGAAGGTCTTTCTTACGAAGGGAGGTGACCTCGACAAAGACACCACTGGTCAACTCAATTTCAGCGGCCCGGACAACTCTTGGAAAAGGAAGGCCAAGCACTAAGACTGCCGTCAGTACGAAAGCACTTGGGAAAACGAGTTGAGTCAGTTTCAAAATCAAGATCTAACTCCACCACTCATAGAACGCGGATAAGTTCAGTTTAACAGAATCTCAAGAAGACAGATGACGGTCTGTCGAGGTGTTCCGGTCGCAATTTTGGGGCTTGGAAACCCTGGGATCGGGGAGTTGCTTGCTTAAGCAGACACCCCTTCGCGCTACAATGTGAACGTGGCTTCACCCTCGCTCAAGGCACTGTATGTTTGCCAATCCTGCGGCTTGAGGAGTCCCAAATGGCTGGGCCGGTGTCCGGGTTGTGGGGAGTGGGACGCCCTCTCAGAAGAGCGATCCCAGAGCCGACCGACCGCGGTGGCGGGCGCTCCTTTGCACGCTTATCCTGAGATTGACAAGGACGACTTCAGTCGCATCCCCAGCCTCAATTCAGAGTTCGACCGAGTGCTTGGCGGCGGCATGGTTCCCGGATCCCTCATTCTGCTGGGCGGTGAACCCGGAATCGGCAAGTCCACCCTGCTACTGCAAGTTGCCGAGAATCTGTCGCAGCAGAGCCTGCCAGTTCTCTACGTGGCTGGTGAGGAATCAGCCCAGCAGATCAGACTGCGCGGAGATCGGCTTGGAATCAAGGGAACCCATCTCTACCTGGTGGCGGAGACCTGCCTGGAGCGGGTGCTGGAGCAGAAGGAGATCCTGAAGCCAGCGGCGCTGATCATCGATTCCATTCAAACTCTCTACAGCCAGAACCTGGAGTCGATCCCGGGCAGTATCGGGCAGATTCGCGAGTGTGCCTCGAAGTTACTGACGTTTGCCAAGAGCTCGGGTGTCCCGGTCTTGCTGATTGGGCACATTACCAAGGATGGGGCCCTGGCCGGTCCCAAAGCTCTCGAGCACATCGTAGACGTGGTGCTCTATTTCGAAGGGGAGCGACACCGGAACGAGAAGATCGTGCGAACCGTCAAGAACCGGTTCGGGCCGGCCAACGAGCTCGGAATATTCGAAATGTCGGGGCGAGGCCTTCTCTGTGTCGACAATCCCTCTCAACTATTCTTGTCCGAACGTGCGGAGCAGGTCTCGGGGTCCGCGGTCACCTGTGCCATGGAGGGCTCCCGGCCTGTCCTGGTCGAGATCCAGGCGTTGGTCAGTCAGAGTCACTTCAGCTCCGCCCGCCGTGTCACCAATGGAGTGGACTCGAGCCGGGTGTCGCTGCTGTTGGCCATGTTGGAGAAGCGTCTTGGCCTGCATCTCCTGGGAAGTGACGTTTACGTGAACGTCGCCGGAGGACTCTCCCTGACAGAACCAGGGGTGGACCTGGCGATTCTTGCTGCCATAATGTCCAGTTTCCGAGATCGTCCACTTCCCGGGAATACCGTGGTTTTTGGCGAAGTAGGGCTGGCGGGAGAGATCAGGGCGGTTGGTTTCCCCTATAGCCGCGTCAAGGAAGCTTTCAATCTGGGCTTTGAAACGGCGATCCTGCCCAAGAAAAATCTTCCTCTAAACGAGTCCCTGGAAAGCTTTTCACTGGTTGGAGTTTCTTCAGTCGGGGAATGCCTCGGGCATCTGGACGGAGCAGCGACAAGAGCCGGAATCAACGACGGCGAGGATAGGTGAGGCGGCTTTGATCGGACTTATCCTGGCGGCCGCCGGCGCCGGCAGCCGCTTCGGTGGGGACATTCCCAAGCAGTTCAGCAGCATGAGTGGTAAACCCCTCTACTTACATGCGTTGGAGCCATTTGTGGAATTCTTAGACGAAGCCGTAATGGTAGTCTCCGAGGCGTGGAAAGATAGGGTTGAGGAGCAGATCCAATTGCTTCCCTACCGGGGGAAACTGCTGTTGCAGACCGGGGGGCCGGAGCGTCAGGACTCAGTGTACCGAGGGCTGAGCCGGCTCTCGGATTCGATCCAGATCGTATTGGTCCACGATGCTGCTCGACCGTTTGTTTCTCAGGGCCTGATCGCCCGTGTCGTGGAGCAGACACGGCAGGGCGGCGCCTGTGTGCCCGCATTGCCGCCCCGTGATACGGTCAAGGAGGTTGATTTCCTGAAGGTGCTCAGGACCCTGGATCGTCGTCGCCTGAGATTGGCTCAGACACCGCAGGGATTCGAGATTAACCTCCTGAGGCGAGCCCTGGAGCAGGCTCAGAAGGAAGACTTTTACGGTACCGACGAGGCTTCCCTGGTAGAGCGCTTGGGTGCTCCGGTTTACGTGGTTGCTGGGGAGCCGGAGAACATCAAAGTGACCTGGAAGGAAGATCTGTGAATCGGACAGGTTGGGCGTGGGCGTAGAGAGCACTTTCCGGATTGGTCTGGGTTACGACTTCCACGCCTTCGAAGAAGGTAGGGAACTCGTGCTGGGAGGCGTGCGGATACCGTATGATCGTGGCCTGATCGGTCATTCAGATGCGGACGCCCTTACCCATGCTGTGGCGGACGCCTTGTTAGGAGCCGCGGGTCTCAAGGACATCGGAACCTATTTTCCTGATAGTGATCCACAATACCGGGGCATCAGTAGCTTGCTGCTTCTGGAAAAGGTCTGCCGGCTGATTCGGGGAAAGAACTATCGGGTCGGCAATATCGACGCCACTATCCTTGCCGAGGCACCGAAGATTCAGCCCCACGTAGAAGCCATCAAGGTGAGTCTGGGACGGGTCCTTTACTTGAAGCCGGAGCAGATTGGTTTGAAGGCGACTACCATGGAGGGTCGAGGACCCGTGGGTCGAGGAGAAGGGTTGGCTGTGCATGCGGTTGCCCTATTGATGAGAGATGGATAGGAGCCTGATGAGTTCGCAAGCCGAGACCGCTCTGACCGTAGCAAAAAGGGCGGCGCTTCAAGCTGGAAGCCTTCTGCTGGATTTCCTGAAGACGGATTTTCAGGTATCCAAGAAGGGACCGACCAACTTGGTGACGGAGATCGATTTGCGGGCAGAGGCCATGATCATCGAGCTCATCGAGCGCCACTTCCCAGATCATTCTGTCTTGTCGGAAGAGCGAGACGAAAAGGTGGGGACTGCGGCCTACCGTTGGATCATTGATCCTATCGATGGAACCACCAATTACGCCCACGGCTATCCCTGTTTTTGTGTCTCGATCGCCCAGGAGATCGAAGGCCTTGTGCAGCTTGGCGTCGTCTATGATCCCATCGCTAATGAGCTTTTCTGGGCCGAGCGCAACCAGGGAGCGCATCTGAACGATGGGCCGATCAGGGTCTCTGAGGTGGGAGAGCCCATTGAGAGTCTTGTTGCCACGGGTTTCCCGTACGATCCCGAAGAGAGAGACCGTAACCTCGAACTGTTCGCACGAGTGACGAGGAATGTCCGAGGCGTAAGGCGCGACGGATCAGCCGCTCTCGACCTCTGTTACGTCGCTTGCGGCCGTTTCGATGGGTTTTGGGAGATCAGCCTGAACCCCTGGGACGTGGCAGCAGGACAGCTGATCATCGAAGAGGCGGGCGGCAGGGTGACAAGATTCGATCAATCCCCCTGCGGGATCGAGGGCAGTGAGGTGCTCGCGAGTAACGGCAAGATGCACGGTGCTCTCTCGGAGCTGCTCAGCTGAAACTTCGGAAGTCGAAGGTACAAGATACAAGATACAAGATACAAACAAGCTCCAAATCACAAGCATCAAGTTCCAAATGATCGCCCATCATCACGTTCGGAGATCCGACAGAGCCGCGAACGACTTGAGCCGTTAGCAACATGAGGCCAAGTTCCGAGGAAAGAGCTGGACAACAGCACGATATCGCCTATCCTCGACCAAAGTTTCGTTCTCGAATTGGCAGCACCTCCGAGTGACACATGCCTAAGCCCTGACGCACCACGAGCCAAAACCGTCGGCAACCCAGCCCGCACCCACCCCGACCACCGCCGCACGTACTCGCCAAGCCGGGAGGAGTCCAATGGCTCCCCAGGCCCTTGCTCATGAAGCCGGAGATCTCACGATCGCCGTGATACTTGGAGAAGGGCAGGCTAGGAACCTAGGGAGCGCTCGTCCAGATGGTCAGATTATCGAGACTCTTGGCGGGGCGGCGGGGCAGCAGGAGGCTCAGGAAATACCCGACGACAATCAGAAAAAGATAAGGGAGGACCCCGACCCAAAACTCATTTGGTAGACGGCCAGCGAGGTAGGGAAAACTTTCCTCACCCCATTCTGTGGTCAAAAAGACCCAAACTGCAACCAGGAATACCGTGCCTACAGTGGCAATCAAAGCGGCCCGGCTATCGACACGGGCAGTCATGAATCCCAAGACAAAGAGACTCAACAGATCCGCGCTCACTACCGGGTAGACCACGGTCTGGATGTCCATCAGAGTCTCGGTTCGCATGAAGTGAATCACCAACGCCACGCCGATCAGGATCAGGGGAAACAGTAGCGAGAACCAGCGCCCCACCCGAAGATAGTATTTTTCGCCTCGCGCGGAGGGTCGGAAGCGGCGGTAGAAATCGGTCGTCACGGTCGCGGCAGAGGCGTTGATACTGGAGTCGAGCGTCAACATGGCGGCAGCCAGAAGGCCCGCGATCACGAAGGCCAGCCACACCCGCGGGCACCTGCGTGAGAATGAAGTACGGAAAGACCACTTCGGGTTCTGCGTTGTTCAGTGCCGGAGTGGAGAAGTTCTTATAGAAGACGTAGAGTGCCGTTCCAATGAAGCTGAAATAAAGCCAGACCGGAATGGTCAGGGCTGTCCCTAGGAGGAATCCTCGGCGCGCCTCCTTGTCGGTCTTTATGGCTAGATAGCGCTGTACCATGGTCTGGTCGGTGCATACGAGTTGAAGGAACTGAAACTGGTAGACGAGAATGATGACCCACACGGTCTTTTCATCCAGATTCAGGCCGGTACTGCCAACCGATAGTTTGCCGTCCGCATAGGCCTCGGTGAAGATCTGGCTGAATCCACCGGGCAGATGCTGCAGGATGATCGGCATACAGATGAGTCCTCCGGCGATGAGAGCCAGTCCCTGAAGAACATCGGTGTATATTACGGCCTGCAGCCCTCCCGCGATGGTGTAGACAGCCACCAGAATCCCGAGGACGCAGGTGACATAGGGTAGATCCACACCGCTCATCCGTTGAAAGGGGAGGCTTACGGCATAGAGAATGATCCCGATTCGAAACATGTGATAAAAGAGAAACGCCGCCGCGCCGTAGACTCTGGCCCAGGTTCCGAAACGCCTTTCCAGGTATTCGTAAGCCGAGCGGACATGTCCGCTCGGCGAAAAAAGGGCATGAAGACGAAATACGCAACGGCTGCGGGAACGAAATAGAGAGCGAGTTCCGGCATAAACCGCCAGTCGTCGTTAAAGGTAGAACTCGGGAGTGCCAGAAAGGTCATTGAGCTGATGATGGTTGCCATCATGGAGAAGGCGACTACCCATCCCGGCATGCTACGGTTGGCAAGAAAATAAGCGTCTGAGGAACGCGTCCTGCGCGCGCAGTAAACCCCGATGGCGACCATGACTCCTACACTGAGAGCGATGACCACCAGATCCTGCCAGCGTGCCAGATGTCCCTCGGACATCTAGAATGATCTCCTGAAGTAAATAAGAGGTTGCTTTCCGGAGGCCAGTCGATCTGAGAGAGGGCAGTAGTAGACCTCAATAAACTTTTTCACATCAACAATCAGATCTCTCACTATCTTTCTTTCCTGTCTTACCCGCAATTCCGAAATTAGATCATTTAGAGAGAACAATTTCCCGGGAGAGAAAATCTTGACAAGGCGAAGACTAACGAAAATGCTTGCAGGACCGGATACTGGGTGGCCACAACATGTCTGCAATGTCGGCGCCGAGACGATATCAGAGATGAAGAAGGTCGTCTGGCCTGACCTTTACGACTACACGACGGCCGACCATGCCGATGGTTGGGACCGGCTGAACGTCTTGGCTGAGGTCGACGTCTACTTCGATAAGCCGGACCTCGACGCGTACCTCAAGCGCTGCAAAGGCGCCGGGGTAATAGTGTCCAATTGGCTGGAGCTCCCTGAGGAGGTCCTAGACCAACTGCGCGGTCTGGAGCTGATCTGCGTCCTCGGCGTGGGAGCCGTCAGCCGGATAGACCTCCGGCACGCCAAGAACCTGGGGATCACAGTGTGCAACACCCCCCACTTCGGCGATTCGACGGTAGCCGAGCACGCCCTGGGCCTGATGCTCTCCCTCTGCCGCGGAGTCGTCAAGACCGACAGGAGACTTCGGGAGAATAAGTGGGAGCTGGTCGAGGGTAAGGATCTGCGGGGGAGCACACTGGGGATCGTTGGCATCGGTGGGATCGGCAGCGAGCTCGCGGCCAAGGACAACGCCCTTGGAATGAACGTCCTGGTCCACACCAATCGCCCCTCGCCGGAGAGGCGAAGGAGCACGGCGTACGATTCGTGGAACTGAACGAGCTAATGTCCACCTCGGACTTCGTGCAGCTGGCCCTCAACTTGACCGACGAGACCAAGGGACTCATCGGGAGGCGCGAGCTGGAGCTGATGAAATCCGACGCCTACCTCATCTATGTCTCCAGGGCCCAGATAGTGGACCAGACGGCCCTGCTGGACGCCCTCAGAAACGACCGGATCGCGGGCTACGCCACCGACGTGTTCGAGGAGGAGCCAGCGTACAACCATCCCCTTATGGAGCTGGACAACGTCGTGGAGACCCCGCACGTGGCGTGGAACACGCCCGGAGCTGCGAAACGCATTCTCGATATCGTCGTCAGCAACGTCTCATCCTTCCTGGAGGGGAACCCCAAAAACGTCGTCGAGGTCTGACCCGGCTTGGACAAGCGGAGACTGGCCATCGCTGAGCTGGGATGCCGCCCCTATTCCTTCGTGATCGTCCCTTCTTCGGCGTACCATCTGTCCTGATCGGCTTGAGCAAACTCTCCTGTCTCCGCCGCCCGGATCAATACGCGCTCCTCCTGGCTCTTTCGAACCCGGCGCTCCAGATCAACGGGATCCCAATGGGATAGCAATCGCTGACGAAGATCCTCGCGAATATTGGCGTACTCCGGATCTTGCCCGAGATCGCTAAACTCTCCTAGATCCTCCTGCAGATCATACAGTTCCGGCGGATCGCCCAGGCTGTAGTTTAGCTTGTACCGCCCCCGACGCAGCATTGCCATGGGTCGAGCCACGCCGTGAGCCAAGTACTCAGAGAAAGCTTCATCCTTCCAATCGGTTTCCTCTCCGCGGGCCAGATTGAGCAGACTATCGCCATCGATTGGCGAAGGACAGGGAGCGCCCGTCACCTCGATCATCGTCGCCACCAGGTCGACCAAAGAAACCACCTCGGCAATCCTGCGACCGTGGGGAAGCACCCCCGGCCAGGAGATGATCATGGGAATCCGGGATGACTGCTCGTAGAAGTTGGACTTGCGCCACATCCCGTGCTCACCCGCCATCTCGCCGTGGTCACTCACGTAAATCACAATCGTATTTTCGCGCTGGGCGGTCTCCTCCAATGCTTCGATCAGCCGCCCAATCTTGTCATCGAGATAGGAGATCAAACCATAGTAGCCGGCTCGGGCGCGGCGGGTCTGATACTCCGGGAAGTCGATCATACCGAACATCCTCCGCATCCTTTGATAGACCGGATGCAAATTCTCCAGATGCCCGGAAGGAATGTTGGGCAAATCGATCGTATCCAAAGGATAGAGGTCCCAGTATTTCTGAGGAACTACCAGAGGAAAGTGGGGCGCGATGAAGGAGGCGTTGAGCACCGATGGCTGCTTTTTCCTGGCCGGGTCGCGAAGGTAGGTCAAGGCAGCCTCTTCAGCCTCGTCGTCGACTTCGATTTCAAGAGTTGTTCCCGGCTCCGCATGGCTTATCCCCGGCCAGGGATTCGGTGCAGTGCGGGTCCCATTGGACCAGGGAAAGACCGGGTGATAATGCTCGCCATGGATATCCCGGGTCAGCTGCTCCCGGAAACCGTGTAATTTGTCCGGCCCGACGAAGTGTTGTTTGCCGGAGAGAACCACATCGTAGTCGACGGCCCGCATCATATGAGCCCACGTCACTCGATCCGACCCCAGAGGCGAAGTGTTGTCCCAGGTCTCAATCTCGTGAATGTAGCGCCCCGTCATGAATGACATGCGAGACGGCGCACATAGAGGTGAATTGCAGTAGGCATTCTCCAAGAGGACCCCCTCCGACGCCAAACGATCCAGGTGCGGTGTTTGAAGCAGCGAGTGTCCGTACGCTCCACTGAACATCGGAGCGTGTTCATCCGACATGATCACGAGTAAGTTCGGCCGATCCTGTTCCGCCATCACTCTCTCCTTCCGTCAGGTTGCATCTCCGCCTGGATGGAATTACTCACTTCAGCGCCACCAGCCCGGCCGCTTGAATATCCCTTTTCCATAGAGGGCTTCTGGCCCCCTCCAGTTCCCCCTTCATACGTTGGCCTGACGAGCCTTGTCGACTGGGGAATGCAGCTGTAGAATGGACGGATTCTTTATAACACCAAGGCACAACGACTCGGAATGGGGAAGAGATTCCGGGCATAGGGAGCTAGTGGGATTTTCCTCGCCGCAACCCTGGCTAGCCTACTGGTGGGAACCAGGGGGGCGGAGGAAACCTTCAACCAGCTGGCGGGGGAGTATGCCGCCGCCGTTCGCTCGCTCCTGGAGCAGAATTGTCTGGGCTGCCATTCCACTGAGAAGAGGATGGGAGAGCTCGACCTGGAGCGGTTTTCCACCCTCCGGCAGGTGCGGGGCGATTTACCCACCTGGCAGAAAGTCCTGGAGATGCTCTCCAGTGAGCAGATGCCGCCCGAAGTGGCCCCCCAGCCTAGCGAGGAGGCTCGAAGCGAGGCCGTCCGGTGGGTCCGGCGTCTTCTGGATGCCGTTGCTCTGGCCCGTGCCGGGGACCCGGGACGAGTCCTGCTTCGCCGGCTCAGCAATGCCGAATACAACTACTCCGTACGGGACCTGACTGGAGTCGATCTGGAGCACTTTGGAGATTCGGACCAGCGGCTCTCGGAGGTCTAAGTGCGCTCGCCTCTGGCAACCAGGATGGCCGCTGTTGTCCTGGGTGCAGCCTGCCTGCTCACACTTCTCGCCGCCGCTAGCAGGGACGGCCGGACGGCTGAGGCCGGACAGCTGGGTCTGGAGCGGGGCCACCGGCTTCTACTCCTTCTGGAATCCTCCCGGGACATGTCAGAAGAGATTCGCAGGGGGGACTTCTCGCATGCCAATCTGAGAGGCGCCCGCATCGCCGGTGAGGATCTCCTATCCCGGATGGAGGGAAAGACCTTCTCCCAGGTTTACCAGAGCAGGGAGTACCTCGAGGGAGAGGGTCTCTTTTCCGCCGTCCTGCGAGGGGTAAGGCTTTACGGGGCCGATCTGACGGGAGCCGATCTCCACCGGGTCGACCTCAGTCGAGCGGTGCTCGAGCAAGCCGTCCTGCTGGGGAGCGATCTTCGCGGAGCCGTCCTCAACGAGGCAGATCTGCAGAGAGCGGACCTGGAAGGGGCAGATCTGCGCAAAGCCGGCTTGTTTCGGGCGAATCTTTCGGGTGCTTGCCTTCGCAGGGCTCGACTCGAGGGCGCCCGACTCAGGGAGTCTTCGCTGCGGGGAGCCGACCTCCGGGGTGCACGAGTGCGAGGGGCGGATCTTCAAGGAGCGGACCTGGAGGGTGCCATCGTGGATGCCGGTGATTGGATCGTGTCCTCGGGTGCGTGCCTGGATCTGGGACGATGGAGTCTGGTTCGGACTGCTCCGGACGCCTCATCCTGGACTGTTTCTGTGTCCCTCGGGGAGGGTAGAGAGCCCGTGGTCTGCGAGAACTCGATCGGTGTGGATCTTAAGCCGTGCTGTACTAGAGCCCCTTGGTCGACGAAAAGCTCACAGACTGATCAAGTTGGCGGCGAAACTTCCCTTGCCTGCCGTCTCGAACGGAATTGGTCGAGCTGTAGACGAGCGTGTACTGGATCCGGAGATCGTCCAGATGGGCAAAGCGTTTTGATGCTTGGGAGTTAGGACCTGTTTGTATCTTGTTTCTTGTTTCTTAAAAATTTCTTTCTGTCAGATCCTGGCGCTAGAATCAAAATCGATATGCGAGTAGCTGTCGGCAGCACCCGAGAACCGGAGATCGCCGCAGTCAAAGAGGCGTGGGAGTTGCTGTCCGGCAGGCTTCAACCCGATTCCGACGAGAGAGCCGAGTTTCTCTGTTACGACGTTTCAAGGGATGAAACAGGCACTCCCTTTTCTGCTGCCGAACTCATGATGTCGGCCCAGACCCGTGTGGAAAATCTAACCCTTCAGCTCAAACGAGAGCGAGGCGAAGCGGATTTCTACATCGGGTTGGTAGGAGGATTCAACGTCGTCGGTTCAGCAGGTCCCCGCAGGCAGGTCTTTCTCGAGAGTTGGGCCTATGTCTCGGACGGGCACAAGGGACATTTTGGACACGGAGGGGGCATGCCCATTCCTGCCCGACTTGCCGACCCCGTGATCGACCGGGGAATAGAGCTCGAGATCGTAATTGACCGTTTCACTCACAGCAAGGGCATCGAACGGAGACAAGATCTCCGAGAAATCCTGACCGACGATATCCTGACCGGAAAACAGTCCTTTGTCACTGCTTTGATCCTTGCCTTCGCCCCTTTTTACAATCCCCTGTCCTACGGATCCTAGCCCGCACGAAACGGCAACGAAGACGATTTTGTCTTTGCTGGTGTGGTAGTTTGCCTGTTCACTAGGATTTCGTACTCGGAAAAGGGAGGAAAGAAGGGGGACTATGCAGAATCTACGTATCGGAATCATCGGGGCGGGCGGGGCAGCGACCAATCGGCATCTTCCCGCCCTCAAGAAGATTTCTGGAGTAGAGACCTCGGTCATCTGGTCGCGCGATCCGGATAAAGCTACCGCTGTGGCAGCACAGTTCGGGATTCCCGCGACGGCGGACTCCTGGCAGGAAATCACGAACTCGTCTGAGTTGGATGCAGTCATCATTGCGACGCCTCCCGTTCTACATTTGTCCGCGACCCTGAGGGCCCTGGATGCCGGAAAGCATGTGCTTTGCCAGGCTCGGATGGCCAGGAACCTCGGGGAGGCGCAGCAGATGCTCTCCGCTGCCCGGAAATCAGACCTGGTCACGGCCCTCTACCCGCCCCGTCCCGGCCTCAAAGGGGACCGGGTGATGCAGCGGCTGCTTCACGAGGAGCAGTTTGTGGGTAGGGTCCATGAGGTCCGCGTTAACGGGATGGCGTGGTTTGGCGAAGGATGGGATGCCTTCATCTGGGACTCGGATGTGGTGGGCGTGAACATGCTCACTTTGGGGATGTGGAACGAGGTGGTGAACCGCTGGCTGGGTCCATCGGTCGAAGTGGCGGCCCTTACCACCATCCGCCAGCCAAAGCGGCAGACGAAGACGGGAGACTCGGTCGAGGCAGGTGTCCCGGACTCGGTAGTTGTCGCAGCCCGGCTGAAGTGTGGCGCCAGCGCCAGCTATCATTTTTCGGGTCATGTCGCCTGCCCTCCGAAGCAGGCGATCGAGATTTACGGTTCGAGCGGGACTCTGTTCTACGATCTCTTCGCAGATGAGATCCGAGGTGCCTCCTTGAGCAATCCCGAACTCACTTCCATACCGATTCCCCCCGAAGAGGAGTGCTTCCAGGATACCGATGCCCGCTTCATCCGAGGTATTCGGGAGGGAACCCCTGTTCTGCCGGACTTCGAAGAGGGAATCCGGTACATGGAGTTCTGTGAAGCAGTCGCTCTTTCGGCAAAAACCGGAAGCGCCTTTTCCCTGCCTCCGCAACCGCGTATGGACTCCTGGAGCCACTTTTCCTAGTTTTTTATTTCCTTGAGCCGGGGTACGTTCTTGTTTAGCATTGATAGATTGTGGCGATTACGGAGGATGGCCCGATGAAAGTGAGCCCAGAAGCGCAAGATCTGCACCGGCGGTCGATGGTAATCGACGGTTTGAATGTCAGCCGCTGGGGTGATGAAGACGTCTATCGTCACCTGTGGAAGGGCGGATTCACGGCGATCAATGCCACCGTTGCTGTCTGGGAAGGGGCTCGAGGGACCCTGCGAAATATCAGCTCCTTCTACCGGGATTTCGAAACGCACAGTCGCTATATACGACCCGTAACCTCAATTGCCGACATCCATACCGCTAAGCGCGAGAACCGGGTAGGAATCATCTTCGGTTTCCAGAACTCCTCCCCCATCGAGGACGATCTGGATCTGGTAGAGATTTTCTACCGCCTTGGTGTCCGAGTCATCCAGATAACCTACAATGATCTGAATTTTGTGGGTGCCGGCTGCTATGAACGGCAGGACGTGGGTCTGAGCCAGTTTGGTGTCGATCTGATCAAGGAGATGAATCGTTTGGGCATGATCGTCGATCTTTCCCACGTGGGATACCGTACCACCATGGATGCCATCGAAGTCTCGGAGCAACCGGTCTGGTTCAGTCACACCAATCCCAGGACGCAGCAGGATCACCCACGGAACAAGACCGACGAGCAGGTCAAGGCACTGGTGGCCAGGGGTGGGCTCGTGGGCTCCAATATCTTCCCGGATTTCCTGAAGAGAGGGTACGACTCGACCATCGAGGATTTCCTGGATGCCATCGAGTATTGGGTGGATCTGGCTGGGATCGATCACGTCTCGATCGGACTGGACTTCACCGAGAATCACTCCGAGGGGTGGTTCCATTGGCTGATGGCGGGCAAACTCAAAAACTCTACCGTCTATCCCATACCGTTTCCTGTCCATCTGCCAGAGGGGATCACTCGTTCCGACGAAGCCCCCAACATTACGGCAGGCCTGTTGGACCGAGGTTATTCGGAAGGGGACGTTCAAAAGATTCTCGGGCTGAATGTGCTGGATCTTCTGGAGAAGGTCTGGCGAGAGTAAACTAATCTTGTATCTTGAAAATCTTGGAGAGGACCCATGAAGATTGCTGAGTTATCCCGGCCGAAATCGGCTGAGATCCTTGAACGGAATAAGAAGTACATTCCCGGAGGTGTGGTTTCGACGGCGCGGAAGGCAGACCCGGAGATCGTCTTTGCCAAAGCCGAAGGAGCCTATATGTGGGATGTCGACGGTAACCGATACATCGATTACCACGCCGCTTTCGCGCCCTACGTCCTGGGCCACAACGATGCCTATGTCAATCAGGCGGTGGAAAAGGTAATCAAGGACAAGGTGAGCCTCTTCGGGAGCGGAACCAATCAGCTTGAGGGACAACTCGCGGAGCTATTGTGCACGCATGTCCCAGCCATCGAGAGTGTCCAACTCTGCAACGCCGGATCAGAGGGGACTCGGGGAGCGATCCGGCTTGCTCGGGCGGCCACCGAGCGGGACCACGTGATCGTCATGCAGGGTGGATTCAACGGTTCCGATAACGACGTAGGCTGCAATGTCCTGACGCCACTTGATCAGATTGGCCCTCGGGTTTCCCCTGGCGAATATAGATATGTCGCTCTGGGGCCTGGTGCCCCCGTTTCTCACCAACAGCTCATACACATCGTCAACTTTAACGATCTTGACTCGGTTCGCTACGTCTGCGACCGCTATCCGGTGGCTGCCCTGATCACCGAACCGATTCTCCAGAACATTGGGATTCTCAAGCCCCAGCCCGGGTATCTCGCTGGCTTGCGCGAGCTGGCAGACGAGAAGGGTTTCGTTCTGATTTTCGACGAGGTCAAGACCGGCTTTCGCTATTCCGTAGGTGGATATAGTCAAATCAGCGGGGTCAAGCCCGACCTGGTGGTCTTCGCGAAGGCGATTGCCAATGGTTATCCGATGTCGGCCCTCGGGGGCAAGCTGGAGTTGATGGATCGCTATGCGGATCCGGATCCGTCCAAGCGTCCACTCCTTGCTGGGACTTACAACGGACACCCGCTATCGGTCGCCGCCGCCATCGCCACCATAGAGCGCTTGCTAGAGGATGACGGGAGAGTCTACAAGCACCTCGAGAGGCTGGGGCAAAAGGCGCAGCAGGGCATCGAGTCAATCCTCCAGGTCCACGGCATCACTGGGACGGTTGCCAGGCAAGGATCAGCCCTCTGCCTGTATTTCATGGATCACGAGCCCGTCGATTGGCACGATCTGGCCTCGAATCACGACTTCGGAAAGGATCTAGATATGCGCCGTGAGATCGTCGAACGAGGGGCCTACTTCTTTCCCGTAGCGACGAAGCAAATTTCAATTTCTGCGGCCCACACGGAAGAGGACATCGAGTTTACCTTGGAGTGCCTCGATCGTACTCTCGCTTCTCAGTAGTGAAGCAGTGAAGCAGTGAGCAGTGAGCAGTGAGCAGCGAGTAGTGAAGTAGGGTCTGAGTTTCTTGAATCGGTAAGAACGCTCACTAGCCACTTTACTACTCCACTACTCCACTACTCACGATCCTCACAACGACTGGCTCCGAAGCATAATCAACCGATTCGTCCTTCGCCCCACTCCTCCGCCTCCGGGCTGCCTCGCTCTTGATTCGCCCCAACGCGATCATGGGAAAGCTGAGGTTCTTCAACCAGGGATCCGCGGTGAGGGTGATCGTTCGGCGGGTTTCGCCGCGAGAGATAACGATCCCGGAAGATCCCGAGTTCTCCACGTAGATGCCGGCTGGCCTGTTCTGGAAAACGAACGGGACATCTTCCAGGAAGTCTCCGCGGCGCTCAATCTGAACCTCGAGTTGGACGCTTTCTCCCGGACGGATTGTGAGCTGTCCTGGTCTGACCGTGGGCCGGATCAGGGCGGCCGGAGTCGCAGTTACCAAGGGCAGCCCTTCTCTGGGGTCACTAGCGGTCCGAAGTACCTCTGTCCCCCCGATGTGAGCGTGACCGATTACGCTCAAGGGCTGCGGTCTCCGAGTGATCGGTGCCTTGTTGTCCGCAGTCAGAACTATCGTCGTTACGAACTCGTCCACCCGGATGGTTCCAGTGGTGGAGCGAAGGCCTGGAGGCAGCCCCCGCACTTCGACTCGGATGGGGTCGTCGAAGCCATCGATGCGAGCAGCCGAGACGGTAAGCGGCACGCTGCCTCCCCGTGGCACGTTCGGGTTTCGGGCGCCTGTGGTCCTGCCATCCACGTACAGAATGAATCCATCGTCCAGGAACAGGCGATAGTCGGGACTGGCAGGACGAATCGTGAGACGGTAGGGATAGCGCCTCCCTCCCAGGTTCTGAAGGTCACTCAGGGAAACCAGATAGTCACCTTCTCTGGGGGCGGTGAAGAGCAGATAGGAGTCCTTGCCGTAGGGAGGTCCTCCGTCGTCGTTTCGGAAGGGGAGGGAGAAGGACGGAAAGGGACCGGGTGTAACTTCGGTTCCCGCCGGCAGGATGCGGACCTTGTGGGTGCTGCCGTTACGGGGATGGATCTGAGGTGTTGTTCCAAGCCAGCTCAGTCTTTGTCCCAGAATTCCTTGAGCCACCGAAAAATGGTCGATTCGGCGCATGGCCCTTTCCAGTCGCACCAGCTCCCGTCCCCCCAGCAGCACGAAGTCGAGGGGATAGAAGCGGGTATTCCGAGTAGATTCAAACCTGCCCAGCGGTAGGTTCCGCGAACCAAGGCCGAGGTCGTGGGTGTCCTCTGACAGAGCCTGGAGCACAGCCCGTGGGACCGGATTTCCAAGATGGTCGAGGATCTCGATGCTGGAATCAAGAAAGGAACTCAGCCTCCGGGCTGTCACCTCGAAGGCCAGCACTTGGCCCTGATGGGCACGGAAACGAAATAGATCCCGGTCACCGGGGGATCCGACTAGACCGTTGACAGTTGTGGGGACTTCTATCTTTTGGCCCGTGGTAATCTCATCGTTGGGTTCTTGCTCCAGCAGCTCTGGGAACGTCCCGACGGACGTTTTCAGAGTGTTGATGGTTGGTCCGAAAGCGGTTTGGATTCTGAGGGGTAGGACGCCGTTCTCATCTGCTTCGAGATGTCCGTCCAACTGGGCTTCGGTGGCCCCGTCCAGGTTGTGGCCTTTGACCCGAACTCTGGTGACGGTGCCCCTCTGTGTTCCCAGGGGAAAGACCTGGGTCAGATAGGGGAGTCGTCCAAGTGTCAGGCGATAGCCGAAAAGCTTTCCCCCTCTATCGGCCCGATCGGCGATGCGGAGGTAGTATTCTCCAGACACCTTGAATCGATAGGCGAAAAACGAGTCCGAGGTCCCCGGCTGTGAATTGTCGTTCCGTACTAGTTCCCGGCCGTGCTCGTCGTTAAGTGTGAGGACGGAGTCCAACCTCGAACCCAGCCTGTCTGCGGTTACCTCGAAGATCAGCTCCTTACCGGCCGGGACCTGGAAGCGAAAATAGTCGGCCGCCCCCGATTTGGCCAAGGACCCGTCCACCGTCGCAGGCAAGGGGATCGCCTGAGCCTCGAGCAGCGAGTTGTTGGGCTCGGTCTCGTCGACTTGCCGCAGCCGTCCGATCGCGAATGGGACCCAGTTGCTGGTTCCGTGAGGTGTCCTCAAACGAAAACCATGGATCCCAGGCTCGACCTGTGCCCCAACTTCAAGCTCGACTCGAACCAGCTGCCGGGGCGTCCTGTAGGGCTTGTTTGGAGTTTCCTGAACCTCGAGAATTCGCGCCTTCACACTCTGCTGACTGAAAAGGAGCTTGGACGTGTCTTCCAGGTTGATCCCCTCGACGGTGATCACACGGGAAGTGCCCCGTTCGGAGCCGATCGGGTGGACGAGATAGACGAAGGGAGCGGGCGAGAACTCGCTCGCTGCTGTTGCCAGACTTCCTAACCCAAGGCAGCTCAAGGTCAGGCAGCCCAGCTTCCTGGTCAGTCGCCCCCTTAGCCGCTTGAGATAGAGAATGTGATCGTCCTTTTCACGCATTTCGATGGCAGGAAGGCTAACGACTATCACTGATACCATTCGAGAAGGAAACTTCAATACCCTGCAGTGGCACGGGCATCCCTGCCCGTGATGGCCGACCCGTCGGGCCACAGGCTCCATCCTCACGGCCTGGAAGGCCGCGCCACTGCTGGAAGACCTGAAACCCAAGGGAAGTTTCACTTCGAAGCACGATCATCCACCGCCCTGGCCTCAGTGATTGAATAAAAATTCCTTGCTCATCAAAACGCCAGTGAAGAAATCCTCCAAGATTTCCCGCCGTAGTCGCGTGGAGTCAGGATGGACTCGAACACCTTCTTGAGCTCTTGTTATGGCCGTCAGGATGCGATCCAACTCCTCGTCTTCGGGGCCTCGGCTGAGGGCCATCCAAAAAATCTCGCTTACGATTTTCCGATCCGGAAGTCCCCTTTTCAGGAGTCTCGCAAGCGCACCCTTGGGATTGCGGAGTTTCCGATGTAGGGCCTCGCTGTTGATCAGGTGAAGAGCCTGACTGACCGTTACGTCCTTGACTCGCTCGGCATCACTATTGATGGTGCGCTTCGGCCGGCCGAAGACGGACAGGAAATAGGACCTGACTTGGCTGTCAGGAAGTTGAAGCGAGCGGGTGTTCGGAGGATATCCTGGGAACTCCGTAGACGTGCCTGTCACTTGTGAGATGATGTCGAGGATTACCTCGGCGGGCAGGCGGCGCAAGACGAAGCGAGAATAGTATTTTTTGTCCGGAAGATCCTCCTGCCGTCCCCGAGAGCTGGATTGATATGCGGCAGAATTCATGATGATACGAATCAACTCCTTCACATCGAAGTGGGCGCGCACAAAGTCGGCGGCGAGCATCTTGAGCAGTGCTTCGTTGGAGGCAGGATTCGTATCCCTGAGGTCGTCTACTGGATCCACCAGTCCCCTTCCCATGAAGTGGTACCAGATCCTGTTGACCATGGACCGGGCGAAATAGGGATTTTCTCCAGATGTGAGCCATTCGGCGAAGCCTTGGCGGCGATCTCGACCGGATGCCGACGCAGCCATCCTGGCTCCCAAGGGCCGTGGCGGCAGCGGGGCCCCCAACCGAGGATGAGTCACGTCGCCGGTGCTAGCTCGGAACAGGATTGTCTGTCCGGCGTCGCCGCTCTTTCGGCCGACCCTCGAGAAATAGTTGGAGAGAGAGTAGTAGTCGTCTTGGGTCCAGCGGTCGAGGGGGTGGTCATGGCATCGGGCACAGGCGATCGCCAGGCCCATAAAGGTCAAGGTGACGTTTTCGGCAACCTTGGTAGCCTCGTCGTGAAGGACATAGTAGTTGGCCGCTCCGTTTTCGAGGTTGCTTCCCAGAGCCGTGACCAACTGGCGCACCAACTGATCCCAGGGACGGTTCTCTGCGACCGCGCCACGGATCCAGTTGTAGAAAGCGCGGGTTGCTGGAGGCGACAACCTGGAGCTGGAGACCAGGAGCAGATCGGACCACTTGTACGCCCAGAAGTCCACGAAATCCGATCGAGCCAGCAAGGAATCGATTAACTTTTCTCGCTTATCAGGAGAGGTGTCAGCGGTGAAGGATTTTGTTTCCTTTACGCTGGGTAGTAGACCGATGGCGTCCAGGTAGGCCCTGCGGACGAAGTGGGAGTCGCCAGCCGCCGCCGGCGGCAGCAGTCCCAACTCCTGTAACTTTCCCAGGACCAGGTTATCGATGCTGCCATGGCGTGGCGCCTCGAGATAGGGGCTTGGATCAGTCACCTGGCGAAAGGGCACGGTAATCCTGCTGGAGGAGACCCGGTTCAGATACCAAACGGAGACCGCTGCCTCGCCTTCGGCTTCGGCTTTGACCTTCCCCAGCGGGCCAACCTGGATCGTCCCAGCGTCGCTGCTGCTGTACTTGACCCAACGGGTGACATCTTTTCGACGTGGCCGTCAGAAAAAAAGGCTTGTACCAGGAGCTGATGCTCACCTCCGCGTCCAAGCGTCACGTGAGGGGGCAAGATCTCCAGCCTTTCGACCCGGGGGTCGCTCCTATCCGGGGGCGGCCCCCCGGCTGCAATCCACTCTGATAGGATCTGGTATTCCTCAGAGTCAACAGCGATCCGTTTGCCTCCTCCGTGAGGAAGCGTCAGAGTGGGTTTCAACAGCAGCAAACTATGGGCAGGCGCCAGCGGCAGTACTCGACGGCCGAGTGCCTCATGCATCAGAGTTTCGTGATCCGCCTCGGGAGCATAACCTCGCAGACTCAATTTGAAGTGATTCTGGCCTGTTGCCGAGCCGTGGCACGGACCGGAGTTACATCCAGCCTTGGTTATGACAGACAGAACATGGTTGCGGAAGCTCCAGGAGAAGACCTTACCCCCTTCTCTAACCTCAATCTCTGCACTCGCTTCCCGGCCACCGAGAAGCTTCGCCGTCACGATTGCGCGCCCGTCTGAGTTGGCGACGACCCTTCCCCGGGTGTCGACGCTCGCTACTTCTGGTTGAGAGGAAGTGAAACCTGCTCGCGCTGTCAGTTCTCCTATCGATCCTCGTCGTTCCGTCCGCTCGATGACGATCAACTGTTGGGAGGAGTGGGGTCCGGACAAGCTGACTGGTTGGCGGAAGCACTCGCAACTCGGGTGGATCTTCGGCTGCGACCAGGATACTGGCCAGGACAAGTGTCAGAATCATCCGCCAAACAGTTCCGAGATGGGCTCAACGCCGATATCGACGATAGGCACCGGACGATTCTGCGGGCCCAAGAGTTCGGTGTGCAGATTGATCCCCAAGGCTTGGTAGATGGTCGCCAGCACTTCTTGTGGTCCCACCGGCCGGTCTCTAGGCTCGGCCGCAGTTTGATCGGAGGATTCCACCACCTGGCCGCCTACGACTCCTCCGCCAGCAAACAAGATGGTCGCACAGAAAGGCCAATGATCGCGGCCACCAGCGGGATTGATCTTGGGTGTACGGCCGAACTCACCCATCGCGACCACCAGCGTCTGGTCCAGGAGGCCCCGATTACTGAGATCTTCAATCAAGGAGGTGAAGCCATTGTCGAACATCGGGCCCAGGCTGTCCAAGGCCGAGATTGGGCTAAAGGGTGAGGACCCGTGGATGTCCCAGGTGCTCGCCCCACCGAAGTCATCGAACATGTTGATCGTGACGAAGCGGACGCTTCGTTCCACCAATCGTCTAGCCAACAAGCAACTCTGGCCGAATCGATTTCGGCCATAGCGGTCCCGCAGCTTCTCCGGCTCTTGATGGATATCGAAAGCCTCCCGCGCCTCTGACGAAGAGACGATGCGGTAGGCCTGGCTGAAACTCGAGCTCATGAGTTTGGTGTCGGGGTTGCCCTGCTCGAACCTCTGAAACGAGGAATCGACTGGCTTGCGGAAATTGTCTGCCCGCTGCACTCGCGTTGCTGAGATGTATTCGGGAGGCACCAGATCGCGAACCCGGAAATCGGGAGTCGAGGGGTCGGAATCGATGAGGAAAGGATCGTTGGTCTTTCCCAGAAAGCCTGCAGATTGACCCATCCGTGATCGCAGGGCGACCGGGAGCATGATATGGGAAGGCAGATCAGATCGAGAGCCGATCAGAGACTGAGCGGCACAGCCCATATTGGGATGGCTGATCCCGGGCGAGAAGGGCCTTCCCGTCAGGACGACGTGATGGGCCAAAGGGTGCGCGTTGATCTGATGGTGGAAGGATCGAACCAAGGCATATTTATCGGCCTGCTTTGCCATTCGGGGAAACAGCTCGGAGATCCGAATACCGGAGACGTTGGTAGGAATAGGCTTATAGGGTCCACGTATCTCTGCCGGAGCGTCGGGCTTCAGATCCCAGGTATCAATCTGTGAGGGCCCGCCGACCAGGAAGAGAAAAATGCAGTTGATGTCCTTCTCTGAGCGGACCGTTCCTCGGGCCTTGAGCGAAATGAGGTCCGAAAGCGTTAATCCAAAGGAAGGCAAGGGAGCCCGCATGAAGGAAATCGCGGCGGCTCGAGCCGTCGCAGAAGGGAACCGACTGAGGGCCGTCCAACCGGAGCATTCTTGGAGTCCTTTTCTGCGCCTTGGCCACCGATCGTAACATCGGAGTAGGGATCCGTCAACGAAGGCAGCCTTTGTTCCGGGGTGGTCTTGTGGTTTGGATTACTCTAGAATCTTGGCCTGATGATCGACCCAGACCAGACTATCGCAATGCCAGCAGCGCCTTGAACGGCCGCGGCTGACAGCTGTCCGGCCAGATTCCAAGGTGAGGATTTGGATGCCCCAAGAAGTGAGGTTGGTTGCCCCCGGACGAGTTGAGCTGAACTCTTACCAGGATCGCCCGCCTGGCCCTCGTGAGGTCAAGGTACGGTTGCACTATTCCGCTATCAGCCATGGTACGGAGATGTCCCACTATCGGGGACACGCGATCTGGCATCACAAACAGGTCGATCCGGATGGTTTCGTGACGGAAGGACAGTCGATGTCCTACCCCTTCACCTATGGCTACGAGGACGTGGCAGAGATTGTGGCAATCGGCGATGAGGTCACTGGGTTTGAGATCGGTCAGGTGGTGGGTTGCTGTGCCAATCATCGAGAGACCGCCCTTTTCAGCATCGACGGGATGAATCGGTCTACCGATACCTACTTTCTGCCCCTTCCCGAACCACATGACGGCAGTTACGAAAGGTACGTATTCGTAGCTTTGGGAACGGTGGCACTGGACGGAGTTCTGCTGGCCCCCGTTCGACTGGGTGAGAGTGCCGTGGTAGTGGGACAGGGAGTTGTGGGCCTACTGACTCTGCAGCTGTGCAAGCTCTCTGGAGCGGATCCGGTCATCGCAGTTGACCTGATGGACAGCCGACTCCAGGTCTCTCGGGAACTGGGGGCTGACCATGTCCTCAATCCCAAGAATGGCGACGTCGGTCAAGAGGTCAAGAACATCCTAGGCGGGACCGGAGCCGATATCTGTTTTGATGCGTCCGGAAAGAGCGGAGGGATCAATCTGGCTCTGCACTGCGGGACTCCCTTCCCCAGGGTGGTCGCCTTGGGGATGTACGACGGACCCGCCGAGGATCTTCTCCTGGGGGAGGACTTTTGCCGAAGCGCCGGCCAGATCCTTCACTCGCGCAGCGGAGGCTATCGGCTGGCGCCCGAGTTTCCAACAGCGGAGGGGCTCTGCCATCGGAAGTGGGACTTCGTCCGCGTCAACAAGACCATCATCAGTCTGCTCCACCGTGGGAAATTGCAGGTGGACGATCTGATCAGTCACCGCTTCCCCTTGGAAAAGGCTCCCGAGGCGTACGACTTGATTGATCGGCATCCGGAGAAGGTCACGAAGGTGATCTTCGATCTCCGTTTCAAGATTGATTAGCCGTCGCCGAACAAGGTCAGTCCCGCCCCCAGAAAGCACTGGGCTCATTCGAGAAAGAAACTTTGGGTTGTCTCGAACCACGAACATCGATAGCACTCTGTCCGTTGTAGGATGGGCACTCCTGCCCGTCGATGAAAGTGACGGGCAAGAGTGCCCATCCTACGAAGATCACGGTTCTGTCAACTGTCGACTCTTGCACGACCTCCTAGCCGATGAAGTTTCAGGTCAGTCCCACCCCCGCTACGCTGCCCCATTCGAGAAAGAAACTTCCGGCTACTGGGGATTTGTACGTCACTGCGTGGGGAAGAGTTGTCCGGCTCTCTCCTCGGAACCTGGGCGCATCTTGCTAACGGCTCAAGTCGTTCGCGGCTCTGTCGGACTGGGCTTCGTAACTCTGGTAGTTCACCCGTTGGCGGCACCTTCGGAGGACAGGAGACGTGCGACGTTCAGACGTTTCGACGTGAGACGTATTCTTGAAGTTTCAGCTTAGGTCAGAGTAGAGAGGGCGGGGCGATTACCGCCAGGGTTCCCTCGAAGCCAATAGATCTCAATCGGGACTTGAGTGGGTGAAGGATTCGGGTGAGGCGGCCAGGGCGGCGCGTTTGAAGGAGGCCGGCAGGTCTTGTTCATTGAGCAGTTGTCCGTCCTGTAGAAATTCGTGAATCTCGCCGTAGTGTTTGGTCTCGGTGGCTGCGGTGCGCCGCATGATGTGCCAGGGGTGGAGGTCTGCCGGCTCGGAGATGCCCATTGCACCCAGGAATTCGCTGGTCGACTTGATCATTTCGCTGTGGTACCTGGCAACGCGCTGGCTTTTGTCGGAGACCACCAAGCCGGCCACCAGCTCGGGCCGCTGAGTGGTGACGCCCACGGGGCAGTGGTTGGAGTTGCACTTGAGGGCCTGGATGCAGCCGACGGCCATCATCATGGCCCGGGCGGAGTTGCAGGCATCCGCGCCGAGGGCCAGGTGCTTGATCAGGTGGAAGGCAGAGGTGATCTTGCCGCTGGAGAGAACACGGATGCGGTCCCGGATCGAATAGCCGACGAGGCTATTGTGGACGAAGATGAGGCTCTCCATCAAAGGTGCGCCCAGGTGGTTGGTGAACTCTAGGGGTGCGGCCCCGGTGCCGCCCTCGCCGCCATCTACGGTGATAAAGTCTGGAGTAATGCCGGTCTGGACCATGGCCTTGGTAATGGCGAGGAATTCCCGGCGCTTGCCCACGCAGAGCTTGAAGCCGATGGGTTTCCCCCCTGAAAGGTCGCGTAGTCTAACAACGAATTCCAGCAGTTCGATGGGGGTGCTGAACGCGGTGTGGGCGGACGGAGAAAGGACGTCCTGTCCTAGGGGCACGTTGCGGATTTCGGCGATTTCGGGAGTGAGCTTGGCGGCAGGCAAGATGCCGCCGTGGCCGGGCTTGGCGCCCTGGGAGAGCTTGATTTCGACCATTTTGACATTGGGGACGGAGACGCGTTCTTTGAAGGTCTCCGGACAGAAGTCGCCTTCGGGGGTGCGGCAGCCGAAGTAGGCAGTGCCGATCTGCCAGGTGAGGTCGCCGCCGTTTTCAAGATGATAGGGGCTGATGCCGCCCTCGCCGGTGTTGTGGACGAAGCCGTCCATTTTGGCTCCCAGGTTCAGGGCGCGAACCGCGTTCTTGCTCAAAGAGCCATAACTCATGGCGGAGATGTTCAAGATGCTGGCGGAGTAAGGCTGCGTGCAGTCCGGGCCGCCGATGGTGATGCGCAGATCCAGAGGGTCCAGGTGTAGGGGCCGGAGGGAGTGGTTGACCCATTCGTAGCCGACTTCGTAGATGTCATGCTTGGTACCGAAGGGGACGGTGTCGAGCACACCCTTGGCGCGCTGGTAGACGGCGGAACGCTGTTCGCGGCTGAAGGGGACGCCGTTGGTGTCGGACTCGATGAAGTACTGAGCGATTTCAGGACGGATGGCCTCGAAAAGGTAGCGGAAGTGGCCGGCGACGGGGAAATTGCGCAGCACGGCGTGGCTTTTCTGGACCATGTCATAGAACCCGATCAGGATGATAGGGCCGACGATGACAAGGGACCAGAGCACGGTAGGGAAGACGGTGGAGACGGCCGCGATAAGGATGAGGACTGAAATTGAGGCGAGGGTGAATAGTCGTCTCATATAAGTAAGCTCTCCTGTGATCCGGTCTTTTTATCGTCTATCGTCCGGATGGGCGCCTGTTGACGTCCGGCAAGGTAGAGGAAAATTGGGGAGGTGCCAATCTGGGCGTGACGTCGCTCTTCTCCTCGTGAGGCTTTACTCCAATTCCACTGCCCAGCGACACACCGATTGCGATGCCCAAGTTCATGTTGTCCATAACGGCTCAGAACATGATGGTATCAGCGCGTTGGTTAGATTCATTCGATCCTCCCGTGTGAGTTCTTCTCAATGTCCGTCTAACGGTGAGGATCAGCCGCGAGGTCGCGCCACACTCTTACCGCGATATCTTCCTGCGCGACCTCGTCGGCTGCATCCTCACCGTTAGACAGCCCTTTGGACAAGAGACGATCGGCGGATTGCTCTCGCGATTCGGCTAACCAATCCCGTACCTCTCCTCGTCGTAGACGGACGCGCACACCCGGAACATCCAACGGCGAACCCTCCGGCTTAACTGGCTGGAGTACGAAGAGCTGTCCGTCGCGACGTCGGATTTGAACGCGACCCTCCCGGCGGGCCCGATCGAGTAGAGCAGCCAGTTTCTGCCGAGCCTCGGTATACGTGAAGGTTTTCACCAGTCAAATCTCCAATACAGCAACGCCGGCCTGCCCCGCCGCTCGGCTGAGCGTTTTGTCTAGCGTTAGCACGGGAAGCCGACGAGAAAGAGCAGTTTCCAAGATATAGGCATCATAAGCATAGAGTCCGTGCTCGGCGGCGGCATCAAGAGCTCGCCCCATGTCCACATCTACCAAGCGCAATGGAATCTCCTCATACGATGTCCAGGCGGCCTGGACGTCATCTAGCCGCAGTCGTTGCCGCCGCAATCCAGCAATTAGTGCATTCCCGATTTCCCACGGTAGCGACGCTGGAGCGATCAGGTCAGCTCGCTTCGTAGTTGTTATGAGGGAATCTCGCTCAGGCTCGTGTAGCAAAACGGCAAGAATCGCGGAAGGATCGATTACGACTTCCACCGGTCGCCCCTTTTCTTGTACATATGTACAATACCAGAGTAGGTCAGAAGCGGTCAAAAGTATCGTCCCATTATGACCAACGAAGCGCTCGCACATAAGTCACAGGGGAGCCTTCGCTTCGTTTGCTCTAAAGCGCACAGTTCGGAAAATCGGGGAGTGATGCGGCCACTGCCGGGTTCACGATCTTCCCCACGCGGGTGTTCAAAGCCGCAGCCCGACCCTCGCTCAGTGCCGCGAACGAATCGACTCCATGCCTCGCCAGCTCCCGGCAGTAGGGGAGTGTGGCGTTGCAGAGCGCATAGCTACTGGTGCGGCCAACCGCTCCTGGCATGTTGGCGACACAGTAGTGCACCACGCCGTCGATGATGAAGGTAGGCTGCTGGTGGGTAGTTGGAGAGCTGGTTTCGATGCATCCTCCCTGATCTACCGCCACATCTACTATGACAGCCCCGCTTTTCATGCTCTTCAAGAGCCCTCGCTGGATCAGCAAGGGGGCCCGTCCGCCTGGAATGAGAACGGCACCGATGACGAGATCTGCACCGATTGCGTAGCGCTCCACCGCATGGGGATCGGAGTAGACCGTGGTCACGTTCTTCGGCATTACCTCGTCCAAATACCGGAGGCGGTCGAGATCGATGTCCATGATCGTCACCTTGGCATCCAGCCCCGCGGCCACCCGGGCGGCGTTGGCCCCTACCACACCGGCACCCAGAATGAGCACCTCGGCAGGCTCGACTCCTGCGACCCCGCCGAGTAGGATCCCCCGTCCCATCATGGGTTTCTCGAGGTACTTGGCCCCTTCCTGGATGGACATCTTGCCGGCGATCTCGCTCATGGGTGTCAGAAGTGGTAGCCGGCCCCGATCATCCTTCAGAGTTTCGTAGGCGATCGCGGTGATACCACTTTCCAGACAGGAAGCTGTGAGCTCACGCGAGGCGGCGAAATGGAAGTAGCAAAAGACAGTTTGTCCCTTGCGTAGTCGTGAAATCTCCTCTTCCTGGGGTTCCTTGACCTTGATCACTAGCTCTGACCGTTCGAAGATTTCCTGGGCGGTTTCGACCATCTCCGCTCCGACATCTGCATAGGCGTCGTCATCGAAGCCGCTGCCCAATCCAGCACCTTTTTGGATAAGCACCTGGTGCCCATCCTGTGACAGAAGGTGAGCGCCCACGGGCAGCATCGCGACCCTATACTCGTCTGGTTTGATCTCGCTGGGAACACCGACGATCATTTTTGTCTTCTTTCCTCTGCCGGACTTGAGAAACGGTGTCAAGACCCGGTCCTGCGCCGTTCTACCTGATAATTCTAGGTGGTACCGCTGAAAGAAAGCCCAGTAAAGAGTTGACGAAAAGCTGTTGGAGCACAATGGAGCCGCCCTCGGACTCAATATGGATATAGCCTCCGATCAACGTCTCGATAGAAGGGAAAGTAGAAGGGTGTGGTGGCCGCGTGCAGGAGGATCTCCGTGCCAGAGAGAGCGAAGGACTCACCTACAAAGGACTCATAGACCGGCGCACCGTCGAGCGGGATGGCCTCCTCGAGCGCGCTCAAATTCTGGGATACTCCTTGCCCATTGGCGAAGAATGCTGGGAAGACACCCGCCACGACCTGTACTCCATCGACCTCAAGCGTAACTTGAATGTCCTCGTATTGAAACTTGATATCCCCGGTCGAGAACAGGGTGACGGAGAAAGAGTTTCCGGATGGAAGACCCTCCTCTGAGAGGGGAAAATCGGGCACTTGGTCCCATTCGAAGGTGATCTGTCCGGGTAACGGAATCGCTCCGATCTCCCCACCCTGGCTGGCGTTGAGATCGGTGAACAAAGGGGAAATTCGAGGCAAGGCCAAGTCTCCAAACAACGCGAGGATCCGACCTAGATCCCGTGGGGTCGAGGTGGCATCGCCGTACAGGAAGGGCAGGTTGCCATCGCTGTTGACGTGAACTGATCCGAAGACCTTGCCGGAAAAAGGGAAGACGAACCCTCCTGGAAACTCGTAGAGGACGCTGTCGTCGTCATCCAGGGTGTCGAGACGATCGGTCCGGTCCTCCGGACGGGTGTTGTTGGAAATCAGTTCAATGCCGTCCACGCTGTCAACCGCGGAAACCGTCAAGGGAATCCTTTCTCCGGGATCATCGATAGCCGCCAAACCGGATTCGCTGTCACCATTGTAGAAATCCTTGGGGAAATCCAGGAAACGGTGGTCAATCGGCCCGCCGCCGCTCCCTTCTGTGAAAAAGGGGCCGATCGGCTCGAAGAAAACGAAATACTCCCCCGGAGTCAGACCGGAAATTTCGAACTTTCCGTCAGCCTGCAGCAGGAAATCCGAAACCGAGGAGACGACCTCCAAGCGCGACTCTACGGGCAGTTCCTCAGGACCGGCTTCCAGCTTCACGGCAACGACGTGGGCCCCCGGAAAGGGGAGGTCGGAACGGCGCAAGACGTGCCCAGTAATTGTCCCGAATGTAGTTTGAAAGCTGGGCGTTGGATAGAGCCACGAAATCCAGGCGATATTATCTCTTTTGGGATCAGGGGTTTGACCGCTGACAGAAATCGGATACATCAAAGGCAGAAAACGACCCGCTTCCAAGGCAAAGATCTGACGGTTGACCAGGGTATGATCCAGGCCAATCAGATGTCCCAGCTCGTGGGCGATTGTCTGAGCCAGGCTGGGCCGCCCGGCGTTGAGTCCGTTCAGAACGGCGATACCGGAGGTGTAGAGACCATTGACTGGAAAGCTGGGCGAGGCAAAACCCAGGACGTTGTTGCTAGACCCGATTCCCAGCAGGTCATCGGTAATTTCCCCGTCAGCATCGAAGATGACGGATATGGCCGGCTGCGGGTTGGCGAGGAAGGGCAGGTAGTTGGTCTCATCTACGTCCACGTCCAGCTTGCCGCCGTCCTCGAAACCGATCTCACTGGTTTCAACTGCTTCCCAATGGCCGAAGGCATCGCGGACCAGCTGCGCTCCGTCTTCGTGGTCCCGGGTTCCCAGCGTGCCGGGGTCGATTTTGTAGACGATTGGCATGGACGAGTCCCATTTGAGAATGACCCCGTTCCCTTCAATGCTCAGCGGGACTCCCGCGAACAGAGGGCCGGTGAGCAAGAGCAGAACAATAGACAATGCCAGTCGCCGCGAAAACCCAGGCGAGGCTGGCCGGAAAGGCCTACCAGCGACGGAGGCCCTACTATGCTGGAACTTGAACGATTCTTCGGAACGTCTGAACGTCTGAGCGTTACACGTCTGTGCTCCCGGGAAGGCGTGGCGAACGGTTACGAAGGGAACTTCGAATGGCGAGGTAATCATGAAGAATCGCTAGTTGACAGAGCCGTGACCGTGAGGTAGCGGGCCCTGATCAGGGGTCGAAGCTGGCAGCTCCGCCTTGGAAGTTTTCTCGTGAATGATCCAGCGCGGCTGGGGGCTCCACTAAGCTGAAGCATCGGAAATCCAAGGTGCAAGATACAAGATACAAACAAGCTCCAAATCACAAGCATCAAGTTCCAAACGATCGCCCACCATCAACCCTCGGCGATCCGACAGAGCCGCGAACGACTTAACCCGTTAGCAACATGAGGCCAAGTTCTGAGGAGAGAGCTGGACAACCCTTCCCCACGCAGTGACGCACGATATCGCCTATCCTCGATCTAAGTTTCGTTCTCGAATGGGGCCAGGGCTCCCTGGGGGCCGGACTAACCTGAATCATAGAGTGCTCTTACGGTTCGTAGAACCTAAACCTTTTCCTACTCTTTCGGCTTGCCGCCGCAGTGGGATTATACAGTGCCCGGTCCCACGGGTGAGAGACCAACGAGAGACTGGAGTCAAACTTTTGTCGGTAGCGTTGCTTTTTTGACGTCCTTGATCACGCTGGCAAGCGAAATAACCGCCTCAGCGTCCGAGAGAACCCGCTAGTCTTCGACTGAGGCAACCCTTCTCAACCATCCATTGGATAGTGTCGATCAAGGTCTCGTCCAGATCTCGAGGCTTGATTCCAAGCTTCTCCTGAGTGAACGAGCTATCCAAGCGGTGATCGAGACACGCCACGTAGACAGCCTGAAAGTTGACAGGTAGGCGAAGAGGCAGGACTCGCTGGATCCCGTCGGTCAGCCTCATTGGCCAGTGGAGTGTCTAGGGAGGAACCGCGATCGTCGTCAGTCTGCGTTTGGTGGTCCGGGCAAGGCTATTCACGATTTCTTGAGGGGACACGTCGTGGGAAGGGCAAATGTAGCGACGCGGTCCTTGCCCTTTCTGCATGATGGCAGCGTGCAATCTGGCGACGTCGCGAACGTCGCTGATGGGGACTCGCCTGTTTGGGGTTACTAGCCATAGGCCTCGAAGAATATTCCTGGCTATTTGAGTGCTCTCTCCAAGATGGGAGTTATGGGGTCCCCAGACCGATCCGGGGTAGGTGATCACCACGGGGGCTCCCGCTTCCTGGAAGCTACGAGCTACCAGATCCGAGTCGGCCTTAAAGCGAAAGTATGCGCCCGGCGGCTTCGTCGGAGGAGAATCGGGGGTCAAGGTAGATCCCCGAATGCCAATCAAGGCCGCGAAGCTGGAAACGTGAACGATCAGATCCGACCCTAGCAGATGAGCCTTTCCCAGGGTATGTTCCGGGCACATAGGTAACAGTTTCTCCCGGGCACATAGGTTACAAGAGGAGTCATGTCATGGAAAGAGACGTATGTAATGAGCGCACGAGTGAAACTGATGACCGAACATCTGGAGGGGGACTAAGGAATTACGGAGTTATCGCAGGCCTATGGGG
>Ga0310121_10000825_pt1 | contig 33064 bp, 27 predicted proteins | sample CB27_Tmax_986_MG_FD_203504 | JGI IMG/M metagenome (GOLD analysis project Ga0310121, IMG submission 203504) | Marine microbial communities from Western Arctic Ocean, Canada - CB27_Tmax_986 | ecosystem: Environmental > Aquatic > Marine > Oceanic | place: Canada: Western Arctic Ocean | collected...
ACGGGCCGCACGCTTCACCGTGTCCTACCAGCTGGGAACGCGGAGTGCGACGACCTACGCCGTCCCGGCGGGCGACCTGGACGGGGACGGCGACATCGACGTCGTGGTCGCGAACGACCTGGCAGAAAACTGGGTGTACCTCAACGATGGCACTGGCCTCTTCGAAGCGGCTTGGCCGGTCGGACCGGAGATCGAACCGACTCGGAGCGCCCAACTCTACGACCTGGATCGCGATGGGGACTTGGACCTGCTCGTCACCAACCGAGGGGCCAGCAACGGGTTTTTTCTGAACCGCGGGAGCGGACGATTCGGGCCGAAGCGTGAGTTCGGTGAGCCGCGGGGCTCTACCATCGCGGTCGCCGTGGGTGATGTGGACGGAGACGGAGATCCGGACTTGGTACTCGCCAACCGAGATGGTCAGGCGAACCATATTCTCCTGAACGACGGTAGCCTGGGATTCGCCGAGAAGCGGACGTACGGTACGGGAAGCGACGAGACCCGATCGGCGGCGTTGGCCGATCTGAATGGTGACGGCATCCTCGACATCGTGAACGCCAACATCGGCGAACCCAATGGCATCTACCTCGGGGACGGAAGCGGGGCCTTCAGCCATGGCACCATGGTGGGCGGGTCGGAACAGTCCTATGCACTGGCCCTTCTCGACGTGGATCGAGATGGTGATATCGACGTCGTGGTGGCCAACGTTCGGGGACAGAACGAACTCTACCTGAATGATGGTTCGGGGACGGCATGGACCCGCACCCCCATCGATGAGGAGTCCTACGTGACCTATGGCTTGGCCGCCGGCGATCTCAACGGAGACGGGTTCGCCGACCTCGGGTTCGCGAATTCGAGTGGCCCCAACGTGATTTTCTTAAACGTCGAGGGCAGGCGGAATCGTGACTAGCGTGGCCGCTAGCGCTTCACGACGATTTGGATCTCGACGATGGATCGCCCCATGAGGCGACTTCCGACGACGGTGGGCTCGGGAGCGTCAGGCCCCAGCGCCTCGTCCAGTACGGCGCGTACTGCGTCCCAGTCTCGAACATCCGCCAAATAGACCCACACGTTCTCTACATCCCCGAAGTCCACAGAGGCTGCGTCGAGCGTCGATCTGATGCGCCCCAACGCTGCCCGGGCCTCCTCTGCCGCGTCGTTCCCCCGCCCGGTCATCCCGGCGACATAGACGCGGTCGCCAGTATCGATTCCAGGCGAGTAAGGGTTGCGCCCACGGGCCTCACCGTCCGCCCGTACGACGCTCCTATCTCCGGAGGTCACCGCCACACACTGAATCTCAGTGGAGAAAACGACGTTCATGAGCGCCGAGCGCACGGTCGCCCTCGCCGGCGGATCCCCTCCCGGCACGAATTCGCCGTAGGCCCCATTCATGATACCGAAGCTTCGCGCATCATCGAGGAACACTTTGCAGCTGACCAGATCATCGAATCCCATTCCGGCCTCTTCCAGCACCATGCCGATGTTGCCGAACACCCGACGCGTCTGCGTCGCTACGTCGCCTGTCACTGGCTGATACGTCTCCGGACTCCTGCTGGTCGCCCCAGAAACGAACAACGTGTTGGCCACCTTGATCCCCCAGGAATAAGGCAGCTCCGGAGACTTCAAGCCTCCCGGCGTAATGATCTCTTTGGGGCCGCCGGCCGCTACCACTGAAATCTGGATCAGTGCGTTGGGGTCCAATAAGTCCGCCTGCACCGTCGCACGCGTCGGCGGTCCGTTCTGGAAATAGGTGCGATAGACGCCGTTCATCGCCTGAAAGTGGCGCGTGTCCCTCAGGAACACATTGGAGACCACCACATCCGAGTGGCCGAGGCCGTGCTCCCGGAGTTCCTCACCCAGATTGTCGAGCATCCGAGCGGTCTGCTCTTCGACGGTGACGAGCGGCCTTCCTCCCGATTCGGTGCCCGTCACATTCGAGATGTACACCAGCTCCGCGCTCTGTGCCGTGATCCGCTGCGGCAACACGAACGCGATCGCCAACAGGCACCCAAGAACGGTACGTCTGAAGCTCGGCACGATCATTCCGTCATCTCCTCGGCATTGGACGTCGGGATTGGGACGTTCCTGTGGGACTCTATCACTCGGCACCTGTTCCGGCTCGTCACCGCACCATCAAGCGGATCGGCTCCAGGTGCCGGGGAAGGATCACGCGCGAGTCGGGTGACGCTACGCGGACCTCTTCAGCAAACGCTTTGACCCATTCGGTGCGATATGCGAACGCGGACCCATACGGAACTCGGAAGTTGTCTGCGTGGGTTGGTATGACCACCGCGGGGAATCCGACCGACCGCATGAGCCGCGGTGTGTACTCACGGATCTCCAGGTGTGAGGGCGCCGCCCCGACGAGGGCGATGTCCGGGCGAAGCCCCTCCACCTCACGCTCGATGAAATTCATGGAGCCCATGGTCATAACCTCGTGGCCCGCCAACCGTACGAGAAACATCAGCGAGCCACCCTCGACGAGCTGGGAGATGCGGAGAGGGCGTGCGGCCCCCTCCTCCACAACGGCCGATTGATAGTACCGCTTGTCGTTCAACGGGCTGTGGAGACTCGGGATCACTCGGATCGAGACATTGCCGAAGTCGTAGTCCTCACCGCCCCGGACCGTGATCAGCTGAGCATTGGGGACGGAGTACGCCCGCATAATATTGATCGTCGTTTCATGTCCGATCACGACCGCACCGGTCCGATGCGCGATGTAGGGCACGTCCATCACATGATCCGGGTGGGCGTGTTGGACCACGATGTAGTCGGCCTCCTCGATCTGTGCGTCGATCACATCGGTGTCACTGTAGAGCGTGTCGGACCGTGAACGGATCGGGCGAGTGTCGTTCGGATCCTCACCTGGCCCGCCCGAGTAATTGGCTCGGGTCAGATATGGATCGACCAACACCACGACACGGTCCGACGATTCCTCCGACCCGGCTGAAATCTCCCAACCGGCCGCACCGAAATACCGGAGGGTGATACTGTCGGCTCCCTCGGAGGCCAGGGCGGCGTCCGTCCCCGGAGACTCGGATAGGGAACACCCGCTGGTCGTTACGGCCAGCATCACAAGAGAAGAAACAAAACCGGGACTCAGTCGCACGGCAGTTGGCGGCCTTCTTCGAGGCGTTGTCGAGCCGCGGTTGGCTCGGCGACGGTCAACCTCCGAGGGGCCAGCGCATGGCGCAAGCGCACGACTCGGATATTCTGCACAGTGGTGGGAGACCCCAGGTCGCGACAACACGCAGTGGAAACGCTCAAGGAGATTCACGATGACACGCCTCGTATGCATCACGTTGGTGGCCCTGGCCTCGTCGGGCACGCTCTCGTCTTCGGGTACCCTCTCAGCTCAGGAGGGCCCGCTGCCAACCGTTCAGAAGGTCCGAAACTACCTGCCCCACATGACGAGGCCGGAGGTGCAGGACCTCCTGACACGCTCGGATATGGTGATCATCCCGGTCGCGTCGCTCGAGCAACACGGACTCCATCTCCCGATCGGGACGGACTACCTGAACGGCGTCGAGCGCGCGAAGCTGATCGCTCAGCGAGCCGACGTCTTGGTCGCACCCATCCTGCTTCCGGGGCAGTCTCCTTACCACATGGGCTTTGCGGGCACGGTCACCCTGCCCTCGACGCTCATACAGGAGGTCTACGTCGAGGCGGCGAAGAGCCTCATGCGCCACGGGTTCAAGCGCTTCCTGATGTTGAACTCACACGGCGGGAACGCCGCGATCACGAGGTTCATCGTAGATCGCATCAACCAGGAAACCGAGGGGATCGCCGTGGACCTGGGGTCGGTTCTGGGTCCGTTCAGGCCACGCGTCGCGGCCCAGCCCGAGTCGGACGCCAACCCTCCCGTTTTCGACCGGCACGGCGGAACGTCCGAGACGTCGAACTCGATGCACCTGATCCCGGACCTCGTCGACCTGGAGGCCGCGGAGACAGCCGAGCTCGCCCTTCTGCCGCACATGGAACGCATGCTGCCCGCGGTAGTGGCCGGCGATCCCACGGCGTCGGTGGTCTTTCTCGCGGAGGGCCTGAAAGATGAGGCGACGGGCAAGGGCACCTCGGCGGCTGAGATGTCCAGCACCGGCGTATGGGGCGTGCGGGACCCGAGGGAATCGACAGCCGAGCGCGGACGGGCCGCTACCGAGTCCTTGGTCACCGCGGCCGTCGCGTTCATCGAGCGCTGGAACGAACTCCGGCCGCCGCAGACCGGGGGTCGTTAGAGGGGCGCCGCCCTATCTCCCCCCAACCGTCGCCCCGGTCAATCCCGAGAGCGCCGATAGGGTCGTCTGGGCGGCATTGAGCCCGAGCCGGAAATCATCATCCGTGAACGTCGTCCACACGTCGAGCGGCGTGTGCCATGTCGGATTCCAGCCAGCACCCGTGTGAGCGCCTCGCTCGTTTTCCCGCAAGCTGATCGACGGCACGATATTCATGAACGGGCCTGAATCCGTGTTCGTCATGTGGGGGCCGACGGTGGCCGGGTAGTCGGTGTTGTATGCGTCGGCGGCGACCTTGAAGACGAAGGCGAGCTTCATCGATTCTTCAGCCAATTCGGAGTTCGACTGGAACTCGATGTTGACGTCGGCTTCAGGGCGCTGATTGCGACTCACCGTGCCGTCGGCGCGCGGCGCGCCGTGATCCCAAAGCATCATGTCGTGCTGTATCATGCCGAGCCACCTGGGCTCGGGATATCGGCCAGATCCGCTCGGACTCTCGATGCCCTGGAGCTCCTGCCTCTGGGCGATGTATGCGCGGACGCCGTTGGTGCCCGTCTCTTCGTTGTTCCACAGCGCGAAACGGATCGAAACCTCGGTCTCCACATCGGGAGCATTGAGGATGCGTGCCAACTCCATCACCAGCGCGGTACCCGAACCGTCGTCGTTCACCGCTTCGTTAACACCATGGCCGTCCATATGGGCACCGACGATATACATCTCGTTGGGCCGCGTCGTACCCACTTTGGTGCAGTAGACGAGTTGACGCTCACCGTTCACCGGCTCCTCACGGTTGAGCGCACGGATGCGCTCGTCGGGCTGGGCACTCAGCTCGCGGTTAACGCCCGTAGCCCTCCGGTAGCCGTAGATCGAGCTGCCCCCGGGACCGTTGCCGTTGCGGCCCACCAGGCCTCCGGTGGGCGTAGTCAAATCCGGCGCCTGCAGGGGACCGCCGCGCCGTCTGGCACCATCCCTCGGCGCTGGGTCGTACTCATAGATGACACGCTCGGTATTGGTGCACCCGACCGACTGGAGCTGCGCTTCGATCCAGTCGGTCGCGTCGCGGTTGCGCTGGGTCCCCTGGCGGCGGTCACCGAACTGAGTCAATCCCTTGAGCGTCTGCTTGTAGTTGTCGAGCGTCAGGCGACTGACGAGACGCAAAGTCGTAGCGTGTTGGGCGTCCTGAACCTGTGCGGCACTTCCACTGCGGGCGATGGCGCCGGTCATGCCGAGGGTCAACACTACGGCGACGAATAGAGTTCTAGTGCGCATGGCCAAGGTCCCGTACGAGAATCAAGCGAATCGGCTTCTGTGAAACGGATGACACGATACGCATCAGCGGGTGCCAGGACAACGTCATCGAGGGGAAGGAACGTGGCAGAACTGACCGGCGCTCGTGGGTCGGAGGCAGGTGCTAGCGGAACCCGCCGGCCACCGTCTCCGCGTCGGCATCCACCTCAGCTTCCCAGGCGTCGAGCAGTCCGCGCAGCCGGCGAGCCACGTCCTGTCGGACGTTGGTCATGTCGTTGCGTTCGCCGAGGTCGGTTCGGACGTTGAACACGAACGAGGGCCGTCCTCCTTGGCTGCCCTGGACCACCAATTTCCAGTCCCCGCTGCGGACGGCTCGGTCGGCTCGGTTCGGCGAGCGCCAGAACAAGGTGCGCTCCACCGTGGGCGCCTCTCCCGTCAGGATGGGTAGTAGGTTGATGCCGTCCAGATCCAGTTCGGCTGGCACGCGCGTGTCTGTCACCGCCAAGATCGTCGCCGTCAGATCCATGGTAATGCCCACCTGAGGGGTGACACGGTTTGCGGGAATGACGCCCGGCCATCTCAGGATACTGGCCACGCGGATCCCACCTTCCCAAACGGTCCACTTTCGGTTGAAGAGCGGGGCGTTGTTCGACAGCCACTCCCCACCGTTGTCGTTGGTGAAGATCACCAGTGTATTCTCGCTCAGCCCCGCGTCGGTCAACGCCCATACGATCTCCCCGATGCCGCGGTCGGCACGCTCGAGCATGGCCACGTAGTCGTCGCGAGTACTGGTGTCCTCCGTGTGCGGCTGCAGGTGCGTCGCGTTACCCCTCGCTACCGACGGCATGTCGGGCGGCTGATACGGCCAGTGCGCCGCGTTGAACTGCACCGAGAGGAAGAAAGGCCGGTCCGCGTTTTGGCGGATGAAGTCCACGGAACGCTCGGTGAAGAGGTCGGTCAGGTAGCCGTCGACCTCGATCTCCCGCTCGTTCTCCCATAGGTCGTCGGCACCGGCACCATTGGTGTGCTGGTAGTAGTCGACGTAACCGGACTTGAACCCGAAGAAGTAGTCGAAGCCGTGTGCACTAGGGCTTTGATCCAACTCGTAGCCGAGGTGCCATTTCCCGACCAGTCCCGTCGTGTAACCACTGTTCTTGAGTAGTTGTGGCAACGTACGCCCGTTCGCCGTCAGCCCGACTCCGTTCGTTCTCGCCGGACCACTCAGTGCCCGTTCGAGACCCACCCGCTGCTGATAGCGGCCCGTGACGAACCCCGCTCGCGTAGGCGTACACACCGGGGCGTTGGCGTAGAAATCGGTAAACCTCGTCCCTTCCCTCGCCAGCTGGTCGATGTTCGGAGTCAGGACGTCGCGCGCGCCGTAGCTTCCGATGTCGCCATACCCGACGTCGTCGGTCATGATGAACACGACGTTGGGCCGCGCCGTCTGGGCCTGAAGCAAGGGCGCGGCCGCGAGTCCGGCCAGCAATGCCCCGATGGCGATTACGGCGGGCCGATACATAGATGAGCTCCTTATCTGGGTTCGCCGAACATAGGGGTGGGTGCCGCTCCTCGCACACCGGAGCTCTGTGCGAGAGATCCTTGCAGCCCTACACCCGAGAGCCGCATCTTGACTGCCATGTCCGATTCGCCACCCGCCTGAACGCGGCCCTCGAAGGTCGCCACGGCATCGGTCGCTACGGCATCGAGATTCCCCACAACGTGGACGGCACATGAAAGCGTTTCTCACCTCGGCCATGGTGCCCACCGTACTGTTGTTCGGCGCGTGCGAACCGTCAGGACCCGTCCCGGCGAGCGACCAGGCGCGCGGCATCATGAGATCCGCCTATCACGACTTCACGGTGGATACGGTGGTCGACGAACTCGTGCACCCCTTCGCCATGGCTTTCACGCCCAACGGCGATCTCCTGGTCACCGAGCGGCCGGGCCGACTCCGTATCGTTCGTGATGGAGTCCTGCTCCCGGAACCCGTGGCGGGGCTACCCGATGTGATGTTTCTCGGTAACGGTGGCACTTCCATGGACGGTCGCGAGCAGGCCGGCATGCGCGACGTCATCCTCCATCCGGACTTCGCTTCGAACCGGCTACTCTATCTCAGCTATACAAAGGCCGGCCCCGACACGTTGGGGAGTCTGGCGGTGGCCCGTGGACGCTTCGAGAACGACCGCCTCTCGGACGTCGAGGAGATCTTCACCGCGTCGGCAGCGGGAAACGGGACCGACAGGAGCTCCATGTGGGGTGGACGACTCGCTTTCGATCTGGACGGTTACCTCTTCATCACCCTCGGTGATCGGCAATGGCCGTCTGCCGGCGATCTGACGGCTCACCCCGCCCAGGACCTGACGAACCACAACGGAACCACCGTCCGACTCCACGACGACGGCCGTATTCCCGACGACAATCCGTTCGTGGGGCAGGCCGGCGTCCTTCCCGAAATCTTCACCTACGGTCATCGCAACGCTCAGGGCCTGGCCGTGCACCCGGAGACAGGAGACGTCTGGCTCAACGAGCATGGTCCTCAGGGAGGAGACGAGCTCAACCTGGTCAGCTCGGGCCTGAACTACGGCTGGCCCGTCGTGGGCTACGGCGTGAACTACACCACCGGACTGGCGATCCACGAGGGCACGAATCACGAGGGCATGGCACAGCCGACGCACATCTGGGTGCCTTCCATCGGAATCTCGGGGATGATGTTCTACACGGGGGACCGCTTTCCGGAATGGCGGGGCGACATGTTCGTCGCGGGCCTGAGGGGCCAAAAATTTATACGCCTTACCCTCGAGGGACGGGAGGTCATGGGCGAAGAAACGTTGATCCGGGACATGGGCCGCATACGCGACGTCCGACAGGCACCCGACGGAACGATTTATCTGGCCATGGACGGCGACGCGCGCGGCTTCGATGGAGACCCGACACCCATCCTGCGACTGGTGCCGGCCGGGACGCGGTAGCGCAAACGTGGTACCCGCAGGTCGTGCGAGTCGCGCGCTGCGAGCGAGAACCACACATTGGGCGCGCAGCGGAACCGCACCGACCTGAGGAAACAGCATGGGACTACAACGCATCGGCCCGGGACTCACACTTGTTGCGCTCGCGGCGTTGTCCGCTTGCGGCGGCGAGAACCAGGCTGCTACCCAGACCGGTAGTGCGGACGGGACCTTCACGAAGGGCGGCGACGATCGGACAGGCCCGTACTCGGTCGTGGAAGGCTGGTGGAAGGCGGCACCGGACCACGGTGACGAGTGGAGCTGGGGGTCGGTGTCGGGCGTTGCGGCGGACACGCCGAACCGGATCATCGTGGCGATCTGGGGAGACCAGAACGCGCAGCGGCAGGAAAGACCCGGCAGCACGAATTATCTAGTCGTCGTCGATCGCAATGGCGACATCGTCGAGAATTGGTCGCAGTGGGATTCGCTCTTCAACCGGCCCCACCAGGTTTACATCAACCCCTACGATGCGGAGCGCCACGTCTGGGTCGTCGAGCGGGGCGGCAACGGGGTCCACGAGCAGATCCTCAAGTTCACCAACGACGGAAGTGAGTTGGTGATGCAGCTCAGAGACCCGCAATCCGTCTTGAGCAGGGAGGAGGCACGGGCGAACCTCAACCCGGGACCGCTCGACTTTGGTCAGCCGGCAGTGCTGGCCTTCCTTCCGGATGGGCACTTCCTGCTCGGCGACGGCTACCACAACGGCCGCATCGTCAAGTACACGACGGACGGCGAGTACGTGTCGGAATTCGGTTCAGTCGGAAGCGGCCCTGGGCAATTCGACCTCGTCCATGGGATCGCCGTGGATAAGAACAGCCGCATCTACGTGTCGGACCGAATGAACCACCGGGTCCAGGTCTTTACCGAGGATGGCGAATACATCGAAGAGTGGCCCGACATCTACGATCCCGTCGCCATCTTCATCGACGGGAGTGACGCCGTGTGGGTGCTGGACGCGACGCTGAATCGCATGCTCAAGTACAGCCTGGCAGGCGAGCTTCTGGATTACTGGGGCGCGTACGCGGAAGTCTCTTCGCTCGGAAGGAGCGGGTGGCCCGGAGGCATGTCCCTTCCGCACCAGATGGATATGGATGAAGACGGCAACCTCTACATTGCCGAGTTCGGCGGCCCGTGGTTGGATAAGTTCGTGCCGAAGTCCGGCGCGGACCCCACCAGACTGATCGGGAAACGGCAACTCGGCACGAACTGAGTAGCAATGCGCACCTTCCTGCTATTCACGATCATTCTGCTCTCCTCGTGCGGTCGGGCGGAGAGGGAGCGGGAGGCGGCCGTGGAGGCGGCGCGGGTCGCTACCGTCGCCCAGATCGAACGGGTCCTGTCGGAGACGATTCGGAGGGCGGACCGGCTCGCGGGCTCGGCCGACCGGATCCTACTGCCGCTCCCAGTCATGACGCCGGCCGAGGAGGAAGCGCTTCGCCGTTTCCGGAACGCCGCGCATGTCGCTCGTGCTCGCGCGCTCGGCGTCCGGGCACTCAGCGACGAGGTGACCGACTCGCTTCTCGCCACGGGACAGCTCATCCAGCTCGAGGACAGCACCCATCACTGGATCGTCCGGAGAGGCAGCTCGCCGGCCTATGTCGTGCCCCACATGCGCACGCTGCTCGAGGTTCTCGGGACACGCTTCCAGGAACGGCTCGCCGAGATGGAGCTCCCGCCCTACCGTCTCGAGGTCACCAGCGCCTTGCGTACCACTGCCCGTCAGGCAGAACTGCGGCGATCCAACGCCAACGCAGCCGCCGGGGTGAGCTCGCATGAGTTCGGCACCACGGTGGACCTCTCCTACGCGGCCTTCGCGCCCCCCGCCGACCCTCCCGGAGAGATCCTCGTCGGTATTCCCAACGAATTCGCTCCGCATGTGGAACGGATCGTAGACCTGGCGCTCGAGTCGGTCTCGGCCCGCAAGTCGCGAGAGTTGGGGGCCGTCTTCAGCCAGGTGCTCCGGGAGGCCCAAGCCGAGGGACTGGCACTAGTGATTTATGAGCGCCAGCAGACCGTCTACCACCTCACGGTGGCGCGGGCGTTAGCGGCCCCTTAGCGACTGTAGCCGACCCTCGTAGCCTCGGCGGACATCGCGAGTCGATCCGGTTCAGGCGTTGCGTGCGGAGTAGAGGCTAGGGGTCCAGGTTTGCCGTGTAGGCCACAATATCGACGATGTCCTCCACGGTGAGGCCCTCCACGGCGCGGTCCATCAGATCGGACCAGGCACCGTTCCGGTTTCCCTGTTGAAAGTCATAGAGCTGACGAGCCATATAACTGGGTGAGCGGCCAGCCAGCGCCGGCACCGGTCCGATGCCTCGCAGATCGAGTCCATGGCAAGTGGTGCACGTTACGGTGCGACCCCCGTCCCCGGTGTTCACCAAGTCGGCTCCTCTGGCCTTGGCACCCTGCGGGACGTAGGCGACGAAGCTCGACGCATCATCGCGCAGTTCGGTCCTGTGCAGATCCTCGGGCGTCTCCACTACACGAACTCCGATGGGCTCCATGCCGCCGCCCTCGACCACTTGATGGATCGAACCCCGGAACCGCGTCACGGGGACCATGTCTGTCTCTACCACACGGATCCACGGCTTGAAATCGATCGACGAGAAATACTCGGCCGCCACCCGGGCTTGTTCGTCGGTCGCAGCAGCACCAATGCGCATCATGAACGCGGGTGGGCCCATGCGCGGCTCGCTGGTCTTCCGCAGTCCGCTCCGGAAGTCCTCCATCTGTTGGACGAGGTACTGGAACGGCTGCCCCGCCAGCCCCGCATTCTCGGGCTTGCCCTGGCCGTTCGGCAGATGGCAGTACCCACACGCTACGACGCCTTCGCCACCGCCACGGGCCACCAGCTCCGGCATGGGGGGATGGCCGTCCGGGTGCCAGTCGGGCGGTCCGTCGTCGATGTTGATGTCGGAGCGCGGCATCGACACGTCGGAGCCGGGCACGGTGACCACTTCGTTTGGGTCGGGCGCCTCGGCATTTTCGGGTCGGGGATCGTTGAGCACGAAGGCCCAGGGTAGGACTGCGTTCGCGTCTCCGTTTTCCTGGGAAGCGCCGGCGGATTCATACGAGACACCCCATACGGTCGCCGCAACCGCTACGACCAGCACCGCCACCCCACCGAGAATTCGAATACTCATGTCCGACCTCCAGCCCTGACAGACGACGAGCCACGACCGCAAACCGGCGGGGGCTCTACGACCTTCGGAACCGCGCCATGATACTCCGATGGGTTCTTCACGGCGAACTACTGGCTGCCTCCCTAGGGAAGCCCCCCGCTCGCCCTGAAGACCCGGTACCTGTAGGTGATGAGCCCACGCTTCAGGCACTGGCGTAAGGCGTTGCCCCCCATGTGGCTCTGGAGTCTAGCGCTCATCGAGGAAAACGGGCGCGTGAGGGCGAGGAGGAGGCCGAGCGCCCGATCACGGGGACGGTCGAGCTCGAGTAGCGGCGTCAGATCCCGGTCCTCCACGAGCTCGAATCCATGCGCGACCGCAAGATCGTCCAGTGCGTCCGGACGAAGGAGCGAGCTCGCGCGCCAGCCCCTGCGGAACTCTTGCACCCAGCGGTCGTCGTCGTCACCCCCGAGAAAATCGTCGCACAACACCAGGTATCCGTTCGCTGTAACCGCCCTCGCGATGTTGGCGATAAACGCTTCGGCGTCCGTGGCCTGGGCAAAGGACTCGATCCCAAAGGCGAGGTCCACCGAGGTGGGGAGAGGCTCCGAGCAGAAATCGAGCTCTAAGATCGAGGCTCGTCCGCCGAGTCGTTCACGCGCGAGCTCCGCATGAACCCCGCTATTGGTAACGCCAAAACCGACCAGCTCCGGCTCGCCGAGCACATGCTCTAGGCTCGCACCGACGCCGCAGCCGAGGTCGAGTATGCGGCGCGCCCCGCTCTCTGCGATACGCGTGCGGAGGAGATCGTGCACGAAGTGAAAGGCCTCCGCTCGGCTGCCAACGCCCTCACCCCAAACGGCTCGGTGAATGATGCCTTGGGCGCCACCTTGTCCATGAGCCAGGAAACTCGCGGTATTCTGGTCGTAGTAGCGCGCTACTTCGGCGCTTTCGAATCTCACGAGGCCCGCGTCCTCCTCCCCGGATCCGACGCTCCGCACCAGCCACCAGCTGTCGACCACGAACGAATAGACGAGGATGAGCAGGGCGGCGGCGGCCAGCGCCGTGGCCTGCGCCGGCTGGATCACTGGGGCCAGGCAGGTCACGAGCACGATCCCCTGCAGCACACAAACCACCTTCCGGCGCAGACTGGGCGGCAGCGCCCCACGCAGCGGTGGCCACAGCAGCCCCCCGAACACGAACAGGTACCTCAGCCCACCGACGAGCAGGACCCAGGCTCCCACCTTCCCGCTCCGCCACAGCAATCCGGACAACGCCAGCAGCAGGAACGCGTCTAGCTCCATGTCGAAGCGAGCACCAAAGTCGCTCTCCGTGCCGGTTCGGCGCGCGACCGGTCCGTCGACTCCGTCCAGCACTAGCGCCAGAGCGGACAGTCCCACGATCCACCAGTAGCCTGCTCCCGTGAGGCCGCCAGGCAAGAGAGCCACCGGGGCGAGAGGCAGAACGAGTCCGGCGCGCACCAGCGTCAGTCGGTTGGCAGGACCGAGGCCAGGCCCGGCGTACCCGGGTGGCAGCTTGGCGAGCAGTAGCGCGCTCAACCCGATATACAGCGCGATTGAAGGAAGCACGTGTCTGGTCGGAAGGCCGAGCATCCAGCAAGTTGCCAGAGACACGGCCAAGAGCGGCAGGAACCCCAGCACCACATCGCCCATCGGCGAGGGGAGCCTCTCCCTCGAAGGGGGAGGCATGGGGTGCGTCCGTGCGGTCTGACTCATGGTAGGGAACATTAACTTGGGAGGAACCGGAACGCTCGTGACTAGAACCGCCCGCCAGTTCTGGATCCGCAGTCCGGGCCACGGTGAAATCGTCTCGTCACCGCTCGGTCCCCGTGACCCCGATGATGTGCTCGTGCGCGCCCTCTACTCCGGCGTAAGTCGGGGCACGGAATCTCTGGTCTTCCGAGGCGAGGTACCGCCATCCCAGTATCAGGTGATGCGGGCACCGTTCCAGGAGGGCGACTTCCCGGGGCCCGTCAAGTACGGGTACAGCAGTGTGGGCGAGGTACTGGAGGCGCCGGAGGGAGCCGACGAACCCTCGCTCGTCGGACGGCACGTCTTCTGCCTCCATCCTCACCAGGACCTCTACCTGGTGCCGGCCCGGGCCGTGCACGTTCTGCCGTGCGGCCTGCCCCCCGAACGTGCCGTGCTCGCCGCGAACATGGAGACCGCCCTGAACGCGGTGTGGGACGCGCGACCGTCGGCAGGCGACCGGATTGTCGTGATCGGTGGCGGAGTGGTGGGACTCCTAGTCGCGTGGTTATGCCGACAGCTACCTGCGGCCCAGGTGAGCCTGGTCGACGTCGATACCTCCCGAGAGGGCGTGGCCCAGAGTCTCGGGGTAGAGTTCATCGACAGCGCCCCGACCGAAGTGGACGCCGATTTCGTCTTCCACGCGAGTGGCGATCCGCAGGGCCTCGAATCCGCCCTGTCGGTGGCGGGAGTCGAAGCCACTGTGGTCGAGTTGAGTTGGTACGGCACTCGGTCCGTTCCGCTCCCCCTGGGGGAGGCCTTCCACTCCCGTCGACTCACGCTGCGGAGCAGCCAAGTGGGCCGCATCCCGGCCGACCGGGCTCCGCGCTGGGATCACGCGCGGCGGCTTGGCGTCGCGCTCGACCTCCTCGGTGACGAGCGGCTCGACGTTCTCATCTCGGGGGAGAGTGACTTCGAAGCGCTCCCCGAAGTGATGGGTCGCTTCGCCAAGGACGGGCGCGGGGTCCTGTGTCACCGCATCCGCTACGGCCAACCCTGACCGCGGCCTGGAGCCGCTTGGAGACAGGACCAATGTATAGTCTGAACGTTCGCGATCACTTCATGATCGCCCACAGCTTCCAGGGCGAGGTCTTCGGACCGGCTCAGCGTCTCCACGGAGCCACCTATGTGGTCGACGCCACCTTCCGGCGCGAGGACCTCGACGCCGACGGCCTGGTCGTCGACATCGGCCTCGCCGGCACGACCCTGAAAGCGATCCTCGAGGACCTCAACTTTCGCAACCTGGACGACGAGGCTGAATTTACGGGGCAGAACACGACGACCGAGTTCCTGGCACGCACGATCTTCGAGCGGCTCGTGGCGGCGGTCCGAGACGGCCGCCTAGGAGACGGAGCGCGAGGCCTCAAGCGAGTGAACGTGACACTTCACGAATCGCACGTGGCGTGGGCATCCTTCGAAGGGTCGGTGTGAGCGCGGGCGAGCTCCATGTGATCGTCCCGGGACCGCTCGCCCAGCGGACCGGCGGCTACCTCTACGACGCGCGCATCGCCGAGGGCCTGACGGCGTTGGGTTGGGCAGTGATCGTCCACGAGCTCGAGGGCACATTCCCGGAGGGCGACGCGGTCGCGCAGTCCAGCCTCGCCCACACACTCGCGGGGATCTCCCCGGGCGCCATGGTGGTCCTGGATGGTCTCGCCATGAGCTCCCTTCCCGACCCTCTCCGAGCACATCGGGACCGCCTGCAGCTGATGGCCATCATTCACCATCCGCTCGCCGACGAGACAGGGTTGGACGCCGCCGAGTACGAGCGCGTCGCCCGGTTGGAGAGAGAGTCTCTGGCACAGTGCACCGGGGCGATCGTGACGAGCGGCTTCACAGCAGGTCGCCTGGAATCATACGGTGTCTTGGCCTCGCGCGTCCGCGTCGTACAACCCGGGACAGACCCCGCACAGGCCGCGGTGGGCCCCGAACCCGGCGAACCTCCCCGCCTGCTATGCGTGGGCACAGTCAGCCCGCGAAAGGGGCAAGACGTGCTGGTGCGCGCCCTCGCTCACCTCCCTGTTCTTCCCTGGAGTTGCGTGTGTGCGGGCAGCCTGACGCGGGCGCCCGAATTTGCCGACTCCCTGCTAGAGCTGACACGGACGCGGGGGCTGGAGGACCGCATCGATTTCCCCGGCGAGCTCGGCACCGCACAACTCGACGCGCTCTATCACTCCGCTTCGATCTTCGTGCTGGCGACCCACTTCGAGGGGTACGGCATGGTGCTGGCCGAGGCCCTCGCCCGCGGGCTCCCGGTCTTGAGCACGACGGGGGGAGCGGTGCCGGACACCGTACCCCCCGAGGCGGGGATGCTCGTGCCCCCCGGAGACGAGCGGGCCTTGGCCGTCGCACTAGAGGAGGTCCTTTCGGGTCCCGAGGGGGCCGCACGGCGGGCTGAGCTCGCAGAAGGATCTCTCCGGCACAGCCGCTCGCTCCCCACTTGGAGCGACGCGGCGCTGGCCTTCGAGCGTGCCCTTCGGGAGCTCTGTGCGGGTGAGTGAGGAGACATTCACCTCCGACTGGCTCGCTCTACGCGAGCCGATGGATCACCGCTCTCGCGCCGCCGATCTGGTCACCCCGCTCGCCGACTGGTTGGAGTCGCGTCCGAACCGCCGGGTGCTCGACCTGGGCAGCGGCACCGGATCCAACCTCCGTTATCTCGCGCCCCGGCTCCCGGGCGAGCAGCAGTGGACGTTGGTGGACAGGGACGCTGCTCTTCTAGGCCGAGCGACCGGTGCTGCCGTCGCCGTCGCCGAGGTGGCTCGCGTGAAACAGGTCTCGGGCGAGCTAGATCCAACAGGGTTGGCACTCGTTCCTGGAGCCGACCTCGTGACGGCCTCCGCCTTAATCGATCTGGTGACTCAGGAGTGGCTGGAGCGACTCGTGGCTGCGTGTCGGGCGGCCGGGAACGCGGTCCTGCTCAGCCTCACTTGGGACGGCTCGATGACATGGCATGATCCGGATCCCGACGACGCACTAGTGGCAGACGCTGTACGGAACCATCAGCTCCGGGACAAAGGCATGGGGCCGGCGCTGGGACCTGCGGCGGGTGCGATGGCGGAGCGCGCGTTCCGCTCGGCCGGATACGACACCCAACTTCGGCCGAGCCCCTGGTCCCTGAGCGTCGAGGACGCTTCGCTGGCTCAGGCGCTCGTCGACGGGTGGGCTGGCGCCGCCGCGGAGGAGCGTCCTGCAGACGGTCGACTCATCCAGGAGTGGGCCGAGCGCCGCCGGGCTACGATCGCTACACAGTTCAAGCTCGAAGTAGGACACGTGGACCTGATGGCCCTCCCCGCTAGCCCCGGCGCTGCTCGGCGATCCCCAGCCCATCCGGGATCACCCGGCGCTCCGTGACTCCCACTCGATCCGGCATTAAAAAACGCTCGGTGATCTCGAGTCTCCTCCGCATCGCACTGAGCCTCGCGCTCCTGGCTCTACTCGCCTGGTGGCTGGACGCGGGCGCCGTCCTCGGCCGCCTCGCCGGGTTCGATGTGCGTTGGGCGCTCGTGGGCATCGCGATCTCCTTTCCGCAGATCGCGCTCCTCGCCTTCCGCTGGCGATTCACGGCCGGCCAGCTCGGGCTAAACCTTCCGTTCGGCCTCGCGCTACGAGAGTACTACCTCGCAATCTTCCTCAATCAGGTACTTCCCGGCGCCGTCATCGGAGACGTCTCTCGCGCCTGGCGCCACGGGCACGAGGACCCAGAGCACGGGATCGGGCCCGCCGCGCGGGCCGTAATCCTGGAGCGCGCCTCGGGCCAGTTGGTGATGGGCGTGGTCGCCGCGGTTTCCCTCGTGAGCCTTCCACTTGCGTTCACCGCGGCGCCCGCCACGGTGGCGCTCGCCGTCTGCGGGGTCGGGGTCGGCGTGTTGGGGACTTTTCTTGTCTTCCGTCGGCGGCCACGGACCGGCCTTCTGGCCACCCTCGGGCGCGACACCTACACCGCGCTCCTGGCGCGCGACGCCCTACCCGTGCAACTCCTCAGCTCCACCCTGGTCGTGGGCACCTACCTCGCGACCTACGTCGTTGCCGCACGCGCGGTGGGCGTGAGCACCCCGCTGTGGACACTCCTGCCTCTCGTCGCTCCCGTGCTGCTCAGCATGCTCGTACCGGCAACGGTGGCGGGATGGGGGGTGCGCGAGGCGACCGCCGCGGCCCTCTGGGGCGCCGTCGGACTCACAGTGGTGGACGGAGTGGCGATCTCGGCCGCCTACGGGATTCTGGTGCTGCTCTCCAGCCTTCCGGGAGCCCTGGTCCTGCTGGGCTCTCGCGGGTCTGCTTCCGGTCGGGATGTGACGACTCTACTTGATGAGTAACAGCCGTCTATTGGCCGGATACAGCCACTCCACCCCCCGCTCCGTCACGACCGCATCGTCCTCCAGCGGAATGCGCGCCTTGGCGCCACCCCACTCGGGTATCGAGGTGAAGGCGAAGAGCTCGACGGAAATCAGTGTCCCGGGGCGTAACTCGTAGGTCAGGCGCGTCGGGTTGAAGAACGCCAGCGACGGTCCCAACCCATGCCCCCAATTCCCTACCGAGTGGGGACCGATGACCACATCGGTGACGGTCGGGTCGTCGGAGGGCTGATTGAACTCGACACGGTTGAAACCCGCGCTCCCGAGCGCCTCCCAGGTCTGGTCCAGCGCCTGCTGGGCCGTCGGCGCGGGTCTGATCGACACCTTCATGACGTCTCTCACGCGAAGCGCTTGCGAGAACGCATGCCGAATCCCCGGAGGAGCGTCGATCTCGCCCTCGCGGAGAACGTACGCCACGCGCTTCATGTCCGTATAGAAGTCGAGGAAGCCCACACCCCAGTCGAGCATGAGAAGATCGCCGCGCTGGATGATGCGGTCCGAGGACGTGGCAAGGATCCCGCCCGGGCCGGTGATGTAGACCGACGGCATGTCGAAAGAGGACTCGAGGCCTCGCGCCAGCTGCTGATCCGACATCCACCATGCGACGTCTTCCAGGGTAGTGACTCCCGGAGTGATGACCTCGTTGGAGAAGGCGCGCTCTGCTATTTCCCGGGAGATCTCACCCGCCTCGGCGAAGGCGGCGATTTCGGTGGCCACCCGTGTGGAGCGAAAATCGGAGATCAGTTTCTCCGCGGAGACGAGGCGGTCGGCGTAGGGAGACCCCAGAACCTCTTGCAGATGACCCAGGGAGGTATGCGATAGTCCGTCTGCACCTCCGATACTGGCCGACATGTTTACGCCGATGCGCATCGGGTCACGGTCCCGAACGAAGTCGGCAAGGGCGCCCGCTCCCGAAAATTCATCGTAGACGCCGCACTGCTCCAGCATGTAGCCACCCACGCCGAACGCCGAACGATGGACCCTATCCCCCTCGGCACTGAAGACGTAATACGCCCAGCCACCCACGTAGCCGCGGCCCAGCGCCTCCCAGAGGGGGTCGAGGAGCCCCTCACGCATGACCACGATCCACATATCGATATCGTTGTCCGCCATGGCCCCTGGGAGCACGAGATCGAACTTCTCGGCCCGAATCTGGCACATGCGTTCCCACCGGCGCCGCGCCTCCTGGGACTCGGCCAAGGCGGGCGTCATGGCGAACGTCACGCACACGAGGAAGAGCGTCGCGAAGGAGCGCTGAGGTCTGATCATGGCTGGGCCGGGGTTGGAGCTGGGATTGGTGCCGGGGTCGGTGCCGGGATTGGTGGAGAGGGACGGTGACATCCTTACTCCGACGGCTCCGCCCCGGCAAGTTGCGTAGCCCTCATCCTGCTGAGCTCAGGTCCATATCGAAGAGAAGGTCGTCTCCCAAGGAGAAGTGCCGGCACGGAGGTCGCAGTGCCTGGTCCAACGTCTCGATCGGCGGCAGGATGATCCCCCGACGGCCGGAGCCCATCAAGATGGGCGCAACCGTCAGGTGGAGGCGGTCGAGGAGCCCGGCCTCGAGGAACCTCGACACCGTGACCCCTCCCCCCTCCACCAACACCCGCCGAAACCCGCGGCCACGGAGGGCTTCCAGCACCGCCCCCGGCTCGAAGCCCGCCGGAGCGGCGGAGGGAAGCGTGACGATTTCAGGGGCCTCTTCAGGAGCCTCCGGTGTACGGGGTCCGTCGGTGGAGGCCGTCGCCCGCCGCACCACCAGCGTCCGGGCCGCTCCGTCCGAAAAGACTCGGCGGTCCTGCCCGAGGCGACCGTCCGGATCGAGCACGACCCGGACCGGATTCTCGCCGTCCACCTCTCGCACGGTGAGCTGCGGATCGTCGTGCGCCACCGTTTCGGCCCCCACGATCACGGCGTCGACCAGAGCCCGAAGTCGGTGAAGGCGGCGAATGTCCTCCGGGCCCGTGATGTAGTGGGACCTCCCACTCACCGTCGCGATGCGGCCGTCCAGGCTCTGGCCGAGTTGCCCGATGACGAGGTCGGGCCCACGGGCGAGCGGCAGATAGAGGTCCAGCAGATCCTTAGCGGCCGCCGTAGGCGGGACTGAAGCCTGCCAGCCGCCCGAGTCGCTCAACTCCAACCAGAGCTCCGGGCGCGTGGGATGGGCCACGCGACGAAGCCCGGGCCCGGGGACCGCGCTCGGAACGGCGGCGCGCACGAACGCCCAGGCTGCGGCTTCGTCGAAGCTGCTCACCCCCCGTCCTCATCCTTCAGCCGGTCTACCGGGAACGCCCGAGTCTCTTCGATCACTTCAGCAAGGACTGCCCCGTAGTGGGACACGAACCGCGCCCCTAGATCGGCGTCAGCCAGCGTTGCGTCCCCTACCACACCGTCGGGGTTGAGATCCCCGGCGAGCCAAGAGAACGAGGCCGCTCCCTCCGGACCTATCCGGCGAAGCGTCTCCGCCAGTTCCTCACCGAGGGAGGGAGCCCGCACTACTTCCGACGTGCGCACCAGATCCGGTCGCAGATGCATCATCATGGCGGTCTCCACTGCGCCGCCGTGGAGGCCGTGACGCCACTCCCCCTCCGGGAGGTCCACGTCCTCGGGCCGGGGAAACCGGAACCAGCTCGCGTTTACGACCAGCATTCCCAGCTCATTGCGTAGCCGGAGACCCGCAGCCTCCAACGCGTGTCGATTCCCGCCGTGGCTGTTGCACAGCACGAGCCGCCGCACTCCGATCTGGGCTAGGGCCTCGCCCGCTGCTTCGATCAGGGCTGAGAGCTGCTCCGGCTCGACGGAGAGCGTCCCAGCAAAGCGCCCGTGCTCGCGGCTGCAGCCGATCGCTTGCGGCGGCAGAGCCCAGGCCGGAAAATCTTCCGGGATCCGCCCGAAGGCCTCCGAGAGCAAGCCCAGCCCGATGTCGAGGTCGGTCGAGAGGGGTAGGTGGGGCCCGTGTTGCTCGATCGCGGCGACGGGCAGGACGACCACCGGATCGGCCAGTGCGACCCTGCCAGCCTCGACCGTCGTAAGCGTCTGCCACCACCGGACCGTCCGGTCAGCCATCGTTCGAGCCACCCGTGCCCGAATCGGACCCTCTGCCTGGGGCGGCGCCGGCGTCGGGCTCACCGTCCCGCGCGGCATCAGCCGTCAGCCTGGCGTACACGTCCCCCGAAGTAACACTCACCCCTCCACCCCTCAGCCAGCCAACCATGTCATCGGCTGCGAGCCACCGCTTCGACATGAAACTCCTCTCCTCTCCTTCCACCACGTTGAACTCGTACCCACCCAGCGCTTCGAGCCTCCGCACGCACGCCTCGGCGACGTCCAGAGCACCTACCACGAACTCGACGGACAGTGCCGGGATCCGATGACTCAAACCCGCCAGCACCTCGGCTTCGTACCCCTCCACGTCGATCTTGCAGAAGCGCGGGAGGCCATACTGTTCGATCAAGGCGTCCAGCGTCGTAACCGGCACCGTAACCGAGTCGTTCCACCTTACACCGCGGAAGTCAGGGTTCCGCTGGGACAGGGCGCCGGGCCAGTCCTCGGCCAGGGAGGACATACTCGGCGTGCGGTGGCTCAGGGCCAAGCGGGCGGTGCCGACCGCGCGCCCCACCGCCTCAGCCCTTACCGAGACATGAGGGCTGCGCCCTACCAACCAAACCAGCCAGCGCCGCACGGCGGGCTGGGGCTCCAGGGCCACCACCCGCGCACCCAACCCCCGGAACGCCGCCGTACGGTCGCCCAGGTGCGCCCCCACGTCGAAGGCCAAATCCCCCTCCCCGATGAAGGGGCGATATAACCCCCGAAGTCCGCGCTGCCGCCCCGGCCGCCAATAGATGATCAGAGAGCGGACCAGACCGAACCACCGCTCAACTCGGTGCCACACCACCGGACCCCTCCTCCTCTTCGGCGCTCCCGCTTCCCACGGGTGGCCACATACGGGCCAGCGTGCCGTCCCGCACCACCAGGTGGTGCCGCAGAACCTCGGCGACATGTACCGCCAAGAGCGCGACCAGCAGGAAGGTCGAGAACCGGTGCACCAGGGACGCCCATGCCGCGACCTCCGGCATCACGGGCAACATCGCCGGCAACCCGAGCACGTCCATCATCTCGATGGGAAAGCCGCCCCCCACGACGTGCACGTACCCGCTCACCGGGATCACCACCAGCAACACGTAGATGACCCAGTGCGCGGCGACGGCAATGCTTCGCTCCCGCTCCGGGATCGCCTCCGACATCGGCGGCGCCGGATGGGTCAGCCGCCAGAGCACTCGGGAAAGGACGACCACGAGCAGCACGACGCCGAGCCCCTTGTGCAGGACGAACAACTGGTCGATCGACCGTTGTTCGAGGCCGGGCGCGATCATCGCGATCCCCGCAGGGATCTGCACGAGCAGGAGTGCCACGACCAACCAATGGAAGAGCCTGGCTCCCACGCCGAAACGGATAGTCAACTTCCCTCCTTTGTCGAGTGAGCCGCAACGCCGGTGCTGGAGTCGTCTCCGCTGAACGCCCGCATGAACCATGCGCGGAACTCGTCCATTCGGGGAGGTGAGCCTTTGGCATCCGGGAAGGCGCCCGGGCGGAACCCCCACTCGACGAACGGCTCGAGCAGAGTGGCATCACGTGCGATCACATGTATCGGAACGTCGGGGTCGCTAGCCTCCGTCACCCAGGGAGCCGCCTGGTGATCCCCGAGCACGATCAGGAGGGTTCGCTCGTCCGCGAACCGCTCGGCGAACTCGCTCATCGCCTGTAACGAATAGTCGAGCGAGCCAGCGTAGCTCTCACGCAGAACCCGGGTGTCCCACCACAACTCTTCGGGAGGATGCCCATCTTGTCGGTGAGGACCGAAAATCGCTCCGTCGCCAACGGAGTCCCATTCGAGGAGGGGCAAGACGGGCGTCCAGGGCGCGTGGCTACTCACCATCGCCGCCTCGACGAAGAGCGGTGCCGTCGCCTGCTGAACGATCTCCCCGAGGAACGACCATGTGAACTGGTCCGGCATGGTGACCCAGTAGAGGGGAGGGCCCGCGTACGGGATGGAGGGCCTCGTGTACACGTCGTCGTAGCCGAGGCGGAGCCCCTCGGGCCAACTCGTGGTGATGGCGGGCATCACGGTCGCGGTGCGATACCCGGCCCGGCGGAAGTCGTCCACCAGCGTCTCCCGCGCGCTGGCGAGCAGGAGGTCGTAGCGCAGTTGATTCTCCACCCAGAGCCCGCTGAGCAGGGTCCCATGCGCATACCACGACTGCCCCCCCACCGTTGGGGAGACGAGCTCACCCGTCGCCATATGAAGGCCAGCGGCCGCGATTCGCGCCGCAACGGTCTCCAGGCGTGGCCGGATGGTCGTGGCAAACTCGGGGTCCTCAAGGGCCGCCATACCATAAGACTCGATGTAGGTCACCATCACGTTGTGTCCCTTCAGCCTGGAGAGCAGCCCCGGCAGGTCCGCGAATCCGTCCGGTCGATTCTCAAGCTCACCCGTGAACGCCTCCCGCTCCCTCCGGGTCGCCCGAAGCTGATTGGCTTGCTGGAGGACGAGCCGCGTGGCGGGTGTGGCCAGTCGGTGTCTGACAGCGTGCACCCCTTGGCCGATCAGGGCAATCACGAGCGTGGCCACGATGACCCCTCCTCCCACCCGGGGTACGAGTCGCAAGAACCGCTTCCCCTGGCCCGCCGGGGCTGGCGTCAGGAGCCGGGCCGTCGCGAACGCCGACAGGCCGAACGCAACCGAGATCGCCCCGAACCCGAGAAGCGTCCGGAAGAGGCCCGAATTGCCCACCGCGAGGCGGTACACGGCACTCAGCAGGTACAGGTCCAGGGAGAGGTTGAGCGGGCGGCCCAGACTCACCCGGAAAACGAGATCCGCAAGTGCAACGACCACGTACAGGACGACACCCGCGGCCAAGATCCAGGCCAGCCCGCGGCTCCACGGCCGCCGTGGCAGAAGCGCCATCCCGCCCACGACCAGGGCCGCTTCCAGGGAAACCCAGGCGGGCGCCGGAGCGTCCGTCACGGCACCCGAGAGCCACACCGGCGTCATGAGTAGCCCATTGACAAGCACCCATGCGGACACGAGCCTGATCATCTCAATCGAAATTCCTCATCAGCCGAAGTCCCACAGGCGCATCATTCGCCCGATGGCCCGGAACCGGCGACCGGGAAAAAACAGCAGAGTGGCCCGACAGCCCGGGACGTTCGGTCCAGGGTACAGGCTGGCCCAACGATACCACCTGACCGAATGGCGCACAAAGCGGAACGAGGACTCTTCGAGCTCAGGCAGGGCCGAGCTCTTTGCGTGACCGATGCAGCCCAGGATGCATCCACCCTGGTCGCCGCAGTCGAGTGTCTCGGCACGGAGCGACTGGAACAGCTCGGCTTCCTTGATACGCCGCTTCGGCTGGTCGTGACCCACCATCGCGGTCACGCGATGGGGATCGCTAGGCATGAGGGCGACGCAGACCTCAGTATCGCGCTCGCGGCAGGCGAGACGCCCGATACGATCCTGGACCTCGCGACGGAACGGAGAACCGCCCCGTCGGACATCGCGCCGCACTTCGACGTGAATCCGGCCACCCCCACGGAATCGGCTGGGTTGGCGCTGACCCGATTCGGACGTCTCCTCCCGGCCCTAGTAAGTGTTGAGGTGAATCCCGGCTCTCCACTGCTCAGCCGGTGGATCAAGAACGGAACGATCCTCGAGGTCTCGATTGAGAAGGTCGAGCGCGCGGTCGCCCGGTCTGGGATCGCGATCACAAGCGTGGCCGAAGCGCCTGTTCCCCTCGCCGGCGCAGAGGACTCTCGCTTCGTATTCTTCCGCGAAGGTGGAGGCTTCCTCGAGCACGTCGCGGTTCTCATCGGCTCCCGCGAAAACTGGCCCGATCCCGTACCCCTGCGTCTCCACTCGGCCTGCCTCACGGGGGACCTCTTCGGCAGCCTACGCTGTGACTGCGGCGAGCAACTCCGCGGAAGCCTCGAGCACTTCAAGAATCGGGGCGGTGGCGTGCTGGTGTACCTGGCCCAGGAGGGCCGTGGCATCGGATTGGGCAACAAACTCCGAGCCTACACTCTCCAGGAGGAGGGGCTCGACACCGTCGACGCCGACGGCGTGCTCGGCTTCGGCGCCGACGAGCGGCGTTACGATGCGGCCGTGGCGATCCTGCACCACCTCGAGATCTCACGCGTCGAACTCCTCACGAACAACCCGAACAAGGTGAGAGCGATGGAGGAGGGCGACATCGAAGTGGTGGAACGCATTCCCCTCTACGGTGGGATCAATCGCCACAACCTACGTTACGTCCAAGCCAAGGTAGACCGCTCGGGCCACTGGCTGATGGACATGATCTCGCAGCACGCCTCGGCGGACTAGGCGGCCGGTACTCCGGTGGAAGTGCGCGGCCGCCCTCACGTCGATGGGAAGTTCCTGGAAATCGGCGGGCGTCGTGTCCTGATCAAGGGCGTGGCCTACGGCACGTTCGCTCCTGACAGCGAGGGAGCGCAGTTCCCGTCGGCAGAGCGCGTCGAGCAGGACTTTGCGCTGATGGCGTCCGTCGGTATCAATACGGTGCGCACCTACACGCCACCGTCTCCGATGCTGCTCGACGCGGCCCTTCGACACGGTCTCCACATGATGGTCGGGCTCGCGTGGCCACAACACATCCCGTTTCTCGACGACAGAAGGCTCACTCGACGCATCAGACACGACGCCGTCACGACCGTCCGGCGCATCGCCGAGCACCCTGCGGCGCTCCTTTTCGCGTTGGGCAACGAGATTCCGGCCGGGATCGTCCGCTGGCACGGCCACCGAAGGATCGAGCAGTTCCTGCGTGACCTCTATGAAGATGTGAAGGCAGCGGCGCCCGACAGCCTGCTGACTTATGTAAACTTCCCACCCACCGAGCACCTCGAGCTCGATGCCTTCGACGTGTTCGCCTATAACGTCTACCTCCATCGGGAGACTGAGCTGCGCGGCTACCTCGCGCGCCTGCAGCACCTCGCGGGGGACAGACCTCTGCTCCTCGCGGAAGCCGGCGGGGATAGCTTACGGGAGGGTCTCGAGGGCCAGGCGTGCATCACGGCAACGCACATCCGCACGGCTTTTGCCGAAGGCGCCTGCGGTGCCGTGGCCTATTCCTGGACCGACGAGTGGTGGCGTGGAGGTCGGACGGTCGACGACTGGGCGTTTGGCCTCGTGGATGAGGCGCGACAGCGCAAACCGGCACTTGCCGCCGTGCAGGAGGTCTTCGCGAGCGCTCCGTTCCCGCCCAGCGCCCGAGCCCAGTGGCCGAGAGTGTCGGTGGTGGTGTGCGCCTACGACGCGGCGGACACCATGTCCGAATGTCTGGCCTCGCTCGATGCATTGACCTATCCCGATGTTGAGATCATCGTCGTCAACGATGGGTCGCGTGATGCGACCGGGGACATCGCAAAGGGGCATTCCGGTGTCCGTGTCGTCGACCTGCAGAACGGCGGCCTGAGCGCGGCTCGGAACGCCGGGCTCGCCGCCGCTTCCGGCGAGATCATCGCGTATACCGATGCGGACGTACGCGTCGACCCCGACTGGCTGACGTACCTCGTTCAGCCGCTGCTCACCTCCGACCTGGCGGGCGTCGGCGGGCCGAACGTCGTGCCCCCGGACGACCCTTGGGTGTCGCAGTGCGTCGCACGCGCCCCGGGTGGGCCGATCCACGTCATGCTCGACGACCGCATCGCAGAGCACGTGCCGGGCTGTAACATGGCGTTTAGACGGGACGCGCTGTTGGCGGTCGACGGCTTCAATCCGGTCTATGTCCGTGCGGGTGACGATGTCGACATCTGCTGGCGACTGCAGGCCAAGAGGCTGCAGATCGGTTTCGCACCGTCTGCGCTGGTCTGGCACCATCGACGGGCAAGCGTGCGAGCGTACTGGCAGCAGCAGGTAGGGTACGGAGAGGGAGAGGCGTGGCTCGACGCGCATCATCCCGAAAAATTTCTCGGTGGACAGATGGTGTGGCGGGGACGCATCTACAGCCCGCTTCCCTTCCTGCGCACGGCGGCCGAGCGGCGCGTCAACACGGGTGTTTGGGGCACCGCGGCGTTTCCGTCGGTCTACAGCACGCAGGCCCACCGTTGGCACTACCTGCCCCACTCTCCCGCGTGGATCGGAGCCTCGCTCGTCTTGCTGCTCATTGGCGTGTTCGGCCCGCTGGCGGGCATGGACGCCGCATGGCTGCCTCTGATCGCCGGGATCCTCGGTGGCGCCACCACCGTCGCGCAGTGCACCCTGTGCGGTTGGCGCTCCAACCTCGACGGTCTGCCGTCCATCGGACGCGCGTCCATGTGGCAGAGTCGCTTTCTGTATCGAGGCCTCATCGCGTGGCTCCACCTGCTTCAACCACTGGCCCGATTCAGAGGCAGGCTCCACGGTATGTCACGGCCCCAGGCAGTCGTACCGAAGCACATGACGCGACATCCTTGGAAGTCGCCGACGCCGACGTTGCGCGACATCGTCGGCTCCGCGCGACTCCTGACCCACACCGGTACGGAGCGCTCCTTCTGGGGCGAGTCGTGGGCGTCGCATACGACACTTTTGACCGAGCTGGTAGGGGTCCTGCGCGCGTCGCGGCCGGCTCAGATCGTGGACGTCGACGAAGGTTGGCGCCCCGACCGGGATCTCAGCCTGGCGATCGGCCGCTGGGGCTGGCTACACGTGCGGACCTTGGTGGAGGAGCACGAGCATGGCGCCTGTCTCTTCCGGCTCCGAGCGCGGCTGCGTCCCAGCTTCGTCGGCACACTGCGCGGTGCGACGCTCGCCGTGCTGGTGGCGGGCGGCATGAGCGCGTCGATGTTCATCTACGATCCGTCGGTGACGCTCGTCGTCGCGGCGGCCACCATCGCAGTGATCGGCGCCCGCGCAGCTTGGCAGGCGATGCGCGCCACGGCGGTGCTCGACCAGGCGGTCACGCGGGTCACCACAGCCGCCGGCCTCGTGAGGCTTCCAGTTTCGCCCACGCTAGAACCAGAGGCGGAAGCCACGGCCGGAGCCGGGGTCGAACCCACGGTGGAAGCCGGGGCCAAACACGCGGGGGGGCCCACAGCCCCGTCCCCCGTGAGACACAGGGTCGAACCCAAGCCCCGGCGGTCCGCCGAGACGACGGTGTCCGACTTCATCCGCTGAGGGTGCTCGAGTGACCGTAGTTTCCTGGACGCTTGGATTCCTCCGACCGTATCGCCGACAGGCGGGAGCGATCTTTGCGTTGTCGGTCCTGGAGATCGGCTTGGCGGTGCTGGCCCCCTGGCCACTCAAGGTCATCGTGGACTACGTCCTGGGCGGCCTTCCCCTTCCGGCGGCGCTCGCGGTCGTGGTCCCTGTGGCCGTCGCCGGCAGCGCCGTGGCCATCCTCGTTTTCGTTGTGCTGGCGGGTCTCCTCATCCAGCTCGCCAGCGAGGTGACCCGCATGATCCACACCCAAATGCAGGTGCGGGTAGCCCAGCGCGTCGTCTACACCCTTCGGGCCAAGCTCCTGGCTCACCTCCAGGCGCTCCCGCTCCGGCACCACGTCCTGACCCCGACGGCCGATTCCGTTTACCGGCTCGATGCAGACGCCCACTGCGTGGACGACCTGATCATCGGCGGCGTGTTTCCGCTGACTCTCGCGACGCTCAATCTGGGGGTCATGTTCGTCGTCCTCGTCTACGTGGACCTGACGCTCGCCCTGCTCTCGCTCGTGGTAGCGCCATTTCTCTACGTATGCCTCCGCTTCTATTCACGCACCATGCTCGAACGCGCCGAACGGGTGAAGGCGCTCGAGGCGACGCTGATCGAGCGCGCCTTCGAGATCCTCTCCTCGGTCGCTGTGGTCAAAAGCTTTACGCGGGAGCGCCACGAGCTGGCACGCTTCTCGAGTTCGGGCGATGACACCATGCGTGCCCGGCTCACACTGACGTGGCAGGAATCGCTCTTCAGTGTCGCCGTCACGGCGATCACACTCGCCGGTACGGCTCTGGTCCTCATCGTGGGCGGTCTTCACGTCCTGAACGGCACGTTGACGCTGGGGAGTCTACTCGTCGTCATCGCCTATTTGGCCGCGGTCTACGATCCGATCTCGGCGATCGCCCACTCCACCGGGTCACTGCAGCAGGCCGTCGCAAGCGCGCGCCGTGTCCGCGAGATCTTCGCCCTCACGCCCGAAGTTTTCGACGCCCTTGATGGGATCGACGCGTCCAACATCGCTGGACACATAAGCTTCGATGCGGTGAGTTTCGCCTACGGAGACCGGCGGAGCGTACTCGACTCGATCAGCTTCGAGGCTCGGCCCGGAGAGCTGGTGGCGTTGGTGGGCCTCACCGGCGCCGGCAAGACGACGATCGCCAACTTGATCCCGAGATTCTTCGAACCAACCACGGGCAGGGTACTCGTCGATGACGTCGATGTGGCTCGTTACTCTCTGAAGTCGCTTCGTGAGCAGGTCGCATCGGTCCCGCAGCAGCCGGTGCTGTTCACCGGCACGATCGCTGACAATATCCGATATGGGCGCCTCGACGCTTCCCAGGCCGACATCGAAGCTGCAGCCGGGGACGCCAACCTTCACGATTTCGTGACCCGTCTGCCGCAGGGCTATCAGACGCCCGTCCATGAGGGGGGCGCGACACTCTCGGGTGGCGAGCGCCAGCGCATCGGCATCGCCCGGGCGCTGCTGAAAGCGGCCCCGATCCTGATTCTCGACGAGCCCACTTCGGCGGTCGACGCGATCTCCGAAGGGGCGATCTTCGACACGCTCAAGCGGCTCCGCGCCAACCACACGCTGCTCGTCATCGCCCACCGCCTCTCCACGATCCGTGACGCCACTCGCATCCTCGTGCTGAACGATGGGCAGCTCATCGCCCAAGGGGCCCATGACGAGTTGATCGCGACGTGCGAGCTCTACCGTCGAATGTGCGCGCGCCTGTCCGTCGGCAAATCTCTCGAGGACAAGAGCACGGTGGACGAACTCCTGCGGGCCACCTCGTGAAGATCCTGTTGGCCGGGATCGTCGCTCGGTATCCGTTCGGCGGCGTCACGTGGTGCTCACTCATGTATCTCCTCGGCCTGCGGGCGCTGGGGCACGAGGTCCTCTATATCGAGGACACCGGCGAGTGTACCTACAACCCGGAGCGCGACGAGATCGTGACCGACCCGGCTTATGGCACGCGCTACATCCATGCAGCCCTCGAACCGTTCGGGCTCGGGGACCGCTGGAGCTTCGTCAACTACGACGGGTCGTATCACGGCCTTTCGCGGGACGCCGTTCGCTCCTACTGCGCCGAAGCCGACCTCTTCGTGAACCTCTCGGGTGGCTCCTGGTTTTGGCGTGACGAGTATGCGGCCATCCCGCGCAGCGTGTTCATCGACTCCGACCCCGTGTTCACGCAGCTCGCGATCGCGAAAGGCGAGCAGTGGTACGTCGAGTTCTTTCAGCGGTTCGACCGCCTTTTCACTTTCGGGGCGAACATCGGCACCCCGGCCTGCGACGTACCGACGAGCGACCTGGTCTGGCGGCCGACCGTGCAGCCGGTCGTGACAGAGCTCTGGCACACCGACGAGCCGCCGGCCGGTGACCGCTTCACCACCGTGATGACCTGGAAGACCGAGAGCTTCATGGACGTCGACGGCGACAAAGACCGGGAGTTCCTCCGGTTCATCGAGCTACCGGCTCTTACGCCCTCGCGATTCAAGATCGCGGTGAACGGTCCGATGGGGCTCCTGGAAGAGCACGGCTGGTCGCCGATCGAAGCGATGGGTGTTTCGAAATCGCTGTGGGACTATCGCGACTTCATCCGCGACTCGAAGGCGGAGTTCGGCGTCGCCAAACACGCCTATGTGGCTCGACGTTCGGGGTGGTTCAGCGACCGGACGGCGTGTTACCTGGCGGCTGGACGACCGGCGCTCGTGCAGGACACCGGTTGGAGCGCCCACGTCCCCTCGGGCACCGGCCTGATCGGGTTCTCGACCCTCGACGAAGCGCTCGACGGACTCGAACGGCTCGAAAGCGACTACGCCCTCCATGCGATCGGCGCCACTGAGATCGCGCGCGAGTATTTCGACGCGGCCCACGTCCTGCCACCGTTTCTGGAAGAGGCCTGCGGATGACAAGGGAGCGCACCCAACCGATGCGTATCGCGGTGGTCGGCCCCGTCGCTCAGTCGATCCCGCCGACCCGCTCGGGATCGGTCGAAGCCGTCACGGCCCTCCTCACCGACGGCCTCGTGGCGAAGGGCCACGAGGTCACGCTCTTCGCGACCGGGTCGTCGAGCACGACCGCCAGACTGCATGCGACTTTTCCGCTCGGCTATCACAAGGATACGTCGCTGTGGCCGTGGGAACTCTGCGAGCTACTGAACCTCGCCGCCGCCATCGAGCGCGCTGCCGCTTTCGACGTCCTTCACTATCAGGCGGAGTACGCCCCCATATCGCTGGCGTTCACCCGGCTCTCGCCCATCCCCGTACTGCTCACCTTGCATCACGCGCCGACGCCGCCCGAGGTCGCCCTCTGGTCACGCTATCCGGAAGCGCCCTTCGTGGCCATTTCGGCCGCACAAGAGCAGCTTCTCGCCGGACTCAACGTTGTGGGGACGATTCATCACGCCGTGGACACCACCACCTTCGTTCTTCGCACCGAGCCTGACGACTATCTCATCTTTCTCGGTCGCTTCACCGAAGGCAAAGGCGTGGTGCAGGCGATCGAAGTAGCGAGAAGGAGTGGCCTCCGTCTCATGCTCGCCGCGGCAAAGAACGATTACTACCGGAGCGTCGTCGCGCCCCTGGTCGACGGCCAGCGAGTCGTCTACGCCGGCGAGGTCGACCTCGCCGCGAAGGTGTCGCTGCTGGGCGGCGCGCGGGCTCTGCTCTATCCCGTGCAATCGAGTGAGCCCTTCGGTCTCGTCATGGCGGAGGCGATGGCCTGTGGCACACCCGTCGCCGCGCTCGGGAAGGGCGCCGCCGTCGAGCTCGTCGATGACGGCGTCACGGGTGGAATTTTCGACTCGCTCGACGCACTCGTCGACGGGCTCCCCCGTGTGTTGGCGCTCGACCGGAACGGCGTGCGCGGTCGCGCCGTGGAGCGTTTCGGCCCCGACCGCATGGTCGACGCGCACATCGAGGTCTATTCGCGGCTGGTCACCGAGCGTCACCGTGCCGAGCGCACCGCCTGACATGACGGCGGCACTCGATACCGTGAGCGGCTCTTCTCTCCTGGCAGTCTTCGCACACCCCGACGACGAGTCGCTGGCGTGCGGCGGCCTGCTTGCATGGTGCGCTGAACGCGGCGTCCGGGTGTCGCTCCTCTGCCTGACGCATGGCGAGCACGGTCCGGGGCAAGACCGCGAGCGGCTTCGCGACACTCGGGCGAGCGAGCTGGAGGACGCCGCGCGGGTGCTCGGCATTCGCGACCTCGTTATGCTCGACCATGAGGACGGCATGCTCCCCTGGATCGACGGCGACCGGCTCGAGGAGGACATCCTCAGCGCCATTCGCCGATTCCAACCCGACGTTGTCGTCACGTTCGATGAGGACGGTCTCTACTGGCATCCCGACCACATCGCAGTGCATGAACGAACCACCGCAGCGGTCGGCGGGCTTGGCGCGGCCGGGCCGGCGCTCCGCTACGTCAGCATGCCCTCAGGTGCCATGCGCGCCATCGTGGACGCCGCGTCAAACGGCCCCGACGAGTGCAGCGACGAGACTCCGAGGCCCATCCTCGGTGTGGCCGATGCGAACGCGTTCGGATCGATGGCGCCCGCGCCGACGCTTATCGTGGAGGCCGCGGAGTTCGCGGACCGGAAGCTGGCCGCGCTACGATGCCACCGCACGCAGTTCGACGGGAGTGCGCTGGAGCATATCAAGGAAGAAGACGCGGCGCGGCTCCTCGGAAGGGAGCATTACCGGCGTGCGCAGGTCGGTTCACCGGATGACGTGTTCATCGAACGCTTCGGCATCCCGAGCCGCTGATTTCGACATGCACGTAAGCCTCCTGGATCTCCTGCGGTGCCCCTTCTGTGGGACCGCGGTCACGATCGTCGAGAACGAAGCGCTGGTTCGCGAGGGCGCCCACATCAATGCGGGAGTGCTCGCGTGCGAGTGTTGCGCATTCCCTGTGGTAAGCGGTATCCCCGTGTTGATGGCCGACGACGCGGCGCGGCGTGCTCTACACGACCTCGAGGCGGGCCGGGGCGAGGACGCGCTCCTTGGTCTCCTGACCCTTGCCGAAGACACCGCACGCCGGAAACACTTTCGCGCACTCATGACCCAGGACACCGCGACGTATCGCGAGGCCCTCGAGTTCCTGTGTGACGACGCCGAGGGCACATACTTTCTCT
>Ga0310121_10000826_pt1 | contig 33060 bp, 34 predicted proteins | sample CB27_Tmax_986_MG_FD_203504 | JGI IMG/M metagenome (GOLD analysis project Ga0310121, IMG submission 203504) | Marine microbial communities from Western Arctic Ocean, Canada - CB27_Tmax_986 | ecosystem: Environmental > Aquatic > Marine > Oceanic | place: Canada: Western Arctic Ocean | collected...
CCCCCCGAAGCCAGGGCCGCGCCGTGCTAGGCTCGAAACATGGACGTGGCCACGCTCTCGGAGTTTCTGCCCGCTCTGGCGCTGGCGATCGCGCTGGCCGCGGCCGCGGGCCTCCGGGCCTGGCTGCCACTCCTGCTCGCCGGCGGGTTCGCCCGGCTGGGAGTCCTCGATCTGGGCAACTCGTTCGCGTTCCTGAGCTCGGACAAGGCTCTCCTGCTGTTCGGGGTGGCCACGATCATCGAGATCGTGGGCGACAAGGTGCCGGCGGTGGACCACGCTCTCGACGTGATCGGCACCCCGCTCAGGCCTGCGGCAGGAGCCCTGCTCGCCGCATCGGTTCTCGGCACGGTCTCGGATCCCCTGACAGCGCTGGCCCTGGGCACCGCCGTGGGAGCGCCGTCGGCCCTGATCCCCCACGCCGCCAAGTCCGCTCTCCGGACGGTCTCGACGACACTCACCGGCGGGCTCGCCAACCCCTTCCTGAGCATCCTCGAGGACGCGATCGCACTTCTCACCTTCGTCCTCGCCGTCTTGGTGCCCGTCCTCGTCGTCCTTCTGCTGGCCGTCACTCTCTTTATCGCGCTGCGCTTGCTGCGGCGCCGCGCCCGCTCCGCTGAGGTACTCGCATGATCCGACGTGCCCTCGTCAGCGCACTCGTCCTGGCCTCGCTTGCCCTGTCGGGATCGGCCCCGGTCAAGGCCCAGGATCCCGCCCCGCAGATCAAGCCCTTCACCCTCGAGGTCGCGGTGGACGTCGTGTCGGTCACCGCCGTCGTCTTCGACAAGAAGGGCAACTTCATCCGCGACCTGGGCACAGACGACATCAAGCTCTACGAGGACGGCGTCCTGCAGAGCGTGGACTACTTCCGTGAGGCCTCGAGCGACGAGGGAGAGCGCGTGCCGCTCTCGATAGTGCTTGCCCTCGACACGAGCGGAAGCATGAACAGGAGCATGCGCTTCCTGCAGGAGGCGGTGCTCAACTTCGTCTACAAGCTCGAAGAGGTGGACACCGCCATGGTCGTCAGCTTCAACGAGAGCGTGAAGGGGAGCGCCGAGTTCACCGGCGACATCGATCGGCTCGAGCGGTTCGTGGACGGCCTCCAGGCCTGGGGCGGGACGAGCCTCTACGACGCGCTCCACTACGCGCTGAACCGCATCCGGGACGCGCCGGGACGCAAGGCCGTCATCGTGTTCAGCGACGGGGCCGACACGACCTCGAGCATGCGGGATAGAGAGGTCGTCGACTACGCGAGTGCGGTGGAGGCCACGGTCTACTGCATCGGCTTCAAGGGCTCCGGACCCGGCGGCAGCGCCAGCGGATTCCTGAAGAAGATCGCAAAGGAGACGGGCGGCCAGTTCTTCTCGCCGGGCAACGTGAGCGATCTGATCAAGGTGTTCAACGCCATCTCCGACGAGCTCAAGAACCACTACCTCCTGGCTTACACGCCGAAGCGGGAGGCGGACGGCAGCTGGCGCGAGATCAAGCTCGAGGTGACGCGCCCCGACACGAAGGTTCGCGTCCGCAAGGGCTACTTCCACATCGAGCGACGCGGGTCCTCGGGATGACGGGGCGGGGCCCGACGCAAAGGCCCCGGGGCACGACGTCCCGCGCGGCTCGAGTCGCGCGGTGAGCTCTCCCGATCCGGGCGACCCTGGGGACACGCCCGGACCGGCCACGTCGACCCTCTCCAAGGCGGAGCTGGAGGAGCTGAGGCGAGCCCGGGCACTGCTCGAGGGAGGCGGCCTGGTCGTCCGCGTGGCCGAAGCCCTCGGGAGGCCGCTGGAGGCCGGGCTCGAGCGGCTCCCCGCCCGGGCCCGGGAGGCCATCCAGGGCGCCACGCAGGCCGCGCTCGAACGAGGCTTGCAGGTCGCCACGGGGACTCTGGCAGAGGAACCCCGCAGCTCCTCCGAGCGGCTCCACAAGGCGGCTGCCGCGGCCACCGGGGCGGTGGGAGGGTTCTTCGGGCTGGCCGGGCTGAGCGTCGAGCTGCCGGTCACCACCATCGTGATGCTCCGCTCCATCGCGGACATCGCGCGCAGCGAGGGGCAGGATCTCCTCCGGCCGGAGACCCGCTTCGCCTGCCTGGAGGTGTTCGCCCTGGGAGGAGCCGGAGGCGAAGGGGCGACCGAGACCGGCTACTACGCGGTTCGAGCAGCACTCTCACAGGCCTTGAGCGAGGCGGCACGCCATGTCGCCCAGCACGGCCTCACGCGTGAGGGAGCGCCGGCGCTGGTGCGGGCGGTCGCGGCAGTGGCGGCGCGGTTCGGGGTCGTGGTCGAGCAGAAGGTGGCGCTGGCATCGGTGCCGTTCCTCGGAGCCGTGACGGCGTCCGTCATCAACACCCTGTTCATCTCCCATTTCCAGAAGCGGGCAAGAGGGCATTTCGTGGTCCGGCGGCTCGAAGCCCGCCACGGGTACGAGGCGGTTCGGGCGGCCTATCAATCGGTGGGCCCGGAACCGGAGGCAGCGGGGTAGAATCGCCGGGAACGCCGAAACAGCCATGTCCGAGATCGCCATCCAGACCGCCGGGGGAACGAAAGAGCGATTCCCGATCTCTCGATCTCGAGTCAGCATCGGACGCTCAAGGGAAAGCGACATCTTCCTTCCCGATCAGTGGCTCTCCCGGAACCATGCCGAGATCGAAGAGCGCAAGGACGGCTTCTACGTCACGGACCTGCGCAGCAAGAACGGGACACTGCTGAATGGCGAGCCGCTCAACGAGTGGAGGCGGCTGCGGCCGGGCGACGTCATCACCCTCGGCGAGCACACCCTGACCTTCTGCCCGGACGCCAGCGAGGCAGCGGACGCCGACGAGCCGGATCCGGAGGGGACACGGGTCTTCTCCGTCCGCGAGCTCAGCGACATCAGCACGCGACCGGCGGTGGACCCCGTGGATCTGCAACGGCAAAACCGCGTCCTCGCCATCCTCAGCAAGGCAGCCTCGGAGCTCGTCGTCCACCGGCCGCTGGGGGAGCTATTCGACCTCGTGCTCGATCTGCTCCTCGAGGCGGTGGCGGCGGAGCGCGGCGCGATCCTTTTGCTCGAGGGTGACCCGCCGCTGCCACTGATCAAGGCGTCGACGAGCCGCCTCGGGGAGCCCCTCACCCACGTGAGCCGGTCGATCGCACGGCGCGCGATCGAGGACAGAGTCTCCATCCTGATCCCGAACGTGCTCGACGACGTGCGCTTCCAGGGCGAGGACTCGATCCTCGCTGCAGGCATCCGGACGGCCATGGTCGCCCCGCTCTGGTTCACCGCCGCCGGCGAAGGCACGGACTCGGTCATCGGCCTCGTCTACGTGGACTCGCTGCAGCACTCGCACCCGTTCGGCGAGGACGATCTGCGGGTCCTCACCGCCCTCGCCAACGTGGCCGCGGCCAAGATCGAGAACGTGAGGCTCCTGGAAGAGAGCCTGGAAAAGCGCCGCATGGAAGAGGACATGCGGATGGCGGCGGAGATCCAGACGGGGCTCCTGCCACGGGGCGCCCCGGACATACCGGGCTACGAGCTCAACGGAATCAACCAGCCCTGCCGAACGGTGGGTGGCGACTATTACGACTTCGCCACCGAGGGCGGGTCAGTCTTCATCGCGCTCGGGGACGTCTCGGGCAAGGGAACGGGAGCGGCGCTGCTGATGACGGTGCTGAGAGCGGCCGTACGCGGGCACTGGATGGAGGACTCGCTGGCGGATGCCGTCGCCCGCATCAATCGGACGGTCTGCCAGAACGTCCCCTCCAACAAGTTCGTGACCTTCTTCGTTGCCAGGCTGGATCCCGCCTCTGGACGAGTCACCTACGTGAACGCCGGCCACAACCCGCCCCTCCTGGTCCGCAAGGACGGTGAGGTCGAGCTTCTCACCGAGGGGGGCATCGTCCTCGGGCTCTTCGAGGGACTCTCCTACGATGCCGGCAGCGTCGAGATGCGCCCGGGGGACACCCTGCTCGTCTACTCGGACGGCGTGACCGAAACCTGGAGCCCCGAGGGGGAGGAGTTCGGGGAAGACAAGCTGACAGCCCTGGTCGTGGAACGGCGCGATCTGGATGCCCAGGCACTGCAGGACGCGATCTTTCGGGAGATCGAAAGCTTCGAGGCGGGAGCCGGGGCCACGGACGACCGGACCCTGGTCGTGCTCCGTCGCCTGGAGGCGATCTGATGGCGCGACGGCCCGCTCGCCCGCCAACATCCGCGCTGGCGCTGCTGCAGCACGAGGTGAACCAGCTCTTCCAGCGGCTCACGTTGCTGGACCGCTCGGAGCACCTGCCGGGCGGCGAATGGTGCCCGCCGGTGGACATCTACGAGACCCGAGGTTGCCTCGTCGTCGTCATGGAGGTCCCGGGTCTCTCGCCGGACTCGCTCAAGGTCGCCTTCCGTGACCACAGCCTGGTCATTGGGGGAAGGCGTCGGACACCCCGGCCAGGAGCCGGAGTGTCCTTCCAGTGTCTCGAGCGGCCCGACGGACGCTTCCAGCGCGTGCTCCCCCTCGACATGCCGATCGACGTCGCCGGCGCTCGAGCCAGACTCGAGCGAGGCCTCCTGAGCGTGACCCTGCCCCGGCTGCGAGAGCGGCGGGGGCGCGAGACCGTCATCTCCATCGACAGAGAGCCCGACGAATGAACGAAGAGCGCAAGGACGAAGAGCCGCCGACGATCCCCGAGGTGCTGCCGGTGCTGCCCCTGCGGGACATAGTGATCTTCCCCTTCATGATCGTGCCCCTCTACGTGAGTCGGGAGCGCTCGATCAAGGCCGTGGACCAGGCCCTCGCCGAGAACCGGATGATTCTCCTGGCGGCACAGAAGAGCCAGGACGAGGACGAGCCGGGGCCCGACGACATCTACGGGATCGGGACGGCCGCCCTGATCATGCGCATGCTCAAGCTGCCGGACGGGCGGATTCGCGTGCTCGTGCAGGGCCTGTCCCGAGCCCGCACGATCTCGTACCTGGATGATCCGGAGCTGGATCATCTGCAAGCTCGCATCGAGACCGTCGCGGAGCCGGAGACCGGCGAAGCGGACTCCCTAGAGGTCGAGGCGCTGATGCGCAACGTCAAGGCCGCGCTGGACCGGTCACAGAACCTGGGCAAGCCCATCTCCCCCGAGGTCGTGGTCATCGCGAACAACATGGAGGAGTCGGGGAGGCTGGCCGATCTCACCGCCTCGAACCTCGACCTCAAGGTCGAAGGTGCCCAGGCCATCCTCGAAGCCCTCGACCCGGAGGAGAGGCTGCGCCGTGTGCATGAGCTCATGACCAAGGAGCTCGAGGTCCTCACCATGCAGCAGGAGATCTCCTCCCAGGCCAAGGGAGAGATGGACCGCACCCAGCGGGAGTACTTCCTGCGTCAGCAGCTCAAGGCGATCCAGACCGAGCTCGGCGAGGGCAACGAGCTCACGGAGGAGATTGCCCAGCTCGCGGAGAAGGCCCAGAAGGCGAAGATGCCAAAGCCGGTCATGGAGGAGGTGGAGCGCCAGCTGAAGAAGCTCGAGCGAATGCACCCCGACGCGGCGGAGACGGCCACGCTCCGGAACTGGCTCGACTGGATGGTCACCCTTCCGTGGAACAAGTCGACGAAGGACAACCTGGACCTCAAGGAGGCCCAGAGGATCCTGGACGAGGACCACTACGGGCTCGAGAAGATCAAGGAGCGGATCATCGAGTATCTGGCGGTGCGCTCACTCAAGGACAAGATGAAGGGGCCGCTTCTGTGCTTTGTGGGACCGCCGGGTGTGGGAAAGACGAGCCTCGGCCGCTCGATCGCCCGGGCCCTGGGCCGCAAGTTCATTCGCCTCTCGCTGGGTGGCGTCAAGGACGAGGCGGAGATCCGCGGTCACAGGCGCACGTACGTCGGCTCCCTGCCCGGGCGGATCATCCAGGGAATCCATCAGGTCGGAGCCAACAACCCCATCTTCATGATGGACGAGGTCGACAAGGTGGGAGCGGACTTCCGCGGCGACCCGAGCTCTGCGCTTCTGGAGGTGCTCGACCCCGAGCAGAACAACGCCTTCCGCGACCACTACCTCGGAGTGCCGTTCGATCTTTCCAAGGTCATGTTCCTCACGACCGCCAACCTCACCGACACGATCCAGCCGGCATTCCTCGACCGCATGGAGGTGATTCGGCTGCCCGGATACACCGAGGAGGAGAAGCTCGAGATCGCAAAGCGCCATCTCGTGCCCAAGCAGCTCGAGGAGCACGGGCTCACCGAAGAGAACCTCAGCTTCTCCGACAAGAGCCTGCGGGCGCTCATCAACTCGTACACCCGGGAGGCAGGGCTGCGGAACCTCGAGCGCGAGGTCGCCGCGATCGCCCGGAAAGTCGCGCGGCGCGTGGCCGAGGGTGAGACCGGGAAGGTCCGGGTCGGACCGGCCTCGCTGTCGAAGTACGTCGGCGCCCCGAAGATCCTGCCCGAGGAGCGGCTCAAGAAAGACGCGGTAGGGGTCGCGACCGGTCTCGCCTGGACGGCCACCGGGGGGGACGTCCTCTTCATCGAGGCCATGACGATGAAGGGCAAGGGGCGCCTCTCCCTGACGGGCCAGCTCGGCGACGTCATGAAGGAGTCCGCCCAGGCAGCGCTCTCGTACGCCCGGAGCCGAGCGAAGCAATGGGGCATCCGCGACGAGTTCTTCGTCACCCACGACCTGCACGTGCACGTCCCGGAGGGCGCCATTCCCAAGGACGGTCCGTCCGCCGGCATCACGATGGCCACGGCCCTTATCTCCGCATTCACCGGACGTGCGGTGCGCTGCTCGTTGGCGATGACCGGCGAGATCACGCTGCGCGGCCACGTGCTGCCGATCGGAGGGCTGAAGGAGAAGATCCTCGCGGCGCGCCGAGCCGGGATCGAGGCCATCGTCTGCCCGCGCCTCAACAAGAAAGAGCTGGACGAGGTGCCGGCCCTGCTCCGGCGCGGGATCACGTTCCACCTCGTGGATGACGTGGATGAGGTGCTGAGGCTGGCTCTCGCCCCGCTACCGCCGTCGAAGGCCTCGGGCAAGTCCAAGCCACGCCCCTACCGGGCCAGGCCTCGCCGCCAGGTGAACGTCTAGATCCGGCGGCATCCACATGACGGTCCGGTCTGCCTTCCCCGTCTTCATCGTCGTGCTCGTGGAGACCCTCGGGTGCGGCGGCTCGAGAGACTCGGACGCCTCTTCGCTCAGCGGCCCATCCGAACCTGAAGCGCCGGCGGTCTGCACCGTCGGCTCGGGCCCCTTCCCACGCCCCCTCGAGCTTCCCAACCCCGGGCCGAACGGGGTCTTCGATCCGAATCTGGCCCGGGACCCGGAGACCGGGCGGTTGTGGATGGCGTACTCCGGGGTGACTGGCCCGGCAGGCAGCGGCCTCGTCAGCACGCACCTGGCGTACAGCCACGACGACGGCACCACGTGGTGTCACGCCGGGGTGGTCAATCAGGCGAGAGACGTTCCACGCGAGAAGCAGCCCGCACGGGTGGCGGGATCGAACGGGCACTGGAATCACGAGGTCGCCTCCGTCGGGGCGGGCTACCTCGGGTGCATCGAATACCAGGTGGACCTGGGAGCGGGTCGGCTCCGAGACGACGATGGCGACGGCCCGGATCCCCTCTTCGGCTTCCCGAAGAACGAGGACCCGGGTGTCTTCCAGACCGGCGCGTGCACCTACGACGAAAGGAGTCCGCTCGGCCTGATCGCGGGCGACACCTATCTCAGCGGAGTCCAGTTCCGGCTGATCGCGACCGGGGAGTCGCTCTAGGAGCTCGTGACAGCACCCCGGAGCTTGAAAGTTCCCATGGACCCGGATAAGCTGGCGTATTGCGCATCCCCCAGTGAAACGTGGAGAGAGCGGACCCGCACATGAACATCCTGATCATCGGCGACGTCGTGGGTAGTCCGGGGCGCGGAATCCTGAAGAAGGCGCTGCCCGTCGTCTTCGAGAAGTACGACATCGACTACTGCATCGCCAATGCCGAGAACGCTGCCGGTGGCTTCGGGGTCACGAAGGACGTCTGCGACGAGCTCCTGGATGCAGGCGTCGACTGCCTGACCTCGGGGAATCACATCTGGGACAAGAAAGAGATCGTGGGCATCATCGATCTCATCCCCCAGCTTCTGCGCCCCCTGAACTATCCCCGGGATCAGCCCGGCCGCGGGGACCACATCGGCAAGGGCAAACGCTCCGGCGTGCCCGTCGCGACCCTCAATCTCAGCTGCCGCGTCTTCATGAACGGGTCCATCGACGACCCGTTCGCCCTGGGCAGCGAGGCCCTCGACCGGCTCCGCGAGGAGGCCCGGATCGTGATCGTGGACGTTCACGGCGAGGCCTCGTCGGAGAAGACGGCGCTCGGGCACCACTTCGACGGGCGGGCGGCGGCGGTGGTCGGCACCCACACCCACGTGCCCACGTGCGATCACCGGATCCTCGCCGGCGGGACCGCATACTGCACCGACATCGGCATGACCGGCCCCTACGACTCGGTGATCGGGGTGGAGAAAGACGCGGTCGTTCGCCAGTTTCTCACCGGGATGCGGACGCGCTTCGAGACCGCCAGGGGCGATCCCCGGTTCGCGGCGGTGGTGGTGGACGCCGACCCGGAGACCGGCGGCGCACGCTCGATCGACCGGATGCTCCTCACGGCAGACGATCTGAAGAGCCTCTGAGCTCTGCCCGCCCACGTGCCCTGTGGACGGCCACGCGGCCCCGCCCTCCCCGGTGGCTCGTGGAAATATCCTCTCCCCGGGAAGACGGGGAACGCGTCTCGCGCTATCCTCCGGGTGGCTCCAGGTAAGGAATGAGCGAAGCCGGCTTCCGCGTTCTCGTGGCCGAAGACGAGGCCACGTTCGGGCTCACAGTCGCCCGAGCGCTCAAGAACCTCAACCACGAGGTGAAGGTCTGCCCTACGGGCAAGGCCACGTTGAAGTCCCTCGACTCCGCGGAATGGGACGTGCTGCTCCTCGACCTGAAGCTGCCCGATGCCGAGGGTGTGGACATCCTGACCAAGGTCCGCAAGGAGCATCCGGACCTGCAGACGATCATCGTCACGGGGTTCGCGAACGTTCAATCCGCCATCGAGACGATGCGCCTCGGCGCCTTCGACTACCTGACCAAGCCCCCGAACTTCGAAGAGCTGGGCATGCGGGTGGAGAAGGCCGGGGAGAAGACGCTGCTCGAGCGCGAGAACCGCCGCTTGCGCTTCCAGGTCCAGCGCAACCTCTCGTCCGACATCCTCACGCGCTCGCCGGTGCTTCAGAAGGTCCTGAAGACCATCGAGATAGTTGCCGCGGCCAGAACGCCGGTGCTCATCGAGGGCGAGAGCGGCGTGGGCAAGGAGCTGGTGGCGCAGCACGTGCACAGGCTCTCCCCCCGAGCGAACAAGGGTTTCGTGGATCTCAACTGCGCGGCCGTGCCCTCGAGCCTCCTCGAGAGCGAGCTGTTCGGCTTCGAGCGAGGGGCGTTCACCGGGGCCGGGAATGAGAAGCCGGGGCTGGTGGAGGTGGCGGACGGCGGGACCCTCTTCCTCGATGAGGTCGGTGAGATGGTCCCGGAGATCCAGTCGAAGTTCCTGCGGGTTCTCGACTCGGGGACGTTCTACCGCGTGGGAGCGACCCGGAAGCGGCGCGCCGACTTCCGCCTCGTCTGCGCCACGAACAAGGACCTCACGGAGGAGGTGGCGGCAGGGCGGTTCCGAAAGGACCTCTTCTACCGCATCAACGGCATCAAGGTGGTGATCCCACCGCTGCGGGAGAGACCCGAGGACATTCCTCTGCTCGTGGACCACTTTGCCCGGCTTCTCCCCAATCAGAAGAACTTCTCCCCCGCCGCCCTGGCGGCGCTTCAGGAGCACGACTGGCCGGGGAACGTGCGCGAGCTCCACTTCGCGGTGGAGCGAGCGGGGCTCCTCGCGGAGGGCGAGAACATCGATCTTCACGACCTGCCCCCGGAGATCGTGGAAAGAACCGGGCGGACGACCGGGACCGGCACACCTGCGCCACCCGCCGACGCCAGGGCGGAGAGAGACGAAGCCGCGTCCGGCTCGCCTCACCTGATCGGTGACGGGCCGGACGGCGCCCGCGTTCGCGCCGCTCTCGAGAAGGCCAAGTGGCGGCGCGAGCAAGCGGCCGAGATCCTCGGCGTGTCTCCGAGAACGCTGTACCGCTGGATCAAGAAGCTGGGGTTGTAGCCCCCGGGTCGGAGTGACTCGCGGTCGCGGCCGTCGGCCCGACGCGAAGGGAGAGTGAGAGAACCATTGTCAAGACGCCGCTTTGGTTCCAGATGTTTGCGCTGATCTCGGCCCTGGCTGGGTGATCAACCGGTCGCAGACGGCTCGCTCGGCGGCGGCCCGCGCGAGAGCCGGGACCAGCGCTCCCAGCTACCGGCTCCGGTACGCGTGGCAGGTCGACCGGGGCGGGGGAAACCGCCGCGACTATGACGTGACGCTCATCGTCCTAGACGTGAACGAGAAGGGCGAGGGGAGGACCAGATCGCCCTCGGCGTGCGCCTGGAGTACGAGCCGGAGGGCAAGAGGCTCGTCATCGAGAACTTCGGCTCCGAACCGGTCCGGCTGAACAACGTGCGCCGGCGGTAGCCTCGACAACGCCCAGAGGAGCGATCAGGTAGAAGGGAATTGTGAGCCTAGCGTGAGGGCTCCTGCAGACGGACCTGGGCCTCGCGTGTTTCGCCACTTCGCCAGAGGGTCAGCGTGACGGTGTCGCCGGGGCGGTAGCCACCCAGGCGCCCGAGGAGATCCCCCACCGTGCTCACCTCCTTGCCGTCGATCCGCTGGATGACATCTCCGGGCGCGATGCGGCCGCGCCGGTCGATCCGGGCGCCCTCGAGTCCGGCCTCGGCGGCGCCGGTGCCTTTCGCGACGCCGCGGATGAGCACGCCTTCGATCCCAAGGCGGCGCGTTACCGTCGAGCTCAGCCGCTCGTCGAGGTTCACACCGAGCACGGGCCGGATCACCCTGCCATGGAGAATCAGCTCGGGAACGATCCGACTCACGGTGTCGACGGGGACCGCGAAGCCGATGCCCGCGCTGGCCCCCGAGGGACTGTAGATCGCCGTATTGACACCGATCAGCCGGCCGGCGCTGTCGAGGAGGGGCCCACCGGAGTTCCCGGGGTTGATGGCGGCATCGGTCTGCACCACGTCGAAGATCGTGGTCCCGCTCGCGGTCTGGATCGAGCGACCCAGCGCGCTCACGATCCCGGTGGTCAGGGTGTAGTCGAGACCGAAGGGGTTCCCGATGGCGTTCACCTTCTGGCCCACACGCAGATCGCGGCTGGTGCCGATGCGGATGGGCACCAGCTTCTCCCGTGGCGCGTTGATCCGAAGAACGGCCAGGTCCTGGTCGCGAGCAACGCCAACGACTGTGGCGTCGAACTCGTCGTCGCCCAGCGTCACCTGGGCGGAGCCACGCCCTCCTGCGATGCCCTGGACGACGTGGAGGTTCGTGACCACGTGCCCCTGCCGGTCCCAGAGGAAGCCCGACCCGGTTCCCTGCGGAACCTCGAAGACATTGCGGGAGAAGTAGTCGACGCGCTGGACCCTCGTCGTGATGAAGGCGACGGACGGAGCGGCCTGTTCGAACAGGTCGATCGTGTGGCGCTCGTCGTCGTCGAGAAAAGGGGGGGCGGCAGGCGCCTGGGTGGAGCCGGGAGACGGGCCGGCGGGCAGCGCGTCGCCGGGTCCGCCGGAAGAGATGACCTTCTGGATGGCGGTCGGGACGAGGAGTCCGAGCGTGACCCCGGCGAAAAGGCTGCCAAGAAACAGGGTGCGGGCTCGACGCATGTTCGTTTCCTCCAAGCTCCCACCACCATCATAGCGCCCGCGGGTGCTCGTGCTGGCCCGGAGGGGTGCGACGCTCCTGCTAGAATGCCGTCGCGCATGCAACAGAAAGGACTGGACTTCGGCGGCTCGGCGGAGCCACGGCCCCCACGCCGGCAGGCTCTCACCGTTTCCGAGCTCACCCGCCGTCTCCAGGGCCTCCTCGAGACGGAGTTCGCGGACGTGTGGGTCGAGGGCGAGGTCTCCAACCTCAAGCGGGCGGCGTCGGGACACATGTACTTCTCCCTCAAGGACGCCGGGGCACAGATCCGAGCCGTGGTGTGGAAGACCGACGCTCGGCGCCTCCTCTTCAAGCCCAGGGATGGCATGCAGGTCCTAGCCCGCGGCTCGCTCCGTGTCTACCCTCCCCATGGCGAATATCAGGTCTCGGTCCAGGTGCTCGAGCCTCTGGGCAAGGGGTCGCTGGCACAGGCGTTCGAGGAGCTCAAGGAGAGGCTCGAGAAGGAAGGGCTGTTCGCCCCGGGACGCAGGCGCCCCCTCCCGCTTCTCCCTCGGCGCATTGCCGTCGTGACCTCGCCGACCGGCGCTGTGATCCGCGACATCCTGCGGGTGCTCCACCGACGCCACCCCACCCTGGAGGTTCTCGTGTACCCCGTGCGCGTGCAGGGCGAGGGAGCAGCCGGCGAGATTGCTCGTGCCATTTCCGCGTTGAACCACCTGGGTGGCCTGGACGTCGTGATCCTGGCCCGCGGCGGGGGGACCCTGGAGGATCTCTGGGCTTTCAACGAAGAGAGCGTGGCACGGGCCATCGCCGCATCCCGTATCCCGACGCTCTCGGCGGTGGGTCACGAGACCGACGTCACGATCGCCGACTTCGTGGCTGATGTGCGCGCCCCGACCCCCTCTGCCGCCGCCGAGCTCGTCGTCCAGCCCAGGGAGGAGCTCCAGGCCCGGGTGAACGCCGCGGGCAACCGCCTCGGCTCGGCGCTGCGGTTGAGGCTCACGCGGACACGGGCCCGGGTCGAGGCCGCGGCCGCCCACCGGGTGTTCGCCGCGGAGCAGGGACGCCTCCACGTCCGGGCCCAGAGAGTGGATGAGCTTGTGCGCAGAGGCGAGCGCGCCCTCGTGCGCCGGCTGGAGACCAGCCGTGAGCGGGCCGGGCGAAAGCGTGAGCGCCTGGAGGTCCTCCGGTGGGACCGGCAGCTCGCCGCCCGGCGCGAGCGCGTCGCCCGAAGGGTGGAGCGCCTGCACGGGCTCCTGCGCGGCCGGGTGGATCAGCGACGGGCGAGGCTGGCCGGGATGGCGGGACGTCTCGAGGGGCTTTCGCCGCTCGCGGTGCTCGGCAGGGGCTACGCTCTTGTCTGGGACGAAGCGACGGGCGTGCTCCTGCGGGACGCCGGCGAGACCGAGCTGGGGCACAAGCTCCGCGTCCGGTTGCACAAGGGCACCGTGCGCGCCACCGTCGAGTCGAAGGAGCGCGAGTGAAGAAAACCGATGAACCTACCTTCGAGCAGGCCCTCGAGGCCCTCGAAACGCTGGTCGAGCGCCTCGAAAAGGGCGAGCTCGCCCTCGAGGAGTCGCTGAAGTTGTACGAGGAGGGCATTCGGCTCTCCCGGCTGTGCCATGGCAAGCTGGAGGAGGCAGAGGGCAAGATCGAGATGCTCCTGAAGGACGCCAGGGGCGAGCCGGCACTCGACCCGAAGGGAAACCCCAGGACGAAGACGCTCACGCCACCCGATGATCACGACGCGTAGCGGAGGGACAGCGCGGTGAGGACGAAGGCGCTCACGACGCTCGAAGAGCTGCGCCGGGCGGTGGAGCCGGCACTCGACGCCGCCCTGCCACCGGACGCGGCTTGGCCGGCCACGATCCATCGGGCGGTGCGCTACAGCCTGTTCGCCGGCGGGAAGCGCATCCGGCCCGTTCTCAGCCTGGCCGCCGGCGAGGCCGCGGGCGGACCCCGGGACGAGGTGCTGCCCCTGGCGTGCGCGGTCGAGATGATCCACACGTACAGCCTGATTCACGACGACCTGCCGGCCATGGACGACGACGACCTGCGCCGGGGCAAGCCCACCTCCCACAAGGTCTTCGGCGAGGGCATCGCCATCCTCGCCGGCGACGCGCTCCTGACCCGGGCCTTCCACCTTCTCTCCGAAATGCCCCCCGAATGGGACGAGACGCGGCTCCGCCGGCGGGTGCGGGCCCTGGCCCTGCTGGGCGAGGCCTGCGGCACCACGGGGCTGATCGGCGGTCAGGTGGAGGATCTGGAGTCGGAGGGTCAGACCATCGATGCGGCCGCCCTCGAGTGCCTCCACCGGGCCAAGACCGGCGCCCTGCTCTCGGCCTGCGTCCGCGGCGGGGCGATCCTCGGCGGTGCCAGCGAGACCGATCTCGCCAGCCTCACCCGATACGCGGCGGCCATCGGGCTGGCGTTCCAGGTCGTGGACGATGTCCTCGACGCGACGGAGGACGCCGACACGCTCGGCAAGACCGCGGGCAAGGACCGGACGACGGGCAAGGCGACATATGTCAGCCTTCACGGCCTCGACCGGGCCCGGGAGATGGCCGCCTCGCTGGGGAACGAGGCGCTCGACGCGCTGGCTCCCCTGGGCTCGCGAGGCCAGCGACTGGCGGAGATCGCACGGCTGATCGTGGACCGTGACTCGTGAGGCGGCGTCGATGACTCGGCTCGACGTGTGGCTTGCCGAGAACGGCCTGGCCGAGTCTCGCGAGAAGGCGCAGGCCCTGGTCGTTGCCGGGCGCGTGCGCGTGAACGGCCGGAGGGCGGCCAAGCCCGGCACGCGAGTGAAGGAGAGCGCCGCGGTCGAGGTGGAGACGGGCCCGGCTCACGTGAGCCGGGGTGGTGTCAAGCTGTCCTTTGCCCTCGATGCCTTCGGTGTGGTCGCCCGGGATCGCATCGCCGTGGACGTGGGAGCCTCCACCGGGGGGTTTACCGAAACGCTGCTCGCTCGGGGAGCAACGCGGGTCTACGCGGTGGACGTCGGCCGGGGCCAGATCCACGAGCGGCTGCGAACCGACCCCCGTGTGGTGGTGCGCGACCGGACGAATGCGCGAAACCTGTCCCCGGAGCACGTTCCCGAACGCTGCGGCATCGCCTCCATGGACGTGGCGTTCATCTCCGCGCGAAAGATCCTGCCCGCGCTCCGCTCGGTCCTGGCACCCGACGCCGACGTCGTCGTGCTGGTGAAGCCGCAGTTCGAGGTAGGCCGCCTCCAGGTCGGCCGTGGAGGGATCGTTCGGGACCCGGAGCTTCACCTGCAGGCCATGAGGGACGTGGCCGCGGCGGCGCAGCAGGAGGGATATGCGGTTCGCGGGGCGTGCGCCTCGCCCATCACGGGCGGTGAGGGCAACCGGGAGTTCTTCCTGCACCTCGTCCCGAGTGGCGCGGGTCTCGATGACAATGAGGACGACGAGCTCGAGAGTCTCCTCAGAAAGGCGGTGACCCCATGAACACCATCGGCGTCCTGGCCCGGGCGGATCTCGAGGAAGCCGGCCCGGTCATCAGGGAGCTCGTGGGCTGGCTGCGGGACCGTGACCGCCGCGCGTGCCTCGACGAGGCCACCGCAGCCCTCGGCGGCCCCGAGGTCGGGAGCGGGTGCCTGATCGCTTCGGGGAAGGACATGGTGGCGCTGGCGGACGCGCTGGTGGTCCTGGGCGGAGACGGCACCTTGCTCGCCGCCAGCCGCCTGCTCGAGCGAGCGATCCCGGTCCTGGGGGTCAACTTCGGCAGCCTCGGATTCCTCACGGAGATTACGCTGCCCGAGCTCTATCCGACCCTGGAGGGGGTCCTCCAGGGTCAGTTCGAGCACGAGGATCGGCGGCTGCTCCGCGCCATCGTTCGACGCAAGGGCCGAGACGACGTGACGGTCGACGTCCTGAACGACGTGGTCATCACGAAGGCCGGTCCGTCGCGGATCATCGAGCTCGACGTCATCGTGGACGGTCGTTTCGTCTCGTCCTTCCGGGCAGACGGCATCATCGTCTCGTCTCCCACGGGCTCCACCGCCTACAACCTCGCCGCCGGAGGACCCATCCTGCGGCCCACGCTTCCGGCGATGGTCGTGACGCCGATCTCCCCTCACATGTTGAGCCACCGTCCGCTCGTGGTGGGCGACGACGCCAGGGTGGAGATCCGGCTGCGGGCCGCCCGGGGCGTGGAGGTCTACACCGCCCTCGACGGGCAGGAGACTTTCGCGCTGGGCGAGGGCGACGGGGCCATTGTGACAGGCAGCCCGATGCATCTCAATCTGGTCTCCGCCCGTGGCCGGGACTACTTCGAGGTCCTCCGCACCAAGCTCCGGTGGGGCGAATCGAATGTGCCACCGCGGGATTGATGCTGGCTGGCTACCGAAGCCGGATGACGTCCTCCGGCTCACCGGGCGGGACCAGGGCCACGCGGGTGATCTCGATCTCCCCGAACACTAGCGCTATTCGGATGTCGCCTCCGCCGGACTCGGGGTACGCGTAGGGCACACGCAGGCGGAAGGCGCGCCCCACCCGGTGCTCGGTCCACCGCCCGGATGTCCAGAAGGTCGTCTCCCCGACCCCGAGTGTTCCGGGGCCTCGTCCGTCGATCCGCAGCTCGAGACGTCTGAGGCGCGCCGCCTGGCGGACGCGGAAGAAGAGCGCGTCGTCCACGGACCGCAGCTCGAGGCGCTCGGCCTCGACCCGGGCCTCGACCCGGGCCCCGCCCTCGAGCAACACGTCGCCGAGAGTCGCGTCCGCACCGGTGACCGTCAAGCCGTCAGCGGAGAAGGAGATGAGGGAGCCGCTGGGGCCGCCGAGGACCAGCGGATGCTCACGCACGACCAGATGCCGGTTCTCGACGGCAGGGATCGCCGGTCGCACCACGCGCTCGCGGAGCTGAAACACGATGGGACTCCGGGTCACGTCCCAGGTCTCCCCGCCGTTGAGCCGATCCCATCGTCCGTCGTAGGCGAACGCTCCGAGCGCCTACACCGACACGGACAGGGCAGCGATCACCACACCCGCCAGGCGAAGCAGGGCCAGCCCTTCGGGCAGGAGAAGCAGGAGCGGAGGCCAGGCCGGGGCCAGGCCCCGGGGTCCCCAGAAGGGACCTGTGTGCTCGTCTCCCGCGACGACGACGAAGGCGATGTGGGCGAGGGCCGCCGCCGCGCCGGCCAGGGGCAGCCACCGGGCCCGGGGCTCCTGGTCCCATTGCCGGCCACGGGCCGGGCGCAGGACGCCGACGAGGCCCGCCAGGGCCACGAGCAGGACCGGTGCAAACACGAACGCCCCACGGGCAGGCGAAAACAGCAGCGCCAGCCCGCCGCCGCCCGAGCCCACCTCGGGTGAAGAGCCCAGGGCGACGGCGGTCAGCGCCACGAGCACCGAGGGCACGAGCCAGACGAGAAGACGCAGGGCGGCTCGTCGCCATCGGATGAGGGTGATCGTGGCCAAGACCACGGCCAGCGCGCTCGTCGACGGGTCGAGGGCCACTGCCAGGGCCAGCGGGAGCAGGCCCCGGGCGGCCGGTGCCGGATCGTCCTCGGCCTCGGCCCGGCTGAGCAGCAGGAGCGCGACGGCGACCGCGGCAGCGGCGGGCACCTCGGCCGACCAGGACTGGGACGCGGCGGCCAGGCTCGTGCCGAGGGCCAGCAGCAGACCGGCGACACGGGCCTCGGCGAGCGTCCAGCGTCGGGCCACCGCGGCGAATAGAGCCCCCGCGGCGACACCGGCGCACAGAGCCGAGCCGACCTTTCCCACCAACGCCCGGCCCACGGGGTCCAGCTCCAGCATGAGTCCGACGACGCCGAGCGCCGCTTTCAAGAGGGCGCCGGCAAGGCCCGACAGCTGTGGCTCACCCAGAGGACGCCCGTTGGCGAGGAGCAGCACCGTGGCGAGAGCGGCCACGACGACGGTCTCCGCCGGTCCCGGTCCGGGCAGCCCGCGCCATGGCTCCTGTGGGTTGTCGTACGTCCGAACGCCCAATCAGCTGCCCCGGCGGCGGCGCTGGTACCGGTCGACCGCACGATTGTGCTCGACGAGAGTCTCGCTGAACTTGTGCGTCCCGTCGTTGCGGCTGACGAAGTAGAGCTCCCGTGTCTCCACCGGGTCCAGCACCGCCTGGATGGCCTCCCGGCCGGGCGAGCCGATGGGTCCAGGAGGCAGACCAGCGTGCCTGTACGTGTTGTACGGGGAGTCCATCTCCAGGTCCCGCCGCCGGATGTTGCCGTCCCAGCGCCCGTCCCGCTTGAGAGCGTAGATGATCGTCGGGTCGGTCTGCAGGAGCATCCGCTTCTCCAGTCGATTCAGGAAGACCGCCGCGATCCGCGGGCGCTCCACCGTGGCGGCCGTTTCGAGCTCCACGAGCGAGGCGAGGATGACGACCTGGCGGACGGTGAGCTCCTTCGCCACGATGCGCTGCTGCTCGGGGCCGATGACCTCCCGAAAGCGCTGGACCATGCGCCGCGCGAGGGCGGCCGCCGGATCAGCGGTGAGCGGGATCTCATACGTGTCGGGAAACAGATAGCCCTCGAGGTCGGCGGCCTCGGGGTCCAGGTCGCGGATGAGCCGCGGATCCCGGGCCAGCTCCAGGAAGCCCGCCGGGGCGATCCCCTGGGCCGCCAGGAGGGCGGCGGCCTCCTTCAATGTGCGCCCCTCGGGGATGGTGATCTCGTTCCGGACCACGTCTCCCCGGGCGAGCAGAGTGAGGATTCCCTCCAGCGAGAGGGGGCCTTCGAGGGCATACTCGCCGGCTTTCAGCTGGCCTCCAAGCTCCCGGGAGCGGACGAGGAAGCGGAAGACGACCGGGTGGCGCACGAGGCCCTCCGCAGCCAGCTTGCGGCCGATGGCTTCGGCGCTGGCTCCGGGGGGCACGACGAGCTTCACCACGGGCGCACCCGCCGCGAGCTTGAGGCCCTCGGTCTCGTGCTTCCACGCGACCCAGGACCCGGCGGCGACGAGGGCGGCCGCCAGCAGGAGGAGCCGGCGCCGGCGCCCCCCCCGGGTGGCGGGCGACCCACTGGTCTTCGTCACGGCGTCACGCCCCCTCCCCCCGGGCGTGGGCCTCCGACCGGCGGGCGTCGATGTATCCCTGAAGGATCAAGATGGCGGCCGCCCGGTCGATGCGGGCCTTGCGGTCCCGGCGGCGGACTCCCGCCGCCGCGAGGAGCTCGGCGGCGGCAACCGTGGTAAACCGCTCGTCCCAGGTCACGACCGGGACTTTCAAGAACCGCTCCAGCGCCTGGACGAAGACCATCACCTTCTCCCCCTGCGGGCCCAGGCTGCCGTCGAGGCGCCACGGGATCCCGACGACAACCTCGCCGGCGCCGTGCTCGCGCACGAGGGCGGCCACCGCTTTGACGTCCTTGCGAGGCCCGACCCTCTCCAGGGTGGTCAGCCCCGAGGCCAGCGTGGCGGTCTCGTCGGAGAGCGCCACCCCGATGCGGACGTCCCCCACGTCGAGGCCCAGATACCGCACGCCGGGCAGTATAGCCGCTCCCGCCGGGACCACCTTGACACCCTCCGGGAGCCTCTGAGATGCTGCCGGCTCGATCGTCAGGACAGGAGCCAACCGCCATGGCCGAGGCCAAGTACCGGATCCTGAAGGAGCTGGGCGCCGGGGGCATGGGCTGGGTGAACAAAGGGCTTCTGATCGGCCAGGCTGGCTTTCAGCGCCCCATCGTCATCAAGCAGCTCAAGACGCCGGAGCCCGAGCACCTTCGGCTGTTCGTGGAGGAGGCCCGCCGTTACGCGCTCCTGGATCACGCGAACATCGGCCGCATCTTCGACTTCGAGAGGGTCCGCGGCGAGCTGTGCATCATCCTAGAGTACATCGACGGGTGGACCTTGGTCGAGTACCTCGAGCGGCACCGGGCGCTCGGGTACCTCCCGGACGTCGACCTCTCGGTCTTCATCGCCAGCCGCGTGTGCCGTGACCTGCAATACGTGTTCGAACGGGCGCGCATCGTGCATCGCGACATCAGCCCAAGCAACATCATGATGACCTCCGAAGGCACCGTGAAGCTCATCGACTTCGGGATCGCCGCCAGGAGCGGAGCGCGGGAGAGCTACCTGGCGGGCAAGCCCGCCTACATGGCGCCGGAGATGGTCGAGGAGCGCCGTGCGGACCACAAGAGCGACATCTTCTCCCTCGGCACCGTGCTCTACGAGGTGCTCACCGGCGAGCGGCTCTTTCCCGGCGACACCGCCAGCGTCGCCCTCGAGCGCGTGGTGTCAGGGCCGATCCCCTCCTCCCGCGCAACCAACGATGCCGTGCCCGAGGCGGTGGACGAGATCCTCGCCCGGGCGCTGAGACGGGAGCCCACGGAGCGGTTCGACACTGCCGCGGCCATGGGTGAGGCCTGCGAGCACTTCCTGTACGACAAGGGCTACGGACCCACGAACCTCACCCTCAAACACTACCTCGGCTCCCTGTTCGGACTGCGCACGGGAGACACCCCGGGCGCCCCCCGCCACGAGCCGACGCTCATCCCGATGGGAGACGAGATGGGAACGGTCCCGGTGCTGCCTGAGGAGTCCACACTCACGGCGCCGCCGCTCACCCGCGTCGCCTCGCAGGGACGGACGCCGCGTCCCGATGCGGCCCGGACGCAAAGGCTGCTCTCGGAGGACGAGGGCGAGCCCTGAGCGGCGGACGCGGACCGCTCAGCGCAGGATCTTGAGCCCCTCGACGACCGAAGCCAGGATCGCCAGGAACGAAACGACCAGGCACCCGAGAGCCACGAGCAGGTGATTCCCGTGCTCCGGCTTCAACGGATCCAGCCACTTCGCCACGAGGTAGCCACCGCCGAGCCCCCCGAGGTGAGCCCAGTTGTCGACCCCGGGCATGATGAACCCGAGTATCAGCAGAAAGAGGGCCAGGCTCTTCGCCTGCTGCGTGACCTGGCTGCTGCCACTGCGGCGGCCATAGTAGAGCAGCGCGCCGAGCAGGCCGAGGATGGGAGCCGACGCTCCCACCGTGAAGCCCGCCCCCCGGAGGAACGACGGCAGAAACGGAAGGGCCCCGGCGGCGCTGGAGGCGACGAAGCCAGTCACGCCGGAGACCGTGTAGATGATCACCGCCCGACCAGCGCCGTACAGATGGGCCGTCGGGAGCGCCAGGTTCCGCACCCAGTACATGTTGAACAGGATGTGCAGGACGCCGCCGTGCAGCCATGCGGCGCTCAGGACGGTCCACCAGCGGCCGAACCCGAAGACCGGAACGGCCCCGCTCGCGCCGAACATGAACAGGCTCTCGATGCTCGGCGAGAGGAACGACAGCATCCCCCCGGAGCGAACCCCTTCGAGGTCGACGGCGAGGCTCGCGAGATAGAGGGCCCCACACACCCACATGACCAGCTGGGCGAAGGCCGCGTCGTCCCGCGCGCCGCGCAGCAGGTGACCTAACCCCCACATGCCGGGGTTGCGCCGGCCGCAGTTGAGGCACTGCTCGTCCTTCACGCCCACGAGCTGGCCGCACGAGGGACACAGAGTCGAGGAAGGGCGGGCCATGAGAACAAGCATTCTAGCCCGAAGAGGGCGGTCGTCCTTTCGAGTCCGCGGCTCGCACTCAGCTACAATGAAGCCATCGGCTTGAAAAAGCTCGCACTTTCGTCGGCGCTCCCTCCTCCCGCCCTCGTACGGCCGGGCTCGCACTGGCGTCCCCGCTCCGAGGGCCCCGCAGCGACGTGAAGACTGCACTTTCCATCCTCTTGCTCGTGCTCGGCACCGCAGCCGTGGTGGCGCAGGACCCGCCCGCGGCCGTCACGTCGGACGAAGAGCGGCTCCGTCAGGTCCAGGAGAGACGGGCCGCCCTCGAGCAGGAGCTCAAGCGTCTGCGGGGAGAGGAGAAGAGCCTGCTCGGCGAGGTCGAGCAGCTGGAGGTGGAGCTGCGATTGCGCACCGAGGAGCTGCGAGAGACCCGCCTCACGCTGCGTCGCACACAGGCGGAGCTCGATGCCGCCGTGGAGAGCGTGCGGGAGCTCGACGCCCGCCTGGCTGCCGCCCGGCCCGCGCTGGCGGCCCACGCCCGGGCACTCTACAAGCTCGGTGAGCTGAGCTACATGAGGCTGCTGCTTTCGGTGGACCGCCCCTCGGATTTCTTCCGTGGCTACCGCTTCGTCACGACACTCGCCCGTCGAGACCGGGAGCGGGTCGCGACCTTTCGCGTCGACCTGGCCACGCTCAACGACGAAAAGGCGGAGCTCGAGAGACGCACCGCCGAGTCGATCGCGCTCCGAGAGCGTCTGGCGGCCGGCCGACGCCGTCTCGACGCCCAGCGGAAACGGAAGACGGATCTGCTGACGTCGATCGTCCAGCAAAAGGAGACCCACGCCGCCTACGTGGCGGAGCTGGCGGAAGCCGAGCTGCGGCTGGGCCAGCTCCTGGACGGCCTGGGCGAGGGTGCGGTCGCCATCCCGGTGGCGGCGTTCAAGGGCAGCCTTCCCTGGCCGGTGCCGGGGCCGGTTCGCTCCGGCTTCGGCCGTCGCAAGCACCGGCGCTTCAACACCTACACCGCCCACAACGGGATCGAGATCGCCTCGCCCGTGGATGTGGAGGTGCGGGCGGTTCACGAGGGGACAGTGGTGTTCGCCGAGCGCTTCCGGGGGTACGGCCTCATGGTGGTGATCGACCATGGCGGCAAGCACCACTCGCTCTACGCGCACCTGGCCGAGCTCTCGGTGACGGTGGGACAGGCCGTCGCCGGCGGCGCCGTGGTGGGCCTCTCCGGCCAGGGAGGCCTGGAGAGCCCAGGAGTCTACTTCGAGATGCGCCATCGAGGACGTCCGGAGGACCCCCTCGACTGGCTGGGACGCCCCTGATATCCTCGATTCATGAGTCCCCGCGCCCGTCTTCTCGTCGCCCTCGCGTCCACCGGCCTCATCAGCTACGTCGTGGTGGGATCGCTCCTCACGCGGGTTCTCGGAGACACGAGCTACGGGCAGCTGTCCATCTTCAACGAGGTCATCCGCCTGGTCCTGGATCAATACGTCGAGCCCGTCAACGTCGAGAGGGCGATGGCCGGCGCGAGGCTCGGCATGACCGACGCCCTCGACGGGGACAGCGCGTACCTCGACGCGGAGCAGTTCGCTCGATACCAGAAGCCGGAGGACGGGCAGGACGCGGACGTGGGCCTGGTCCTGACCCGGCGCTTCGGCTTCCTGATGGTCGTCGCGGCCCGACCGGGATCGCCGGCGGCGGAAGCGGGGCTGCGCACCGGCGACCTGGTCAAGTCCATCGACGGCCGGCATACTCGGCCGGTGCCCGCCGTGATCGGGCAGCAGCGCCTCCGTGGAGCCCCGGGCTCGAGCGTCGCACTGACCATCCTCCGGGCCGGCACGGACCCTTTCGACGTGTCCATCACTCGGGAGCGCATCGTGCCCGCGGCCCCCGAGGGCCGCATGCTCGACGAGGCCACGGGATACGTGAGGGTCTCCGACGTCGACGGCGACACGGGTGACGCGCTACGGACGCAGCTCGACGTGCTGAAGAGGGACGGGGCGACCCGGATGATCCTCGACCTGCGCGACGCCGCATGGGGAGACCCCGCCGACGGCACGGCGGTGGCGGAACTGTTCATGAACGGGGGCCTGGTGGCAAAGCGGGTGGGCCGCCGGGTCGAGGAGGCTCTCCTCAAGGCCGATCCCGCCGGTTCGGCCTGGGACGGGCCACTCGTGGTCCTGATCGGCTCGGGCACCTCGGGCCCGGGCGAGATCGTTGCCGCGGCGCTGGCCGACACGGCCGAGACGCCCCTGGTGGGCGAGCACACGTTCGGGCGGGCGGCGAGCTCGAGCCTCGTTCCCCTGCCCGAAGGCGGCCTGGTGCTCACCGTGGCCAAGTACATGTCCCCGTCCGGCATCTCGATCCACGGGACCGGCCTCGAGCCGTCCGTGCCGGTGGCCCCAGCAGATCCGCTGGACGGCACGGCGGATGCGGAGGCGCCCGAAGCGGAGCACCCCGACCGGATCCTCGAAAAGGCCATCGAGGTCCTGAGCGAGCAGACGGAGCACAAGGCCGCGGCCTAGCGCCTAGTTTTTCGTCCCCCCTGGCCGGATCAGCTTCCTCAGGTCCTTGCCCGCAGTGAACTTGGGCAGTCGTCGGGCCGAGATCCGCATGGGCTCGTGGGTCCGCGGGTTGTGACCGGAGCGCGCCCGGTGACGACCCACGTGGAAGACGCCGAAACCCACGAGCTTCACCCTGTCGCCCTTGCGGAGCGTCCGCCCGATCACGTCGAGGGTCCCGTCGAGCACCCGCAGCACGTCGGCCTTGGTGAGGCCGGTGTCCCGCGCCACGCGCGCAACGAGCTCCGCCTTATTCACGGCGCGGAGCTCTCCGGGTCCAGGATCGTGAAATCTTCCCTCTGCACCACGACCTTCCCGCTGATGTTGTCGGTGACCTTGAGCTGCACGACGTAGGATCCCGGCCCGTAGGTTGCCATGAAGACAGGGCCCACGGCGTCAGCCATCACGGGGGTGTTGATCGGCACCTTGGGAGCCTGGGCGACCGGGGTCCGCCCGTTCTTCAGGATGCTGAAAGCCACGGTGGAATCCGCCTTCTGGTTGGACGGGTCCACGCCCAGGTCGTAGATCAGGTAGAAGAAGACCACGCTGTCGCTCTTCTCCAGCTCACGGCTCTTGTGAGGGATGAGCTGGGTCTGCCCGAGCCGGTACGCCGCGTAGGGATGCTCCGGGTCCGGCTCAGCGTTTCCGGGAACCTCCTCGATGTCGCGGACGAAGAGGATCGAGGCGACCGACGGGAGCTTCGTCGTGCCACCGTCCGGGGTCATCTCGACCGCGAAGTAGTCCGGCACCTCGATCTCCTCGGTGACCAGGGCACCCGGGGGAGTCTCTTCCTCCCCGATGACGGCTGCGACCTTGAGCGTGTATTTCCCAGGAGCGAGGGAGGTGCCGTACGCGGCCACGAAGGAGCCGTCCGGCTGCACGTCGGCTCGGACCAGCTGCTCCGTCCACGACACCTCGACTCCCTCCTCGTCGAGCGCCGAGGTGGCCACGACGACGACGGCGACCTTCTGGCCGTCGCGGGTCTCGACGGGCAGGTTCGACGCCGTCCCGTGAAGGACGCCGATGACACCCGTCATATCGTCCGGCACGCGCATGAAACGGGTGTCGACGGTGATCTCGAAGTCCTGCCGAGGAGCATTGAGGAGCGCCCGTGCGGGCGAGTCCTTGGGAAGCTGATCCTCGACGGAGACGAGACGCCCGTCCTCGCCGGTCTTGTACGTGAGCAGGGGCTGGACGATCTTGTCCGCGGCCCTCTGGTCGAGAACGGCTCGAATCCCGGCCTGGTTTCGGCACTTGCCGTCGAAGGCGATCCTGGCCTCACCACCCTCGAAGGTCGGCCCCCCCTCCTTGCTGCGATAGATCCAGACCTCGGGGACGCGAGAGAGGACGCTGACGCTGCCGACCATGACCTCGGAGTCGTCGGGCTCGCCGAAGAGTATGAGAGTCCGGCCACAGTCGGTCTGGGACCCCTTGCGGCCGGGCACCCGGAAGTCGTGATCCGCTTTCTCCCGGAGGGCTTCGTACTCGAGCTGGTATTCGTTCTCGGGCGTCGTCAGGTCCAGGTCGCGCCTGGCCCAGAAGATGAGGCGGAACTGGTCGCGATCGGCGTCGCTCTCCAGATCCTTGAAAATCTTCTCCTCGTCCGGGACCATGATGGGACGGACTTCGTCGAGCCACTTCTTGTCGTCCTTGTCGAGGGCGACGGCGAGGCCGGGCCCGGAAGCGAGCAGGGTGAGCAGCGCAACGAGGGCACTCGGGCGGATGAGCATGGGACAGGATCTCCTTTCTTGTCGAAAACGGCTCATTCTATGCGGGGAGGGACGTCCCCACAACGGGCCGTTTCGAGAAAGAATGGAGAGTCGCCCTCAGGGCCGCTCGAGCTCGATCGTGATTTCGGTCGGGGTCCGCCCGCCGACCTCGACCTCCCGGTCTTCGGTCCGATAGCCCGGGCGAACCACCTCGATCCGGTGCTGGCCTGGCGTGAGGGCCAGGGTCGCCGCCTCCCGACCCGTCCCCCGGAACTCGCCATCGACATAGACCGAGGCGTCGACCGGACTGACCCGGAGCCGCAGCTCCTGGGCGGCAGCCTCCTCCTCGCGCTCCGCCCCGGGCGTCTCTCCGAAAGAGAGCGACGAGCGACGAGCCTCCCGGGCCGGAAACCCACCTGTCAGATCCTGGAAGGTCTCGCCGGTGCCCTCCTCCAGCTCGTAGTCGAGCTTGAGGGTGGCACCCGAGCCCACGTAGAACCGCACTCGGTGGGTCTTGTATCCCGTCAGCTTCAGGGAGAGCTCGTGTCGCCCCGGTGCCAGGTGAAGGCGCTGGAACAGCCCGTCGAAATCGTCGACGACGCCTGCGTAGTAGCCGTCGACGTAGACGCGCGCCTCGCTCGGATCGACGAGCACGCGGATCGACCCGCGATCGGCATCGGCGTAGGAGTAGACGGCGCCGGGGCCCACGGGGCCATATCCTCCCCCGCCGTAGCCGTAGCCGTAGCCGTAGCCATAGCCGTAGGAGCGGTACGGCCACCAATAGCTCCAGTAGGCCGGCGCGTAGCCACCCCAGCCCCAGCCGGGGTAGCCAGGGTAGATGGGATGGCTCGGGTAGCGGCCACCGTAGCGTGAGCCCGTGCCGGTGCCGGCCCGGGGGTGCCGGCGCTCTGCAGTGGTCAAGCTCCGTGAGGGAGCGCGGGAGAACGCCGCCCAGCCGCCGCTGCCTCGGCGGCTGGGGCTCGCTCCCGACGATCGAGCCGAGGGGGCGGATCGAGCCGAGGAAGCCGAGCGGGCGCTCGTCCCCGAGGAGCCACCGCCGGAGCGCGGGACCGCACGGTCCTGCTGGCTGAGTGCTCCGGTCGCGAGAAAGGTGCACCCGGCAGCCAAGAGCAGTGTGTGCCGTCCGTTCATGACGCCCTCCCGTTCCCCTGGTCCATCCGCGAGCTTTGACATGCAAGGCCTGTGCCGCGGCCCCGCATTCTCAAAGATCCCTCAACTCACTGAAGGCATTGAGTTTTCTGCTCTCACCAGGAAGCCGTTCCCGACGCAATCGTCCGTGAACCTGGACACCTGGTGCCCAAATCCGCTACGACGGGTGCACTCGATCGCTGCCCAACTGGCAGCGTCCCGTCCTTCCAGGGGCCTTATACTGCCCCAGCGTGTCCACCGCGTCCAGACCGCGCCTGCTCGTTTCGTGCGGCGAGCTCTCCGGCGATCTCTACGCGGGAGAGCTGGTGCGCCATCTCCGCAAGCGCGTGTCTGACGTCGAGGTGTTCGGCATCGCTGGCGAGCGCCTCGAGGCCCAGGGCGTCCACCTGCAGGCTCACGTGCGGGATCTGGCCGTCGTGGGCCTCTTCGAGGTGCTGCGGCACCTGCGGCGGTTGCGCCGGGTGTTTCGTGGTCTGCTCCAGGAGGTGGATCGGGCGCGGCCCTCGCTGGCCCTTCTGGTCGACTACGCCGGGTTCAACCTGCGACTGGCACGAGCGCTGAAGGCGCGCGGCGTGTCCGTCGTCTACTACGTCTCGCCCCAGATCTGGGCGTGGCGGCGCGGCAGGCTGCGGACGATACGGGAGACGGTGTCGCACATGATGGTGATCTTCCCGTTCGAGGAGGCTGTCTATCGGGAAGCGGGTGTCCCGGTGACGTTCGTGGGTCACCCCCTCGTCGATCTGGTGCAGCGGGCGAACGACCCGGCCGCATTTCTCATTGGGGCAGGCCTCGATCCGTCGCGCCCGCTGATCGCTCTTCTGCCCGGAAGCCGCCCGCAGGAGGTGCGACACAATATCGGTCCTCTTGCCGGTGCCGTCCGCCTCCTCGCGGCGCGACGGCCCGAGTTGCAGTTCGCCCTGGCCGTCGCTGCCGGGCTGGACCGGGGCATCTTTGCGGCCGCTCTGGCAGGACTCCCGGTGACACTGACAGAGAAGACGCACGCGCTGATGAGCGCCGCCACTCTGGGGCTCGTGGCTTCGGGCACTGCCACGGTGGAAGCGGCGCTTCTCGAGATGCCAATGGTCGTCGTCTACCGGCTGTCTCGCCTCACCTACACACTCGGGCGGCCGTTCGTGCGCGTGCCTCACTACGCCATGGCGAACCTGATCGTCGGGCGCCGCGTCGTCGAGGAGCTGATCCAGACCGATTTCACGCCCGAGACCGTTGCTACGAGCGCTCTGGCCCTGCTCGACGATCCCGAGGCTCGAGCGGCCTTGCGTTCCGAGCTGGCGGGCATCCGCCACCGACTCGGCTCGTCCGGGGCGTCAGATCGGGCCGCCGCTCTGGTGGCCGATCTCTTTCAGGGATAGAAAAATATTGACTTGAAAAGCAGTTATATGAAATCGTGTCAGGTGAATTCTAGCTAGAGGATCGTGATGCGGAATACTACACTCGTTGCGGTCGTGGTCGCAGGAGCCCTGCTCGGCGGCTGTCACACGATTACGGAGGAGCTGCCCACGCAGCCCACCGACACCCAGGCACCGGCCTCCGGCGTTCTCACGGTCGCGATCCCGGCCCTGACCGTGACGGGCGCGCCTGCCCCCACGCCGACCCCGGGAACGCCTCCGCCTCCCGCCCCGAACCCGCCTCCTGCCCCTCCCGCGCCCGAGCCACCCCCCCCGGGAGACACGGGAGAGTGTGGCCGACCCTATCCGCCCGACATCCAGAAGGTGAAGGCGAAGATCCATCTCACGGGCGCCAACAAGTGGACCCTCGACTCCACAGCCCTCGTCGCCGGCGCCGAGTATTGCCGCGAGATCGGCTTCACCGACGGGCGGTCCCGCTGCCCCGTTCGCCCGGAGGGCCACCCGGAGAGAGAGGCGTGCGAGGCCTATGCGGTCGGACGCGCACGGGACACCGGGCGAACAGGGCCGACCTGGGAACGCGACGGCGAGCTCTGTGACGGTGTCGCCTGCAAAAATCACCCGAGCAACCAGCATCTGCTCTGGGCCTACAAGGCGGGGGAGTACGCGGCTTGCGCCAAGAACGAGGTCTGTGGCTCTGTCAAGGTCAAGTGACGTCGGGAGCGGCTTGACGATCCACGGGGCCTGTGTGAGCCTGAGCAGGTGAGGTCGGCGAGCGGTCCTGTTGGTGTTGCTGGCTGTTGGCGCTGTGGGCTGGGGTTGTGGCAAGCTGCCCGACAGCTCGGGGCCGGACCCGATCCCGGAGAATCCGCGCCCCGGCGCACCGGCTCCGGCCCCACCGGTGGGAGGGGCGAATCCCCAACCCACGCCTACGCCGATCCTGGGCAGCCCCTCGTCGGCGCCCACACCGGACCCAGCGGACGACGACGATTCTTCGGAGGACCCCACACCCGACCCCTCGCAGCCTCCTCCGGGGAGCAGCGGCTGCGGCTCACCTACACCACCCGAGATCGCGAGGGTGAACGTCAAGGTGCGCCTGCGGGGTCCGAGCGCCTGGACCCTTCGCGTTTGCAGCGGGAGCCTGCGAGGCCATTCAAGAGGAGCTGCCCACACAGTCGGAGTCGCCGGAGGAGGTGGCCGGCGTGCCGCTGATCCCCGTCCCGCCGACACCCTCCCCGGTGCCCGCCGAAGCCACGCCGCTGCCGGCCGAGGGAGACGACGACGAGGCGAGCGAAGGGGGCCGGGCCGGCCAGGACACCTCCGGGTCCTGCAACGATCCGTGCCGCCGCAGATCAGTCGGGTGAACGTGAAGGTTCTTTCCACCCGACCCTCCCGCGTCGTTCTGGACGCCACGCCGCTGGTCGGTCCGAACGGCGTCTACTGCGCACAGATCGGCTACACCGACGGCCGCTCGTTCTGCGCCGTACGGCCGCCAGGCCACCCGGAGCGCGCGGCGTGCGAGGCCCTCCGGGTGGGCTTCGCCTCAGACACCGGCCGGGTCGGACCCACATGGTCGGCCGGGGGGCAGGGGTGCAGAGGAGAGATGGGCGGCACGTCCTGTGAGAATCACCCTGACAATCAGTACCTCGTCTTCGCCTACGGCTCGGGTCGGGTGCGGGCCTGCGTCGCCGGGGCATGTGCGGGCAGATCGTGCTTCCTTGACGATGACGAGCCTGACCCGACTCCGCCCCCGGGGGCTTTATCCGCTGTCCGATCGGGGCTAGAATCCGGCGCACTGCTTCGAGCGTTCCCCCAGGGAGGGGTCGATGGCCAAGCGCATCCTTGTGGTAGACGACGACGAGAACATCCTGAGCCTCGAGCGCACGATCCTCGAGCAGAAGGGGTTCATCGTCACCACGGCGACCGGTGGGACCGAGGCCCTGAAGCTCCTGGGTGAGGAGGACTTCGGCCTCGTTCTCCTGGACGTGATGATGCCGGAGATCGACGGGTTCACCGTCTGCCGTCGTATCAAGGAGGAGCCCCGGACCAAGGAGATCCCGGTCATCTTCCTGACCGCCAAGGGCGGCGGCGAGGCCCTGGCGGAAGGCTTCGAGTCCGGCGCCATCATGTACCTCAACAAGCCCTTCACAGCGAACAAGCTCCTCACCATCGTCAACACCATTCTGGAGCCGCCAGCGACTCGCTGAGCGCCCGGCGGCTGGGGCTGTGAGGGGCTACAGGCTCTCGAAGCGGGTGAGGTCCTGGAACTGGCGGTAGCGCTCTTCGATCTCCGGGCGGGTGAGGGTCAGGAGGCGGTCGAGGCTGAAGGCCTCGCAGCAGAACGAGGCGAGGGCGCTGCCCATGACGATGGCCCGACGGAGGGCGGCGTCTCCCTGCTCCGAGGTGCTCGCCAGGTAGCCGAGGAAACCACCGGCGAACGTGTCGCCGGCGCCAGTGGGGTCGAACACGTTCTCCAGGGGAAACGCCGGGGCGGCGAAGGTGCCCTCCCCGGTGAATATCATGACACCATGCTCGCCCTTCTTGACGACGAGGGTCCGGGGGCCCATCTCGCGGACCGCGCGGGCGGCCTTGACGAGGTTCCACTCACCGGACAGCTCCCGGGTCTCGGCGTCGTTGATCAGAAGGACGTGGACGTTTCGCAGGGTTTCACGGAGCTCCTTCGGCTTGCCGTCGATCCAGAAGTTCATGGTGTCGCAGGCCACCAGCTTCGGATTCTCGACCTGGCCCAGGACCTGGCTCTGCAGAACGGGGTCGATGTTGCCCAGGAAGACGGTCTCCGAGCTGCGGTACGAGTCGGGGATCTTGGGCTTGAACTGCTCGAAGACATTGAGGTCCGTGCGAATGGTGTCGCGCGAGTTCAAGTCCAGCGAGTACTTGCCCTGCCAGTGAAACGTCTCACCGGCCGTCCGCTCGAGCCCTTCGAGGTCGATCGTCCTGTTCCGGAACGCCGCGAGCTGCTCGTCACCAAAGTCGTCGCCGACGACGGCGACGAGGTTGACGGGGCTGAAGAACGACGCGGCCACGGAGAAGAACGAGGCGCTTCCTCCGAGCACGCGCTCCGCCGTCCCGAAGGGCGTTTCCACGGTGTCATAGGCGACGCTGCCGACCACGAGAATGGACATTCGTTCTTCTACTCCTGCTTCATGTACCGACCGATGATCGGTGCCAGATCCCGCTTGACGCCCGCCGGGACCAGGTCTTCAGGGGTGACGAGAGCGCCCTCGAGGGCGCTCTCGCACTGGCAGTCACGGGGCACGGGAAGACGGCGGAGCGCCTCGCGCAACACGGCCCGGGCCGTTCCGGCGTTCTTGCCCAGGTTTGCGATGATCTGCTCGGCGGTGACCGAATCGTGATCGGGATGCCAGCAGTCGTAGTCGGTGACCATGGCCAACGTGGCGTAACAGATCTCCGCCTCCCGGGCGAGCCGGGCCTCCTGCAAGTTGGTCATCCCGATGATGTCCATGCCCCACGAGCGGTAAAGCTCCGACTCGGCTCGGGTCGAGAACTGCGGGCCCTCGATGCACACGTAGGTGCCCCCCTCGTGGTGCGTCGCTCCGGCCTCCGCGCAGGCCTCGGCCATCACGCTGGAGAGGTTCGAGCAGAAGGGATGGGCAAAAGCCATGTGGGCCACGAGGCCGCAACCAAAAAACGTGGACTGGCGCTTCTGGGTGCGATCGACGAGCTGGTCGGGGATCACCATGTGGAGCGGCTCGTACTTTTCCTTGAGAGAGCCCACCGCCGCGACGGACAGGATCCACTGAACACCGATCTGTTTCATTGCGTAGATGTTCGCCCGGTAGTTCAGCTCGTGGGGCAGGATGCGGTGGCCGCGGCCATGGCGGGGCAGGAAAGCCACGCTCTGAGCCTCCAGGGTGCCCAGGATGAGGTCGTCGGAGGGGGAGCCGAAAGGAGTGTCCGCCTTCAGCTCCCTGACATCGGTCAGTCCCTCCATCTCGTACAGGCCGCTACCGCCGATGATGCCGACATCCGCGCGCGCTCTCATTGCCTCACCTCGAACAAGGGCGCCATCGTACGGTTCCCGTCACCCCCGGCGCAAACCAGGGGGCCGCTTGCCACGGAGGGAGACGACGGCTAGGCTCTCGCGAACCTGGCTCGCCGTGGGGCAACACAGACACCTCGCTTCCTTTCTTCTCGCGATCGCGTCGATTCTCGCGACCCTCGCGCTGCTCGAGGTCGTGTTCCGGGTGCTCCCTTCCGCACAGACGAGCGGGCCCTGCTGGCGACGACCCGCGCGGCTCCGCCGTCGCCAGGGAGCACTGTCCGGATGGGGCAGATCCTCCGGCCGAGTCTCGACCGGCGGATCGTGTTCGAGCTCATACCCGACCTGTCCGTAACCTTCCTGGGCAGTCCCCTCGTCACCGACGAATGGGGTTTCCGCATGGGTCACTCAAGACACCATTGATCGGGTTCGCTGGCAAGGCCGAGGCAGACGCAAGTCAGATTCTTGTGAACCTCGCAAATCGAGTTGAGAAGATCGAAGAGAAGCTCGAAAAGGAGAACTGATAATGGCCTCCTTTAACGTTCGGCAGAAGCAGGAATGAGCGTTCTGCCCGCCGCGAGCGAGGACACAGTTGCGGAGGAAGGAAGTGACGAATAAAGGGGTTCATGTTGGGGGTGGTGATAGGTGTCGTGCTGTCGGGAGGAGCGATGTACGCCTCCAGTGATATCGACGTTAGCAAGGTCACCGGGTCATTTGATGTGGAAGGGTATGCCTACACGGACAGCGGAGACGAGATCTATGTGACTGGAAGTGTTGATTTCGCATGCAAGGGCGGGTGGGTAGACACCGATGGATACGGGAGACTCCGTCGTTGCAGTGGGGACATCAATTGACCCTTGGGAGGGCTGAGCTGAAGGAAGGGGTTGTCCCGTAGCCTGTTGAAAATCGATTTGTAGCGGCGACTCCTTGGCCGTCCTGAGAGAAACTCGGGTCTTCCAAGAATCAAGAGCCCCTCAGTGGGGCAAGTAGTCGCC
>Ga0310121_10000827_pt1 | contig 33033 bp, 23 predicted proteins | sample CB27_Tmax_986_MG_FD_203504 | JGI IMG/M metagenome (GOLD analysis project Ga0310121, IMG submission 203504) | Marine microbial communities from Western Arctic Ocean, Canada - CB27_Tmax_986 | ecosystem: Environmental > Aquatic > Marine > Oceanic | place: Canada: Western Arctic Ocean | collected...
TCGATGGAACCAACGGATTTCAGGTCGAAGGCGTTGCGCACCACGATCACGCGGGACATGCCATCGGTTCAGCCGACGTGAACGGCGACGGTACTGATGATTTGATCATCGGCGCACATGGCGCGGACCCGAACGGAGAGTCCACCGCCGGGGAAACGTACGTTGTTTTCGGCGACCCACCAGTTGCGACTTCCAATCCGACGGTTGCCCAGGTGATTCGGGACAGTGGCAACGAAACGCATGACAGCCTGGAGACGCTGGCCTTCACGTTCGATGAAGAAGTGAATGTGGATGCGTCTGCGCTTTTGCTCAGGAACGACACTGCGGGTGGTACACCGGTCGATCTGGCCGCAGTGGTCTTCACCTACGAGTCGGTCACTTTGACGGCCACGTGGGATTTTAGTGGGGTCACCGGAGTTGAGCCTGCTTTCTACAGTGCGGTGCTGGATGCCACGTTGGTAAGCAACAGTTCTGGTAACCCCTTGGATGGTGACGGTGACGGGACCGGTGGGGACGACTTCGAGCATACCCTGTTGGTCGCGGAAAGGGGTGACAGCGATACCGATGGCGACGTCGATCTGAGCGACTACAACAACCTGAGCACGAACTTCGACCCGTTTGGCACGACGCTTTCGTGGACGGACGGGAACTTCGACGATGACGCTGACATTGACCTGAGTGACTACAACATCTTGGCGTCCAAGTTCAGCCCGTTGGGCTATGCGCAGCCGATCCGGGTCCCGTCGGTAACAGCCGATGAGCTTGCAGTCGGAAACCACGCTTCCAGGACGCTGCGCGTGGCTGTACAAGCGGATGATTGTCTACCGACTTCCCCCGACCGGTTGCTGCCCAAGTCACGCAGTGCAAATGCGAGGAACCAACGGCAGCCCGCCACAGGGGTTCCTCGATCAGCCGCGCGCGAGGCCGTCTCGGTCGCATTTGCCCAGTACGAGCACGATCGACAATCGCTGGGGACGCTAGGGGCCTCTCGTGCCAGCGCCCGTTCCCACGGCCTTTCTCTGGCAGAACATCTGGAATAGGACGAAGTGGAGCAGTTTGTAAAACAGTACGGCTGTATTGGTACGGAGCGAAAAGGGGAGTAAGCCGTTGTATCGACTCGCAACACAGGCCGTTGTGACCACCTTAGCGGAAAACGAAGGTGGCCAAATCGGTGGCTCCTATCAAGCAGGCAGGTGAAGAAGATACCGTCGACATCCGGCCCGTGCACCCATTGCCCGCTCACAAAGCCCCATCGATTTGCGGCGGCTGGGTACTGCCCACGGTCTGTCGCCCCGGTCTTCTCTCCTAGGAGTATTCACCTTCCTGGCAGTAGACAGTATGATGCCAGTTGTAGTCGAATGCGGCAACCTTTCTGGAGTCCAATTGGACATGTTCGGTCAAGAATACAAAGTGGCTTACGACCGGGATGGCTTTGTCGTAGTGCGCGAGTTTCTCACCGGCGATGATTTTCAGCAGCTTACCGCAAACCTCGACCGTTACATCCGTGACGTTGTTCCGACATCGCCCGACGCTGATGCTTTTTTTCAGGACCGCACCCGGCCTGAAACTTTAAAGCAAATACAACGTATGGAGCAGGACGGTTTCTTCAATCAATATCGCCAGCATCCCCGTTGGAATGCGCTGGCGGAATTGCTCGTCGGTGAACCGGTCAAAGCTCGAGGTCCCGAGTGGTTCAACAAACCTCCCGCCACAGACCACCCCACGCCGCCGCATCAAGACAATTACTACTTTTGTTTGAAGCCGCCCAGTGTGGCCACGTTGTGGGTCGCTTTGGACGCGGCAGATAAAGACAACGGATGTTTGCGTTATGTGCGCGAATCGTACCGTCATGGAATTCGTCCGCACAACACGAGCAAAGTCCTCGGATTTTCGCAAGGCATTACCGACTACGGGGCAACCGACGCCGAACGCGAAGAGGCCATGTGTTTACAACCTGGCGACTTGATCGCTCATCACGGTCAGACAATCCACCGCGCCGACCCAAATCACTCCAAACGTCATCGCCGCGCCTTCGCGATGGTCTTTCATGGGGCCAGCGCACGGCGCGACGAAGAGGCCTACACACGATACAGGTCCAACATGAAGCAGCAGCACAGCGGAATGGGTTTAGAGGCTAAGTAGGCGACACGGACGTATCGAGCCGATGCAACAGATCGGACGCGAGATTCAGAAGGTCCGGAGCCACTTCAATTGGTGCTGGTTCACCCGCGAAGATTGCAAGATGTGGCAACACCAGGAATGGCCAAAGTCGCCTTGCCATCATGCATTGCTCCCTTCACGACGCATGTGTTCTTTGGAAACTTGGTTGAGGTGATGCTGGGCGGTTCGGATTTGGGCCTGACCTGCCCCTGAGCGAACTCGACCGAGTCAAGCTTGGGAGACGAGGCTCCTCCTGTGAGATGGAAGCGGACGCTACGGACATCGGTGAAGCTCCGTTTGCCCCAGCCAAGTTGGTGCGTGAGCCGTGAATGACAGTCACTCGTGGTCTCGTCCACCACGATTGGTGAACTCGTAACTGCTGCTCACTTTGAATTGAGGAACACACCATGAAGTATGCCAACGTTGCCTTGATCCTGTTGGCTCTGCCTGGGGGGGCGGAGGCTCAGAATCGCAAACAACCCGAGTTGTTTAAGGTCCCCGAGATTCGCTCGTCGTGGGATGATCTTACGGAGGGAATCAAGACGAAAGGCGATTGGCGGAAGCGACGCGCGATGCTGAAGCAGCGGTACCTCGAACTGCTTCGTGATCAGCACAAGCCCGAAAAACCGCCGCTGGATTTGCGCGTCCACGAAGAGGTCGTCGTCGATGGTGTCTACCGGCGGAAACTGATCAGCTATTGCGTGGAGGCCGGCGAGCGAGCGCATGCGTATCTGGGGATTCCCCTGGAACTCGACGGTGCTGCTCCGGCGATCGTGGCCTTGCACGGCACGTACAAACACGGCAAGCGACGAGTCGCGGGGCTGATCGACAATTCGGACAAGGCCTATCTCGATCATCTTTGCCGTCGTGGTTATGTCGTCATCGCTCCCGAGCACTTCGTGTCTGGACACAGGATTCCCGCAAAAGGTCCTTATGAAACGGGCGCGTTCTACAAGAAACATCCGAAGTGGACGGCCGTCGGGAAGTTTACCTACGAGCACTCCATCGCGATCGACGTGCTGCAAAACCTCAATGAGGTTGATGACGAGAGGATCGGTGCGCTCGGGCATTCGCTGGGCGGCCACGGGACGTTCTTTCTGGCCGCGTACGACGACCGCATCAAAGCGTCGGCCTGCAATTGCGGGGCGTCATTCTTTCGACACAACCGGCGTGTCGAGGCGTGGTCGCGCGACCATTGGTACGTCTACTTCAAGCCGATTCGCGCAGGTCTGCTCAAGGGTGAGATGCCACCGATCGACTTCCACGAAATCATCGCGCTGATCGCCCCGCGTGCTTTTCTCGATTTGTCCGGCCTGAACGACGGTCATGGACCGACGCAGAGACAGCGGCTGCTGATGCTCATGAAGATCATGGAAGTATACGAACTCGAAGACGCTGCGCAGAACTTCGGCTTCTATGTCCACGGGCGCGGTCACTCCGTCACGCACGAGTCACGTCAGTTGATCTATGGATTTATGGATTCGCACCTGAAACCGCCCGAGGCCACAAGAACGCGGCTCGTCTCGCCGTCAGCGAAATGACCTTAACGAAGCCGCTCCGCAACAGGGGTGGGAGATTCCTGCAGGCGATGTCCGGCGAGCTTGCTGAAAACCGCTTATGGCTGATAGGAATTTGAATTCCCACAAAGAGATACATGGCCACCATGGACGTTAGATTTCGTTGGTGATCCTGTCCGTCCCGTGGTCGAAATGCGAGAATTCCCATGGATTTCCACGGAATGGTTGGGGATTTTCTCCGGACTCTCTCGTGCGGTTCAAATGCGTCCGGTTCGCTGCACGAAAACGAGGTCTGACCGCATTCCGGCAAGGAGGGGGTAAACACCAACCTGGCCAATTTGCTAAGATCCAGTCAGACTTCGTTTTTCTCAGCCTCATGCGAGGGACGCAATGACATCAATCACTGGCCGGTCCATCCTCAGCGAGGTCGACTGTGAAATCTTCCAACGGGAACTCCAGAGTTTTCTGCCCGAGAAAGTATTCGACGCCCACAGCCATTTGATGCACCCGAAGTACCTGTCGATGCCGGTCGCCGGCTTGCCGGAGATCATTGGTTGGGACGATTTCTACCAGGCGGTGGGGGGACTCTATCCGGACCGCAGGATCGGCGCCTTGTTCCTGGCCTACTCCGATCGTGGCAGTGACGTTCAATTTGGTAACCAATTTACCGCGGACGAGGCCGCCAGGAACAAAGACGCGCGTTTTTTCATGTTCGTGGAACCGGGCGACGATCCGCAGGCGGTTGAGCAGGAAGCCATTCGCCTGGGAGCGCACGGCTTCAAGGTCTATCACAACCGGGCCTCCATCGAGAGGACCTTTGGCGCTGACATCCCGCTTTATTTCCCCGAATGGCTTGCCGAACTGGCGGACAAGATGAACTTTGGTGTCACTCTCCACATGGTCAAGGAGCGAGGGGTGGCCGACCCGTCGAACATCCACTGGATCCGCCACTATTGTCAGACCTACCCAGGTATGAAGTTGATCCTGGCTCACTCCGCGCGCGGGTTTCAGCCGTCGCACAATCTTGAAGGCCTGCCGCAGCTGAGCGATCTGGACAATTTGTATTTCGATTGCAGCGCCAACTGCGAACCCATGGCCCACCAGGCCATCATTCGAATCATGGGCCATAAGCGACTGATGTGGGGTGCGGATTTTCCGGTCAGCCACATGCGGGGCCGATCACTGGGCGCGGCCGATTCGTTCGTTTGGCTGTATGGCGACACGCCGGTGTGGAACCAAAGCATAGGGGGCATCGAGCCCGCCCTCGTGGGCATCGAAAACCTTCGTTCGATGAAGTACGCCTGTTGGTCGGAGAGACTGTCCGATTCCCAAGTTGAAGACATCTTCTGGAACAACGCCGCCGAACTTTTTGGGGTTGAATAGGACATCGCGAATCGGGTGGTTGAAACTGGTGACCGCTGCACAAGTTTGGCATCGGAACCGGCAAGGCGCCGCTCAGGCCACCGGTGACCCACCCCACTTTTCGATTGGAGCTACCACCCTGAGAGTCGTTTGCAGCGAGGAATACCGCTGACGACTAAGCAAAGGAGAAATCACGGTGTCTTCTCTTATCCCATCTAATCGAGTGACCGGAGTGTTGGTCCTTGGCGCCACCCTGCTCTTGAGTGGGCCCTGGTCACAGGCGTCCGAGCCGGGTAAGGATCTGAGACTCACGTATCATTCCGAGATCGACAACACCGACCAACCCTACCGCATTTACATTCCGGGCCGCTACGACGGACAGACGCCCCTGCCGTTGGTCGTCGCCCTGCACGGTACGCGAGGCAACGAAACGACCTTCATGGATGCGGAGCAGTTTGGCAGCGGCGAGATCCGACGTGTCGCCGAGAAGTACGGCGTGCTATTGGTCTGTCCCTACGGCAGGGGAATAACCGGTTATCGCGGCAGCGGAGAGAATGACATCTTTTGCGTGATAGAGGACGTGCAGAAGCGGTACGCCGTCAATCCGGATCGCGTTTATTTGATCGGCCACTCGATGGGGGGCACCGGGGCGGCCTACCTGGCGTTGCACCATCCCGATGTGTTTGCAGCTGTCGCTCCGTTGGCCGCCGCCCACAGTTGGCCGTGGCTGGTGGCGAATGCCCGGCACGTCCCGTTCTGGTGGATCAGCGGGTCGGAGGATAGCCCGTACTTCTTGAGCAGCGTGCGACGTGGCGCCGGGCGGATGATCGAGCTGGGCTACCCGGTGCGGTCGACTGTTCTTCCGGGCCGCCAGCACGGAGATTGGATTGCCGAAACCTTCGACGCGATCTTTGCCTGGCTCGTGAATCACCACCGGCAGGCCCATCCGCAGGAGTACGTGTTCCATGTGGACACCTTGCTCCATGGTACCGCGTACTGGAGCGCCGTCGATTCGATCGCCCGGCCCGGCCAGATGGCCATTGTGAGGGCACAGGCCGAAGGTGCCGACACGGCCCGGTTTGATTTGACAAACGTGGCGAAGCTCGCGTTTCTGCCGGATCCCGAGGTGTTTGATCTTTCCCGACCGATCGCGATCTCAATTGACGGCTCGATTGTTTTTACCGGGCCACTGGCCGGGGACGAGGAAGTGCAGTTCACCAACAATGCTGGGGCTTGGGCGGCGACGAAAACGAGCCGTCGCTGCGGATCGCTGACCGACTTTCGAAATCATCCCGTCGCCATCGCACCGGAGCCGCTCCCGATGAGCGGGATCAAAGCCCCGCTGGCCAACTGGATCGCCGATGCCATGCGGCATGCCACCGGTGCGGACGTGGCCCTGTACAATCGCCAATTCTATCGCGGGATCCCCATCGAGCAGGGGACGGTGGATGTGGTCGATTTGATCCAGTGTAGCCGTCCGTTTGACCAGTACCTGGTTCGAGCGCGGTTTCGCGGCCGGGAGATCCTGGAAATTCTGGACGACAACGTGCCCGACCCGAAGAAGGATCGGACCTACTTTGCCGATCGGCCGGAGGCCAGCCGCCTGATTCAGCTTTCCGGCGCCAGTTACTCTTTCGACCCAACCCGCCCGCCGGGTGAACGAATTGTCGGCAGCAGCCTCCAAGCGGATCGGGTCTACACCGTCGTGATGGAAGGCCAGGTTGTGGAGCGGGAAACGATCCTCCTGGCCGGCCGGTACAACCAGTCCGAGCGCCACGCGACCTTCGATTACGAGATGACGGATATCCCTTTTACGCTGGCGCTGTATGGCTATGCGGCAACGCGGGGGAAAATGGAGTCCGCCGTCGAAGGCCGGGTCCGGCAGATGACCCGAACTGGAAGTGCACTGGATTAACGATCTGCGGGAACTGGTTGCCCTGACCGGTAAACTGCTGGACGCCGTCGCGTCTCAGGACCTTCAGCTCGGTACCACATGCGATAGAGATTCCCGTCCTTGATGACGCTAGGATCGTGCATCTTCACCTGTTCCCAAGGTGATCCAGCCGATGTTGTCTTTGATTCCTCACGAGCAGGTTTGGATTGATCGGTTTCGACGGTGGCTGACAGGAAATAGGCGTCCATCAAGGCGTGCAATATCGTCTCGCTGGCAACGTGGGGTTTTCGAATCCGGTGATTGCGCACCTATTCAATGTGGCTGAATCGCTCGTCGAAGACGGCCCGGCAGATTTGCGACTCCTCGGGACTCAACCCGATGTACGGCGGGAGCAGACGGTTGGAAAACTCCGGGTGGCGCAGCCAGATGAAGGTTTTGTCAAAGCTACCGTCGATCATGTCCCGCTGGCAATGCGCGAACAGTTCCTCTTCCACATCACGAAGGAGTTTGGTAATGCGAAACAATTCGGGTAAATCGTTGTTCACACCAGCCCGAAAGAAGTTCCAGGTCGTCTTGGGATACAGTACATCGTAACTGCACAACAGAGAGCACTCACCAACAGAGCAACCGAGAGAAAAATTGCCTTCGAGTAGAAAATGTTGCAGCTCGGGGGCGTGAATCAACAGGTCGGCGGTGCGGCGGTAATCGCTCGAGCTGTTCTTGGTGGCGACCAGGTTCGGGACTTCCTCGGCAATGCGGTGGTACTCCGCTCCACGGATAATCCGCTGGGCCCGCGGCAGGTTGTAATGCAGAAACCGGCAATCGGGGAATGCTCCGCACACGGTCTTGAAGTGCAGCATTGCCTCCGACTCGTCCAATGCCCCCCAGCAAGGCAAGGTGATCTGAAACATGCGGATTCCCAGGTCGTAGGCCGTTTGAATCCGCTGGATCATGAATTCCATGGAGGTACCGATCACGCCAATTTGGGGGTCCAGTCCATCGCGCACCGTCATGCCGGCGAAGATCTCCACGATTTGTCGAAACCGGTCGTCGCTCAATGCGTAGCCTTCCCCGGCGGTACCCATCAGATACATGCACTTGTAACCGCCGTCGATGGCGCTCTGCACGTGGGCCTCGAAGGCAGGCACGTCCAATTTAAAGTCTTCGGTCCAGGGCAGCATGCACGCCGCCAAATTACTTTGGGGGTAGCGTGTTTGGGACGATATCCGATGATCGTTCATGGGTCTTGGCCGGTGCCTTTCTTTTGATCACAAAGAATGTTCCACGTCAGGAGAAACGGGAAATTTAACTAGATGATGTCGGGGATAAGATTAATTGTTGTCATTGTAAGCTGTCCAGTACACCGTTCAAGACAGCTTAACAGGCCCTCAAACCGGTGCTGGACGCCGCTGCAGCCGATAGGACTTTTGCTGACATCGAATGGGGAAGTTGTATATTGGTCCGGAGCCTGGGCACCGAAGACTCGGTCGTGACCAGCGTCGTGCCCGACGGATTCCATCACATGGGCATTTCAGGGAACGTGTTTTCGAGCGTCCAATCAAAAGCGACCGGACCGGGTGACACCAACCTAGAAGGTGTCTTGTTTGAGAATAACCCGGTCGTTGACTCGAAGAGCGATTTGTAATTTCAGATTGTCATTCATCGTCTCACTCCCCGGGTTCGATCACTCACTTGCTCAAGGGATAGTAACCGATAACCCGGCGACCGTGGTCCAGGTCAAACAGCTTCCACGTGCTGTCCGAGACGCCAAAAACGATCTCGTACTGAACTCCGGGGTGGACGCGGCTGATTTGACTGAGTGGCTAAGCCTGGCTGCCACCGAGAACGGTTACGGTTCACCCGACTACGTGGTGACACCGATCTGGTTCGCTGGTGCTATTTGTATTGGGTCTGATCCTTCGCGCCGCAGGCACTCGCTATCGGCGTCATTGATGCCAAAGCGGGATGGGAAGACCCGAGGCAGACTGGCGAACTCTCAGATGCGACCAGTGAACTGGAACATGTCGGGAGTTTGTTTGACAGCCGTCGCCAGGGTGCCCATAATTACGCCTGCGCGGTCCCATTCGGGCCCTGAACCCGGATTAAATTCCTGTCAGCGAGTCAGCATGGGTTTCCAAGGGAAGCACGGTTGCAGAGTGGTCGTGATCATGGCATCAGTAACTGTGTCACCAGATTGAGAACGCACGGATTTAGTGGTGGACACCAACCCGCATATCCTGGTAGGAAAGGGCATGCTGCACACCTACCCCACCACGCCCCGCACTGCCACTTTTCAAAGACCAGTATCAAGGATCGGTTTTACTCTGGTCGAACTCCTGGTGGTGATTGTCATCATCGCCATCCTCATGGCCCTGTTGCTGCCGGCGGTGCAAACGGCCCGCGAAGCCGCACGGCGTGTCCGTTGCGCGAACAATTTCCGGCAGGTTGGCATTGCCATGCATAGTTATCACCACACCTACGAGACGTTTCCGGCGGGTCTTCGTTGGTATTATCCGGGAAGCTGTGCCGAGTCTCCCGACACTCCCGGCTTGGTTTATGCGTTCACAGGCTTGTTTGTCCGTTTGCTCCCCTATTTGGAGCAAACCGCTGTTTACGAAATGCTTGAGCCGGATCGGCGTTGGACAAACTGGGATCAACGCGAAATCACTGAACGTGGTTCCCAGAGCTTCATACCTCAATACCTCTGCCCCTCCGATCCGCAGTCACCGGAACTGGTGGATTACGGCAGCAATTGGGCGGGGCCGTCTCCGCAAGAGGATTGTGCCATGACGAATATCGCCGCCGTGTCGGACTCGGAAGACTACACCTGCGACGGTTACCATGTCCGGTTCGACGCAGACGGTCTGTTCTTCAATCATGCCTGGGTCCGCATCGCCAACATCACCGATGGAACCAGCCATACGCTGGCGGCGGGGGAGGTCATCGGTCGAGGTTCGGGCACCCACAGCGCGTTGCCCTACTTCAACCACAACCTCTATAGCACCAACAACGGCATCAATCGATGGATACCTGCCATTTCCATTTACCATAATCCTGCCCGGACCGGATTCGCCAGTTACCACCCCGGTGGCTGCCATTTTGTGCTGGCCGACGGGAGTGTGCACTTCCTGTCCGGAAGCATCGACGCCCATACTTTACGGTCGTTGACGACGCGGAAAAATATAAGTAGCAAAGGTACCGTGGACGTCAGTCTGGGCGCGTTTTGAGGTGACACGGTCTGGAGCTGCGCGGATGATAAGCCGAAACGGGGAAAGGGAGCTGCGCGCTTCCCGCAGATGTACGTACTGACTTGCTCCAACACGCCGGACGCTTCAGGAGGGTAACATGTCAATGGATTCAATCAATCAACGCTGCCTCGCGAACTTACTGAGCGTGGCTTGTCTGTTGACGCTGACCGGTTGCGGCGATTCAGATGGTCTGGCTGGGATTCCCGTTTCAGGAATTGTGACCCTGGCAGGTCAACCGGTCGAGGACGGACAAATCCGTTTTCTTCCTGAGGCGGGCACGACGAGTCCCGTTGTGATCGAAGCTATCGAGAAGGGCCTGTATACTACGAAGGGTTCCGGGGGAGTCCCGCCGGGACAGTATCGGGTCGAAATCCTGGCCTTCGACCCGGCGATCCCGACTCCCAGCTTGGCGGACGACCCCCCGCGCCGGCAATTGCTCCCTGCCAGGTACAACGACCGGACGGAGTTGCGTCTGACCGTCGAGCCCGATCAGCCGGCTACCACGCAGAATTATGCGTTAACTCCCTGAATGACAGAACTTCGTTATTGTTTTCTCTCACAGGTAGGAATTCAGCGTGTCAACGGCTCGTAGTGCTTCCGACCGATGTTCCTGTTGAAATGCGCGAAGCAGCAAAAGTACCCGGATCACGACCATCAACGAGCACTGAGCGGAGTTGCCCGACCTCCGGGGCGCGGATCCGTGACGAACGCATATTGGATTGCCGGATTCTCTTTGTTCGGGGTCATTTCTGGTCAGTGTCAGGGCAGCGGCGCTTTGGCACGCCGGCCGATCGTGTCTCCACTCAGTGGTTGACACCCATTGTGACAGCCGATCGCCCGATTCGGGCCCGAAATGACAACCACCTGGTACATTTCCGTAGCGGATCTGGAGGCTGCCTGTGACCACTCTAACGAAAGTCGGAAATTCAACAAAGTGTGCCATGGACAACGTCTGACAGGAACCGCGCCGGGCGGGCGTAGCGTCTGGCGCGCTTGGCACGACTGGACCGCTTCACGCGGCTCGGGAATCGCGCTGTTTTGCTTGCCGGAACTCGCGTCCGCAAGGCCCCGGGGTGGGGTAAAAGCGGGTGGTTTGTTATGTTTTATTGGCCGGGGTCGGTGGTAGACTGGTGAGCTGTGATTTAAGTTTTTTCTCTGCAGGGCGAAGTTAATGCGCAAGTTAGCTCTGTTGTTTGTTCTGATGGTGTGGGTTGCTCCAGCCCGGGCGACCGTGATCACCACCGGTGATGTCGACCCCGGTGTCGCCGGCACACAACCGGATCCCTGGCACATCCCGATCAGTTTAGGAGTTGGTAATACTGGTTCCGGCACAATGAACGTCGAGGCTGGGGGCGAGGTTTCCAATAGCGAGGGTTACGTTGCTGGCTATTCAGGCACAACGGGAGATGTGACGGTTACCGGTCCCGGTTCGAAGTGGAACCCCTGGCAACTCTACGTCGGTGGTCGTTCGAATAGCGCGGTTTGATATTCGGGCTTCGTCAGTAAGTAAAGTTACGTCAGGCGTTTGGCCTGATTATGCTCTCAGACCGCTGCTGATAGAATCACCACGGGGATAGGGCAGTACACCCAAAAAGCGGGACAACCCGAACCGTCTTCCCCTATTCTTTTTTCGGGCGCCGAAATCACGCAGCGGGTCACGGATACGTGATCTGAGTTAGCTGGCACAACCTTCAGTCGACCAACCCGAGGTTGGAATTATTGAGTAATTTTGTTCTATCCCAGATAGTTGCTGCCATCGCCTTTGCAGTTGGCGTTGCCGCCTTTCAGATGAAATCACGGCGCGTTCTGCTTGTCTGGATAGCCACTTCTTCTGTTGCCAACGCGTGCCACTTCTTCATCCTGAACCTGACCGCCCCCGGAATCCTTTTTCTTTTCATGGGCAGTCGATCTTATGTGGCGGCATTCACTGTCAATAAAAAAATCATGTGCCTGTTCCTGGTAGCAATCGTGGCAACGTTCTGCTTGTCGTACGAGCGTCCTGTCGAGTTCATAGGTTTGGTTGGCACCTTACTGGCGACGTGCGGCACCTTTCAAAAGGGCCACCAGACAGTTCGCATCATGTTCATGTTGGGCAACGCATCCTGGGTGCTCCATAACATCCTGGTCGGAACACCGGTCGCTGCACTGATGGAAGCTGCGTTTTTAACGAGTAATTTGGTCGGCTTCTGGCGCTTCCGCAGTATCCTGGAAACTCCGGACACACCCCATTCGCACCAACCGGACAAAGCAGAACCAGGAGTCTGAATATGCCAAACCATGTGAATGTTTCCCTCCCGGGCAGAGGCGCAGCAACGCGGGGAATGATGATCAAAGCCGCAATCGTCGCAGCGCCGGCGACATCCAGTGCCAACGCTGCGGTGCCGATGGCACTGGCTGAAAGCGGCCGCACGAGGTATGTCATCGTCATCGGCAAAGACGCGGGCTATGGCGAGGACACCCAAAAAGCGGGACAACCCGAACCGCTTTCCCCAGGCGATCCCCGACCCCACCCGGGCGGCGGCCCTCTTGTCGGGAAATAGCTCGTATGCTTTTCCTGGAGAGACTAAACAGATTGGTCATTGACGATTGTCGAAGGGCCTATACGCGCCCCAGGCGGGACCTAGTCGAACTCCTTACGCACCCGCTCGATAAAACCTTCGAGATCATTCATGTAATACGCGGGAAGCAGGCTCGGCAGGTAGCCGGCGGCCTGGGCGTATTGGTTTCGCTTGTCCGCAACCCAGACGGCGTACTGCTCCAGCAGTTCGCGGTTGGCCGGCGTGAAGGCGTTGGGTTTGAGTCGGGATTTTTTGTCGTCACCCCACGGACCTATTCGTCGCTTGCAAAACGCCTGGCGAATCCGCCATTTGCCCCGTCCGAGTTCAAAGCCGTCACGCTGATTCTGGACCCGTTCCCGGAAGCGAATGTTTTTGGCGGGCAGGTTCTGTACGATCTGTTCGGCGGCTTTCAGGTGGCTGTCCAGTTCGTTCCACATGTCGGGATTGGCGGTCATGCGGCGCTGCGCCCTGGGACCGGGCCGTAGCGTGGCTGTGTAATATTCGGTTCGGAGCCAGTAACTCCGCATGGGCTCTGCTGCCGGGCCGTAGTATTTTGCAAAGAACTCTTCCATCAGTACGTCCACATCTGCGTTGACATCCCACTGGAGCCTGCCGCAGATGTAGTGGTTCAGGCCGTTGGCAGCGTAGATCGGCTGGGCTTCCATCGCCGTAAACGTGACCCCCAGTTCGCGCGCCAGTGGAAGGTCTTCACGCAACTTGTTCACCTGGCCATAAGGTCCGTAGTGGATGTAGTCGGTGGGGTAATCATAAAAACCGAGTTGGGGCAGCAGTTCTCCCCAGCCCTTGAGGAGCCGCATGAATTTTCGGTTCGAGGGAGATGAGGGATCGTTCATGGGCCGCGTGTGATCATATTTCCAGTCCATGTAGCAGATCATTCCGGCAATGCCATCGGCTGGCTTTGCGCTGGTCGGAAGCTGTATCTGGTAGGCGTAGATCAGGAACCCGAGGTGTTTGTGTTTGTTCCTCGGGTGCAGACGGTTGTGCATCTCGTTGGCGAAATGGATCATTCGATCGGTGGAATAGGTTCCTGCGGGGTTGTCGGCGCCGTAGGACTTGTCCACGGCTGCGCATGTCTCGCACAGGCAAAACGGCGCATAATCATTCGGGTCGACCGAGGCCACGATGGCATTCGGATGGTCGAGCTGCTGGTTGAGCTTCTGGCTGACCATGTCCAGTACTTCGGGATTGGTGGTACAAAAGTTGGTAAAGCTCCACGCACCCTCCTTGTCGAATTTGAGGATGTTTCCTGCGCGGTCCCGGGCCCACCATTCGGGATGCTCGCGGTACAGTTCTTCGGTGCCTTTCATCAGTCCCGCCCAGGCGTGGCCGAAACCCATTCGACCCTGATTGGTCAAACCCCGGTTACGAGGGCCGGCAATTCCATTGGAGGAGAAGAAGGACGGTGTGCGTCTCTCGTCAATCTGTCCGATGATCGCCGACAGGTTCGCCGGTTGCACAATCTCCTCCCCGAGGTCGAAGGGCAGGAACCAGTGGCAGTCGAGATGGTCGGTCAGCAGGCCGTAGATGCCATTGCGGACACCGTCGACGTGGCCGGCCTCGATCACCACACTGCCTGCGCTGGTCGTGAAAAGATGGTAGGCGTCGGGATGGGGCCACTCCTGGTCGGCGCGAACCCGTAAGATGATCGCGTGTTCGTGCTGCGGACTCTTTTCGACCACCGGCAGGGTGGCACCGCCTGCGATGATGCCGATACATCGCACCAGGTCATTGACTGCCACCTGGTTTGCATCCGGTGGAAGCTGATTGACGAGCACGTAGTTCGTTTGTCCCCGGGACGCAAGGGTTATCAGAGGTTTCACTCGCTGCCGGGGCGCAATGGTCGAGCTGGGATGGGTACGCCACCAGTCGGCGCGGACGCGCGGGGCATAGGTGGCCACGACCTGTGCCCTGGCGGTGATGGTAAGCGTCTCGGACTTGTCGTCCACATCTGGAGCGGCGTCCGGCAACCAGCCCTCGGGATCGGGGCCGCGCACGGCAATGAAAAGGTCTCTGGCTTCAGTGTTTCCGAAATGGATTGTTCCAGTGATAAACTCCTTGTTCAGGCCTACAGGCGGGTGGAACGTGAGACGCCGGGTCGCCCGCGTGCCGGGATTGAGGTCAGCGTTCACTACGCTGGCCTGGAACCCAACCTTGGGACTGGAGTCAAGAACGATGCGTGTGGGCAAGTGACGCTTGCCGCGATTGACGAGTTCCAGGGCCAGGATCAATCGCTCGGAATGTTCCGGGTCAGGTTCGCTGGAGGTGTAGATCGCAAAATCCCGGTAATGGTCAGGAAGGTCGGCGGGCTTTTCTTGGGCAACGACCGCTGCCGCAGGACATAAAAGTAGGGAGATGATGAAGGCAACAGGCAGTGTCCTCATGAATTGTTCCTTTCTACGCAATTTCTCGAATTCCAGTGTGTCGCTGATGACTTGTGTCGCAGTGGTGCCTGCTTCGGGACAGCCGCGCCGAGTTCAGCGGATAGGTACCAGCGATGGTAAGGTCTCCCGTGATATCACGATGACGGCGTTCGGTTGGCTGTCCTGAGCCAGGATCCGTTTGCCGCGGGCGGGTGCAGCCTCGATCGACAAGGTGACGAAGCCGGCAACTGCGAGTGGTAGGAGAAAGAGCGAGGTGCAGAGCTTCATCGGGAGGGCTTGGTTTCTCATGGGTGCACGGCGGGTGAGTGGTGCTGAAAACAGAGGAGTCGCTTCTCGTAGAAGTACTAAAAGTGCATTTCAAGATCTGCACGAACCCGACGGAGATCGTGGGAGGTTACGGTGTGGTTTTCCAAAACGATTTTCATTTTGGAGTCGCAGCCGAAGGTAGCAAGTTGAGGCCAGCGATTCCCCTTGGTTCTGCAACCTTTGGAAAGGTGTTACTCAATGATATGTTAACTGTGCTGTAACGGCCTTGATACCCGGTTTAGCCCGTCGTCAGTTTCTTTGTGGGGATCAGCGGGTCCCGGGGAAGAAGTGCCGATTGAACCGTGAATTGACTCCCGGTTCCCGCTCGTCTGGGGGGGATCCGGTATGTTGTGCGTGCTGACCGGCCATGTCCTGCGCAGGGACCCACCATTCTGTTGTGGTGACATGAATCTGTGGGTCAAAAGCCGTTCGACGATTACGGAGCATCCCCTGATGAATTCCGAGAAGTACTGTACAATAGAACATCTGTCCCAATACGATCGCAGCTTGAAAGCATACTGCGATTCACATCCACAATAAGCGGGTAGCCGGGGTTGCTCCTGGCGCACGATCTCGGCGGGACTGCGGTCCCCAGTGACTACCCCCCCAGGCTCCCGCCAACGCCGCCGATCGGCCGTCGACCGATGCTCGGTCATGCTTCAGCAAAGCGTCAACAATCGCATTCGCCGCGCAAGAAACTCCAAAAGCTCCGTCGAAACGTTGCGGGACAGGCCGAGGGGGATTAAAATTCCTATCATTTGTCACACAACATTTTGTCGTGCTCACATGAATATATTGATCACGGGTGGTAGCGGTACGATAGGAGGATATGTCCTACGTGAATTGCAGCAGGCTGGACATACGTTGACCAGCTTTAGCCGTACTCCACCTGCCGTAGGCGATGTCCATTTCATACAAGGTGACATCACTCATCCCGAACAAGTACAAGCAGCCTGTATTGACCAGGACGCCATCATCCATTTAGCCGGTGTCCCCGGTCCGGGTCGCGCGACGCCTGCCGACCTCTTACAGGTCAATGTCATTGGTACGGTTCATGTCCTCGAAGCGGCCGTTCGCTCTCATGTATCGAAACTGGTGTTTGCCTCGTCTGGCGCTGCGACTGGTTTTTCCTTTCCCCGGCACAAGCTGGTTCCCCAATACCTGCCACTCGATGAGCAACATCCTGACCAACCCCATGACGAATACGGGCTGAGCAAATTATTAGGCGAATTGACTTGTAAAAGATATTCGGACGCCTATGGCATCCAGACCATTTGCCTCCGCATCAATAATAACTGGTACCTGGACCGTGAGGACGCTGACCGCACGGTGTGTCGCGGATGGGCTCAGGCCTTTACTAATGCCGAAGACCTCTGGACAAAGCGTTACCGCAAGACAATCGAAGACCCTCACGGTGAAGGAGACTGGCCAGTCCCTGGACCGCCGCAGCCGCCACAGCTCCTCTGGGCATTTACCGATGCGCGCGACGCGGCACAAGCGTTTCGGCGAGCCATCGAAAATGATTCAATTCGGCACGATGTGTTTTTCATTAACGGCCACGACACCTGTTCCCACGAACCTACACTCAGCCTCCTCGCCCAACATCACCCCGATGTACCGTTGCAAACACCGCTTCCAGGCCACACCACGTTGTGGTCTTTTGCAAAGGCAGCCGTCAGCCTGGGTTACCAGCCTCAATACACCTGGCGCGAAAGCGACTTCGGCACCTGGCTCAAACAACAAACGACGAAGGACTGATCGCTTGACACAAGAAGAAAAGGTTCCTGGCATACCGTCGTCATTCCGCCTATTTGTTCTGCCACCTGGTTTTCTCGAAGGCAGTTCGGTCTGCATTACGCCGATTGAATTCGCCTCTACGTTATATCACTACATCCATGACCATTGAAAACCGCTAACCGGATCGATTCTCCCTACACGACACACTGGATAGACTGGCACCTGCGCAATGTTTTCTTAACTATCCCCACTGGATAGCATGCGTCACTACCGGGCTCGTGTCCACACGATCGGAGTTTCGTCATTCGGGTATATCCTGACAGCCGCATCACCCAACTTCGCAGAATCTTTACGTATGGCTTTGCCCCGTATCCTCTTTCCAGGAGATAACGATGAGTGATAAGAAAAAGATCGAGTTCTTTGGGGGGGGATGGCGCCAGGTCGAAGAACCTGACACGGGGCGCCGCAGTCCAATCATCGACGCACATTTTCACATCTTTCGACGTTTCGGGACCGACTCCGGTCCCCAAGACACTTCGCTACCGCTAAAACTCTGGCAATATCATGTGCGCGACTTCACCGATTTCTGGCGAAAGAGTGACGGGAAACGTATTCATCAAAAACTCCTCGACTACCCCTCTGACAGCATCCACGATTTGCCGGATGTGAACTTTCGTTTGGGCCGTTATGGAAAAGCCGAGTTAACGGTCGATGGCGTCGATTACTACCTGCAGATGTATCCGCCCAGCCTGGAAAATTTAGAGGCGACCCCAGAACGCATGGTCGCAGAAATGGACACCGCCGGTGTCGACATGGGTGTTTTACAAAGCGACCATGTCTATGGCAGTCAAATCAACGAATATTATGGTGAAGCGGTGGTCACCCATCCAAACCGTTTCCTCCCCCTGGCTCAGATCCGCGAACCGGACGCGGACCAGGCCACGCAGTTGGAACGTCTGGAACGTGCAGTCCACGAGCAGGGTTGTCGTGGTCTCTACTTCAGTGTTGAATTATTTGCACTTACCGGATACAGCGATCATTTGGACGACGTCAAATTTGAACCTCTCTGGCAACGAGTGCGCGACCTTCAGCTGTCGGTGTGGTGGTACCTGGACGCCCGTCGCCGCGACCGGACAGCGGGCTTCCTGCAATACATCGACGAGCTCCACCATTGGGCCGACAAGCATCCTGACATCCCGGCCGTGCTCACTCACGGCCTCGTACCAGCAACCATCATTCATGAAATTGGTGTTCCCGACCAAGTGATGTCGTTACTGAAACGACCCCACATTCATGCCGAAGTCTTAATGCCGGCCAAATGGCCGGAATATCCCTTTCCGGACGGACAACAAATGCTGCGGCATTGGAGAGACGAGGTGGGCGCCGAGAAGCTAATGTGGGGTTCCGACATGCCTTACTGCGGTGGAGTCTGGTGCACTTATCGACAGGCAGTCGACTATATCCGCTTGCACTGTGACTTTCTGTCGGCCGACGAAAAGGCACTCATCTTAGGTGGCAATGTTGCCCGCATGCTTCAACTCTCCACGTAATATTTTTCCACGCCTACCGCCGAGGATTGCTCGTTATCCGCCGGTTGCCACCAGCAGGATACGCCGCCAAGACGGATTCGGAGCGGTTGGTCCCGATTTTCCCAGTGTTGTATCAGCTGCTGCGGGATGCCTACGAATTGGCTCCTGCGGGCACTACCCACGTAGTCACGGTTTCAAAATACAATCGTCACCGTCGGTTTCGCCAGATTCTGCGCCGTGCGGGGATTCCCGTGTGGCCAGACCTGTTCCAGACATTGCGGTGGTCGGCTGAGTCCCACATGGCCAGCATGGGACTTCCTCAGCACGCAGTTTCTGTGTGGATCGGCCATTCCATGGCCGTCTCCGAGAAATACTATCTACAGGTGCCCGCAGAGTTATTCGAGCGAGTAACAGTCGCAGCAGAAAGCGCAGCAGTAAGCCGTCGCACCGACTCGCAATCCATGGCAGGGGTGGAAACAGAAGGTTTCCACGATTCAGCAGATAGCAACAGTAAACCCCCGCACTACAACGCGTTGCGAAATAATGCGGGGGTTTACCAAGCGAGGCCGACGGGACTCGAACCCGCAACCACCGGATCGACAGTCCGGTACTCTAACCAATTGAGCTACGGCCCCAAGTTGTAAGTCTATATTTAGTATTATTTTAAGGATTGCAGCTCGGGGTGATTCGGGGGTCCACGACAAAGAGCTACAACCGATATTTCAGAGTATAGCGTGGTCTTTCAGCCTGGGCAATCCGAAGTGCCTTGTCCCGGACCGTCCAACGCATCAATCCGTCGCAAAACGGCTTCCTCCAGTGGTCCTTTAACAGCAAATCTCACGGCAGTGTCCAGTTGCCCGGGTGTGGCGAATCCGATCAGTGCTGTTGTCACCTCTGGCTTGTGCAACACAAACCGCAGGGCGGCCTCGGCAGGAGTGAGGCCAGCGGGCAGCGTTTGCTTCAGTTTTTCGGCGCGGAGCCGATCGCGTTGAAACAAGTCCAGCGTGAAAAACTTGGTCTGGTGGGTGTGCGGACTCGGGTCCTGTCCCACCAGGGCACCGCCAGCAAAGACCCTGATGGCAATCACGCCAATTCCACCTGCTGAGCAGTCCTCTGCCAGACGCTCGTAATCGACGTCTACCGAACCCGCCCAACGGTCGCGCCCGGAAAAAGGCAACAACAGATTCAGCGGTATCTGGGCCGAAGTGAAGGCACCGCTGGAAACCAGTTCCGTCAGTGACCGTCTGTCACCCAACCCGGTGAATCCAAAATGCTCGACACGTCCTTCCCTGCGAAGTTGTTCCAAGCCGCTGAGCACTCCCTGTTTTCCTAAGACATCCTGCACGTCGATCGACGTCGGCAAATCACCTCGCCTGCTCGTGACGGAGTTGTGCAACTGTAGCAAGGTGACCCGGTCGACACCGAGTCGCTGCAGGCTTCCCTCCAGTGATTGCCGTATGGCTTTCGGTATGTTGTCCAACTGATCGGCAGCAAGGCGGACTTTGGTGGCGATACAAAGATCCTCCGGCCCTTGGCACGCACGCAGGGCGGCACCCAATGCTCTTTCGGAATCGCCATGACCGTAGCTGGCGGCCGTGTCGACCCAGTTGATGTTTGCCTGAAGAGACCTGGCGATTACTTGGCGTTGGGCGTCCTGATCGGATCCGACCATCAGTCCAGCAAGAGGGCCGGCGCCGAATGAGACGCAGGAAACCCGAATTCCGGATTTTCCAAGGGTGCGGTATTCCATGAATCAGTCAACTGGCAGGATGATCGCGGGGCAGTTTGAAAATGTTGTGGTGTGTTTCAGGTCAACCGTCACATCGTCTCTCACACGGCAAACCAGAAACACAAGACGCCGGCGCGCCAACCTTCCGTTGTGGAGCAAGTTGCCGGACCAGATCGAGCTTACCACAGCTGTCGATGGCCCAGCATGGGGGTCAACACCCGGTCTACTGGCCGATGGAGAGAACCGGGCAACCACTCAACGTTCCGGGCGCCGAAGGCAGGACCGGCTTCATGTTTTTTTCTGCTCCACGTCCCTGATGCGTTGCAGCCGTTTCTGGGTGTATGTCGCACTGGCCGCATTCAGCAGTTCGAGGGCTTCGCTTGTCAACTGAATCTGAGTGCCCCCGAAATTTTCCACCACCTGCGCCGGACTCTCGGCGCCACCCAGGACGGATGTCACGGCTGGATTGGCCAGGGACCAGGCGATACAGACCTGCGGGCGGGTGGCTCCGAGTTCCCGGGCGACCTGGTCCAACGCCCGCAGGACCGGCATGCGTGTTTTACCCGCTTCCTTTTCGCGTCCGGGGGACAGAATACCGGCCTCCTGAGGACTGAAGGCCAGCAGCCCTTTTTTTGCTTCACGGAGGACCCGGAATAATTCCGGATCGAATCGCTCGCCGATCGTGATATTGTAATAGTCTTCGGTTCCAACGATGGGAGACTTGTCCGGATTCGTCTGGCAGATGTTGTGGAGGGTCGAGACCTGGCTGGCGGAGTGGTTGGACACGCCCCAGTAGCGAATCTTGCCAGAACGGACCAGCGCATCCATGGAATCGACGACCTCTTCAAGCGGTGTGACTTGGTCCGGGTTGTGCAGCAGGTAGAGATCAACGTAGTCGGTACGGAGGCGTTCCAGGCTCATCTCAAGTCGACGGACGAGCAGCCTGCGACTGAAGGTCGGGTTTGGGGAAATGGTATTGAATGCGTTGAAGTTTGGATGATCTGCGGGTGGCAGCCCGGGGTGCACCTTGGTGCAGATGACGACGTCGTGACGTCGGCCGGATTCTGCGAGCACCCTGCCCAGGACCTTTTCGGAACCACCCCAGCCGTAGCCTTCCGCGGTGTCAAAGAAGTTAATTCCGACTTCCAGGCTTTGCTGTAAGATGGCCCGCGCTGCCGGATTGTCTGTCCGTGGAACGTTTTTAGAACGAAAGGCTGTACCCTGACAGTAACGTGTGACGTAAAGGTCGCTGAGACCGAATCGCACCAGGTGCGACCCCTGGCGCTGTCCGGTGTCCGCGGCGGCTCTCGTGACGTGTCCGGTTGGGTCTCCGAGAAAAGCGGTTCCCAGAGCAGCACCGCATGTCCTTAAAAACGAGCGGCGAAGCGGTCGTGTTGTTTCAAATTCCATGGTTTTGCGATGCCTTGTGGAAAAGTCATGGGGAATGTCTTTGCCAACTCTGGAGACAGGTGGGCGGCTAGCGTGATGTCAAAGGACAAACGAAAAGAAGCACTTCCAGAACAAATGCCGTGCACGTTCTCCTGAGGAGAGAAGGTGTGAAACAAAATTAGGCAGGCCGCTGTTGATTCCTTGTTTTACCAAGCTGACAGTGGATTTTTGCGTGACTTCAGAGGGATTTCGACCGGTCCACCGGCGCGGTGGGACGCGAAGACAGCGGCAATCATTTCTACCGTCATACGGGCATCGTAGATGTTGCACTCGGGCAGTCGATCTTCTTTGATGGCGGCGATCAAATCAAGGCAGGCAACCACGTTACCCTCGTGGCGTTCCTGTTTGAGAGGTTCGGGCTGGCCGGCTCCGGCCGATGTGATAGGAATCCACCGGGCACCGCTGCGTCCCGGAGACCAGGAAGAGTCCGGCAGTAAATACGCATCGGGAAGATATCCGGTGACAATTTCAATGACACCCTGCGAGCCAAAGATTTGCAAACCGAAGCGACGCGGGTTGCCGGCTGTGTGGCGGTGCGAACCGAAATAACTTGTGACACCGTCCGCCATGCCGTACATAGCGCTGATCGTGTCACCGGCCAATGGACCGATGCCTTCACTACCTTCCTGGACCTGCTCTTTCGATACTGGTATTCCGTTCTCCCTGACCGATGAGAAACACCATTCGGGCTCTCCGGCGAATGTGTGGATCAGGTTCATGACATGGCTGCCCAGGACCCATAAGTCTTCGCCGCCGCCGCGACGGTCTTCCTTTCCGCGGCCGCGTAGTTCAAGAATCTGTCCAATCTTCCCGTCGTCGATCAGGTCACGAATCACCTGAATTTTAGGACTGTATCGTGTGGTGTGGGCAATCGCCAATTTCACGTTGTGCTGGGTACACGTGTCGACCATGCGGTCCGCTTCGTCCAGTGACCGGCAGAGCGGTTTTTCCATGTAAATGTGAATCCCGCGTTCAGCCGCTGCCAACACCATCTCGCAATGTTGATCCAACCAGCGCGGGCAGATGCTGACGATGTCGGGTTTGGTCTCGTCCAGCAATTTTCGATAGTCACTGAAAGTGTTGGACACATCGAGACGCTTGGCAGCCGCTGCCCGGCCGTCGTCGTCCGGGTCGGCGACACCAACGATTTCCGCGGCGGGGATGTGAAGCCAGGCAGAATCAATTCCATGGCCATAATTTCCCTGGCCCGTGTGGCCAATCACACCCACTCGGTATTTTGTTGTCATCGCGTCTTCCTCGTTGACCTGTTGGCTGAAACTAAGAAACGACCCCCGAGATCGAGTCGCCATTTTAGCAGAAAACGACCGTCAGAGCAGATCTTGCCACTCCGGGTGGACGGGGTGGAATATGTTCGCTGGTTCTTAGCGGGAGTTTTCACACCAGCAAGAACGCATTGCGACGGTGTCCAGGCCCCTTTTGCGGGTGACGAACTCATTCCTCTATAGCGGTACGGATGGGCGGAAAACCATGCTGGTCCCGATGAGGTTTGGAGTCATAGTATTGTGTGGTTTTGAACCACTCGTGGCGCCCATCGGTGGCCTCGGCACGGACCTGCTCCAGTAACTCTGCCTTTTCGCCTTCGGTCAGGGGTGTGAAATTGCGGGCAAGAGCAATGGCCTGTTGCAGTTCGTCCAGGGAAACCAGGCCCGAAATGAGTGTACTGATCGGTAGCGACAGAGCGTAGCGACGGCACTGTTCAACACTGAGGCCCGCATTTTTGATGAACTGGGCAGCTCCGCCCAGGCTCTTCATGCCCAGTGCCGCAATGCCACGCCGGTTCAGTTCGGGCAATACGTCGTGTTGGAAGCTGCGGAAATGCGCGTCCATTACATTGATCGGCATTTGACACGTGTCCCAATCAAAATCCTGGTCCAGCATTTTCAAAAGAATGTGGGGACTTTTGTGCCCCGTGAATCCGATGAAACGCACCTTGCCTGATTCGCGAGCGCGGAGCGCCGTTTCGAGAGCACCCTCTGCAGCAAAGATCCAGTCCGGGTCATTGTCATAGTTGATTTCGTGAAACTGCCAGATATCAATCATGTCGGTTTGTAGACGCCGGAGACTGTCGTGCAGATTTTCTTCGGCGGTCTTCCGGTCACGGCCGCAAACCTTGGTCATCAGCACCACCTGGTCACGGCGACCTTGGATTCCCAGACCCATGCGCCGTTCGGCTTCGCCCTCATAATAGTCCCACGCATTGTCCAGGAAGGTGATGCCTTCGTCGATTGCCGTTTGAATGATGCGCAGGGATTCGGACGGTTCGATTTGGGGTTGTGCCAGGTGGGCACCTCCCAGGCCGATGATGGACGCCTCCAACCCGGTTTTTCCCAGGGGCCTGACGGGAATTCCACCGTAATTCTTTTTTGTGGTGTGCTCCACGTCGGCAGTTTCCTTTCCACATCCTTAATTTTCTGTTTTCAGAGATTTGGATTATAGACCGTAACAGACAAGGGTCCTAGACAGCCGGACAGGTAATCGTTCTTGCAGGTGACCCTGCGGTGGCGATCCGAGCTGCCGTGTTCGAATCTATCGAAATCGAAGTGAATAGAGATCCGCGTCCCGCATGATGAACCGCAGTCGCACGGGGAGGCCCGCCAGCTTGCGCACGTCGCTGCCCGACTGTCAGTGGACGACACGTTCGATTTCATCGCCGGAGAAGAGGAGCGGCTTGGTGAGCGTTTCGCCACCAGGGTGCCAGGATTTTCCAAGGGGTCGCTGTTGGTTAACTGTTCCAGACCTGGCGAAGTAGCTCGCACAAGGTGTCGGTTACGTGCTGGGCGGATCCTTGGGCCAGCGGCAGGCGAAACTTTCCTGCCCAGGGCATGCGCCAATGGTAATCTGTTTCAGCACCCCCGCGATGGATTTCTTCGTCAGGTCCGATGTATCCAAACAGGCCATTCGTGTCCCCGCACACCAGCGTATGAACAAACGGCGAGCGACTGCGTACCCGAAAGCCGGTCAGCGTGAGATTTTCGCCGGGAGAAAACGCTGCGCCAATGTCTCCCATGCGCAAGGCACCCAGGCTGATGGAGTAAGTTGGTGACGGGGTGTCTCCTTCCTCGATCATTTGGATCAGTGCGCGGTAATAATCAATGGAGGTTTGCGTGGAGGCAGCGCGATCCTCGGGCGAGAACAGATCCGGTTCCGGGTGGTTGTATCCGTCCACCCAGGTGGCGCGGGGGTTATCATGCAGGACCTCTTCGATAAAGGCCTCACATTTTGCAATTCCGGACTCGCACATCTCCCGTGAAGGCATCGGTTGGCGGGGCAGTTCAACGGTCTTCCACGAATAATCAAACCGGTCGGTTCGCACCGGTACCAAGGTGGGCAGCGCCTCAACGGCTGTGTCTCCCAGGCGACGTCCCAGACCGGCTGCTTGCTCGGGTGTACCGAACATGTACCTGGGGTGCACGTCTCCACAAAAACCCTGGACAAACATGGCCGGCGCGTTCTGGGATGCTTCCTCGATGCGGGCTCGAGCGGTGCCGACCCAGTCTGATGAACAGTGCTTGTTTCGAATCAACACGGCCGGATGGCAACAGAAATTGAAAATGGTGCCGATGGTTTTTCCAGAACAGTCATCGAACCGGACGAGGCCGATGGTGGGATCGTAGTATTTATCGCTTTGCTGGCCTTCCGCATAGTCGCGGCTGAATTTACTGCCCCCCAGAAGCATGGGCAACCGACTGTTGTAGCTGATGGAGTCGCAATGTCCTCGGCCCGCCCGGACCTCCACGGGTTGGAGTTGGTCCAGGGCCTGTCGCCCCGCAGCGATGATCGCGTTGAGAAGGCGCTCCCGCTGCGATTCAATGAACGAACTGTCTCCGGTTTCCAGTTCCGTGACGCAACTGCCAGACACTGTAGAGCCAGGGATGGCCCCCGAGGAATGCGTCTGGCTGGTCGACCAGATGATCTGGCTTGCGTCCAACTTCAGTGCATCGGCCAGCTCCAAACGCCATGAATCGGTAGCGGAGACGACATCGCCCACGAGGTCGGAACCGAACCAGAGCACCTGACGACCATCCATTGCCAGGGCCAGGCAGCGAGAAAAAAGACCCTTGATATTCGGGTCCAGTTTGGTCACCGAAGGGGTCGTGCCCCAGGCACCATGGTCAGGGTGAAAGTCCGGTGTGATCTCAAAACCAACCATCGCTGCACAAAGCGTACTCATTGAATCTTCCTTGGGGGGTAAACCTGGGGTCCGTGTGTCAATCACATCCAGTTGGATCGCGAATCAAACATGTTCGTCTTTGTCCACGACTGAGAAAAAATGAACGTTCAAGGTTCGGTTGCTGAAATCGGGTAGCCCACTGGCAGGATCTTCGACGCGGAAGGACGAGTTACCTTGTTGTCCGTTGGTGGGCTGCAATCAAACTCCTTTTCGTTATCCCAACCGCGGGGTACTGTTCTGGCATCGGCAAAGAGTTGGACGAAACGAACGCCACGTTCGACCAGTCGTCGCGCGATCAAACATGAAAGTAGTCATCCCACTATCGTATTGCTTTGTGGCATGAATGAGGACAGGATTAACCTGGGGCGTTCTTCTGCTGGCGGCTCAGTAAGGTTGGAGTTGTCGAGTGATCGGTGATCCATGCTTGTATCGAAAGTAGTCGTGTCGTGCAGGCTTTGCGCCTGAATTTGCAGGGCAGCAAAACTCTCTTTAGTATCCATTCGGTCCTCATCGGCCGCAACGGATGTGAAGAACTACTTTTGGAAAAAACATTGATGATTTGGTGTTTTTTCTACCGTTCGAGATGGAAACGCAGGCAGCGACTAGTGGATCGGTTGTGCCAAGGGGAAGTGACTCGTCGGCTAATTGATGAGAGATCTGTTGAATACGCGTGCCTCCTGATTGACACTCACCTACACAGTGGTCTAACGTCTACCCCGGGAACACTTCGTTACGCCGTGGAGATGGACGTCGAGCCCATGCGGGAACTGATCTGACAGCGAAGCGATTACCCAGGTGGTTGTGCGGAAAATGTGTGTGTTGTTAAACGCCGGGCGGAGGCATGTCGGCGTGGGTTGCAACTTTCTCAGTTGGTTTGTGCCGTGGAAACCACAGCAACACAGGCCATTTGTATAACAGAACGGTCACTGACAAAATCGAAGGTGGAACTTGTGCCGGACGCTGGCAATTCGCTTTCGAAAAGGAAAACAATATGAGCCGGTCCAGTCAGGAAAAACTCGTCGGAGTTGTCACATCTTTACCCACGTTTTGTGACGATCATCACAATTTGCTGTTGGACCGCCAGCGCAAACACATTCGCTGGGTGATCGATCATGGCCTGAAAGAAGGCTCGGCCGTGCTGATGGCATCCGGAGGTCTGGGCGAGGGGTATTTTCTTGACGAGGATGAGTTCAAACAGATCGTGGATGTGTTGGCCGACGAAGCGCGGGGCGAAGTTCCCACGATGGTCGGCGTCTTCGAACTGAGCGCGCGCAAAGCGGTTAAGAAGGCCAGGTATGCGGCCCAGGCCGGCATCGATTTTATCCAGCTCTCGCCGCCCCATTACATGGTGCCTTCGGAAGAAGACGTTTTCGGCCATTTTCGGTACGTGAACGATCACGCCGACATTGGCATCATGGCCTACAACATACCCTGGGCGATGCCAAATCCGGGGTTCGATCTGACGGCTCAACTTCTCAGCCAATTTACCGAACTGGAGAACGTGGTTGGGGTCAAATGGTCCTCGCACAACATGCAACACTACCTGGGAATGCTTCGGCTGTTTGGTGACCGTTTCAATTTCATCGATAACAGGCAGACCTTTTCACTCGGGGCGCGCCTGGGAATGAAGGGCTACATTTCGCACTGGGGTAACGCCGCGCCCAAGTTGGCTTTGCGCTGGTGGGAGTTGCTCAAAAACGGGAAATACGATGAATTTGACCAGGAATTTTTGAAAATGAAGTTCGATCCGTATATCAAAGTTGTGGCCCCGGAACAGCAGCAGTGGGTTGGAATGGGAGAAGGACCCACCGCGCGTTTGTCACTGAAGCTTCTCGGATTGGATTCCGGTCCACCGTTTCCGTCGCAGGCCATGGTATCTGAAGAATACATTGAGAACGCGCGACGAGCCGTGGAGGCGAGCGGCGTTTTGGAACACGTGGAGTGGGACCAGGCTCTCCTGGAGTAAGTAAGGCATCCAGTGACGAAACACGGACCGGCCCGCGGGGCCTTCATCGATCTTCCTTCCGGAACCCTTTCTGTTTCTGCCGCGTTGCCAATTCCAGGAGGTCGCCAACCTGTTCTCTCGCTGAGAGAAGATCAGCCGGACGCCGGGTAAACTGACACCGGTTCGTAATGATTCCGCCTCCCGGGTTCAGGTACTTCCTGGCCTTAGCCGTTTGCACCGCGCCGAGTGTCTCTTCGGCTCCGTTTTTGAGCGCCTGGTCCAACATCCAGAAATACTCATAATCTTCGATGCCATCCCGGATGTTCTCCCAGCGGATCGTATCGACCGGGCCGTTGGCGCCGGGATAAATCAAACATCCTTCCCCGTTGATCGTGCGCCAGTTTTGCGTGACTTCCCACGGCGCACCGGGTTTGCCCCGGAAATTGGGTGACCAATAGAGCAAACCGTCCACACCATACTTCCATGCCATCCAGAACAACAGCCGTGGTTCAATTCCATGCTTGTCGACGTAAAGGTTCGGATAGGGCGGAAAAGGCGTATCGCAAATGTGCCAGAAGACGCTTTCGCCTCTCGTTTTGGCGAGACGACATTCCCTTTCATCAAAGCGACCGATCAACGGGCACCAGATGTCGACGTAGCCTTGTAGATCAGGGTAAGGCGGGGGCCCTTTCAGAACGCGTTTGATTCCCGGCGCACCTCGGGCCACCAGGGAGTGCAACCGCCTGACCGCCGGATATTCCAGTACGGTGGGTTCATTCAAAAGTTCCCAATAGGCGAGTTCCTTCCATCCATGTTGCCGCAAATAGGCCTCATAATCGGCCGCGATTGACGGCAGCACCTCGCCAAATTTCTTTTCAAATACCGAGCCCAGCGCCATGGTGACAGACTCCTGGGACTCGGCGTCCCAAACACCGATGCTTTTTCTTTGCTCCCAACCTGCACCGTCAATGCATAACGAATTCATTCCCCTGTCGAGACAGAACTGAATGGTGGAGGTCATCTTGTCTGCAAACTCGCAGCCAACGGATCCGTTGTTCCTCAACACGTATCGCGCCCGACAGAGATCCATCGGGTTGACATGATGATCGAGAAGGTTTTCGAGGTACGCTTTCTGTTTTTCTTCCGGGAATTTTCCCTGAAGATGGGTTCCCATCTTGAACTTCACGCGCGGTGGTATGCTGAAGTCCCAGACTTTGACATGCAGTTCCAGGGTGTACGCTGCCGCATTCGACGGATTGACCTCTATCTGGCCCACATAGGATCCACTCGTCGCGTCATGGGGGACAGAAATCTGAACCCAGATGGACTGGACGCGGTGGGATGGGACATCAAACGGTTCCTGGATTTCAACAAGCGGATCGGGCCACCACCCGACATGCTCGGTGTAATAGTTTGGTTCCTGTGTTCGCACGTACTCCACACGCCGACAGTCGATGTTGTTCTTGCTAATGACATCCGGTTTGTTCTTGTGCCGCAGATCACTCACCTGCAGAGAAATACCCTGGAGGGGATGGTCCCAGGTGATAATGGCAAACTGATATGGCTCTTTTTCGTTCCTACACAAGGCAAATCGAAGCCGGGTGTCAATGGCCCCGTCGAAGGTGGTTGGCCCAATTTTGGCCATGCTGCTTGCCGTACCGATGCCATACCGCCTGTCCCGGCCGTACTGGTCGCGGCAACGGTTTTTGAGAATCTGGAGTTCCTCGCCTGCCTCGTTGTGGTTGGCGGCCGGTTCAGGTAAATCGAAGCTGCCGACGATGAAGTCGGAAATATTTTCGTTGCTGTATGGAAAGGCGACGTATTTTGTTCCGAATTCCGGGTCATGGAAATGCACGCCCATGGGGGTTGGATCGGTCAGGGTGCTGGGAGTCACGAGCAAACCGACGTCATCGATCCTGGCGGGAGATAAAAAACCGAGTTGCAGCTTGTACTTTCCAGGTAGCAGGTGGGAATAAACCGGAAACGTCACCGGGCCAACTTGCACGGTCGTTCCGGGCTTCCAGACGTGAGTTGGTTTCAGTGGGTGGTGACAGAATCTGGCCACCGGCTTGTTGTTGTTGTCCAGAATGTTCAGGAACAAGGGCGCATCTCGCTCGATCACATCCAGAGGGGTAAAATCAGCCGTCAAGGTGACCTTTCGGTCGGTCTTGGTGGGGGGAGCGATCTTTAACGCCTTCAATGTGAGTCGCGGCGCTTCCATGGTCGCGACCGTTTCCAGCAAGGACGTCAGGGGTTTTGGATATTGCTGGGCAAACGATGCGTGGTCCAGGGCGAAGGTCACGATGAGCCCGAACACGAGCAGGTTAGGACGCAGCAAGTGGTTCGAGAAAGGAAGTGGGGCAACAAACATGGAAATCATGAAACGCACCGGCGTGTCTTGGATGCGTGATAACAAGCGAGTTCAGGAGAGTGGCGCACGGCTTGGTTGAATGAGGCCCAGAGACCAGTTGGTGATTTTGGTTCTACCGACAGGAGGTGGGGTATGGACCCGTATTCTCCACCCATGTCAGTTTTATTGTTATACTCAACGCCAAGGATACGCTGCGACCGATGAACCGCTTGCTGGTTCCAACCGCCAGCGATCCCGTCTGCCGGGCAGGAATCCGAAGTTTTCAGGAATCCGAAGTTGTATGGTTCCTGGGGAATCGACTGACCTTTATGGTAATCCATAACGAGAAGGTAAACATCCCAACCACGAACTAGTTCACGGTTGTTCAACACGACACAAACACCGAGCCAACAGAAAGTACCAAGGTCAAATGAATATCCGTTCCTTGAATATTGCGTTGTTAGTATTTTCGGTCCTGTCCACTCCTTGCGCTTTTTCCAGTCAACTTCTTTATGTGTCATCCAGTGGGGAAAATACAATCCTTGCATACGCGGTGAATCAGGAAACGGGAGCACTTGCTCTGAAGTTCAGGACCGGGCTGTCGTCCAGTCCTGGATTCATGACCTTTTCCCCGGACGGGACCTTGTTGTATGTGGGAACGAATCAAGATGGTACAGCCGGTGTCACCACGTTCCAACGGAATGACGACGGCTCGTTGTCTATGAGAGGCGAGGCTCAGGTCACGAGCAGTTGTACTTACATGTCCACGGCCAAGGACGGAAAGTTTCTCCTGGTGTGTCATTATTCAGCCGGGGAGATAACGATTTACCGCATTGTTGACGGCATCTGTACGAGTGAGCTTACGGAGCACAAAAAAACAGAACGTACGGCCCATTGCATCAGGTTTGATCCATCAGGCCGTTTCGTCTTCGTCCCGCACACCTCACCGAACAAGGTTTACCAGTTCCGTTTTCATTCCCAAGATGGAACGCTGACCGCGAATGACCCACCCTTTGTGGAAGGCCCGGATAAAAATCATAAGTATCACGAACCTCGCCACTATGTGCATCACCCGAAACTGGATATGGCCTATACCTCGAACGAATTTGGCGGAGGCATCACCGCCTGGAAGTTCGATCCCCTTACGGGCACGCTGAAACGTTTGGCGACTTTGTCGACATTGCGGCCTCAATCCATCGGAAAATTTTATGCCGCGGACATTGGGTTGACGCCTGATGGCCGTTTTGCCTATGTCTCCAACCGCGATCAAAACTCCCGTGATCCCGGTGATCCTAAGCAGGACAGCTTGACCGGCTTTTCTCTGAATTCCAAAACCGGCGAGATGGCTCTCGTTGGCTCTTTCCCCACGCCGCACGCGCCGAGATCATTCTGCATTGATCGAACCGGTCGATTTGTCTATTCGGCGGGGACCAGTACGTCGACCCTGTTCGCCTATCGCATCGATCAGCAAACAGGAAGCCTCGAACACTTTGCTACTTATGAAACGGGTGGAGGTCCGATGTGGGTGATGTGTGGTGACGTTAAAGAATGATCTTGAACCAACCTGGTAACAAGCTTTCGTAACGAGCGTCCACATCTTCTTCACTTGCCGGAGGGCAACAGGAACAGGCGCCCGGCGCCGGATTTGAGTCCAATCTGAAATCCTTCCATGGCCGGGTTTTCATCAAGAAGAGGCACCTCGTGTCCGGTTCTCTGGTCGACTTCCAGGATGGACTTTGCAGGTGCGTTGAACTCAACGGTGGGCCAGGCACCGAACGCGAAGCGGTAGTTGGTGAGCAGCACGGCACGCCGGCCGTCACGGTGCCGGAAGACTCCGACCAGGTAGTCATTCGGAGGATCCCCCCCAAAAACGTCGGCGGGGTAGATCCTTCGGATGGGAGTCCCCGTCAGCAGGTTGGCAGTGTCGTCACCGGGCCGGATCCGGAAGACGGCCTCACTGGTCAACTGCATCAGTGTTGGCCCGAGGTGCTTGAGCGCGGCGTTGATTTCCTGGGCCTCGTACCAGTTGTTGGTGCGCCTGCCGCTGCGGTCGAGCAGGCCTCCTCCCCGGGGGAACTCGAAGGTATCAGGTGTACCATAAGTGAAGTAGAGAACTCCTTTCGCGCCGTAGGCCAGTGAACTGTAAATCTGCCACCGTTGCTGGCCTTCGGTGGGATCGGTGTGGGGTCCGTATGGCACCGCATTGAAGTAGTTCCAGAAAGGAATCTTCTGCTGAAGTGCGTATTTTCGCACGGTGTCGAGGTTTTCGATATAGAGATCCAGGTGGATTTTGCTGCGCGGAGAGAGACCACCCGGGCCGGGTTTGAAGATCGGGTAGTTGTCGTAACAGAGGACAGCCGGTTCAAGCTGCTCGACAAAACGTCTGACATATTCGTCATAGCTTGCGCGCTTTGCGCGTCGTCCCTTGTTGGGGTTGATTCCCAACTGTTTTTCCGAAGCATAGTTGGGGTAGAGGTTGATGTAGTCGAGCATGCCGGGCCGACGCTTGCGGATGTCGATTGCCCGCTGGCGAAGTTCGGGAAACTGCGTGGTGGCTGGTTCATCCCACAGACGATAGCCCCAACAGGCGTTGCCGGTCGGTAGCTGCGATCCGTTACCCAGTGCATACGTGATCACTGATAGTTCATTCTTTTC
>Ga0310121_10000828_pt1 | contig 33006 bp, 36 predicted proteins | sample CB27_Tmax_986_MG_FD_203504 | JGI IMG/M metagenome (GOLD analysis project Ga0310121, IMG submission 203504) | Marine microbial communities from Western Arctic Ocean, Canada - CB27_Tmax_986 | ecosystem: Environmental > Aquatic > Marine > Oceanic | place: Canada: Western Arctic Ocean | collected...
AGCAGAGGAGCGGGGGGGGGGCCGGGCAGTGGGGCCCGAGCGCAGCGAGCCATGACGCATAAAGCGAGCGCGGAGGCGGAGCGGCCGAAAGGCCGCGCAGGCGAAGCAGACGAGCGCGGGCGGGGTTGGTGGGGAGGGGCCGGAGCGTAGCGAGCAATCAAGCGAGCGCGGAGGCGGAGCGGCCGAAAGGCCGCGCAGGCGAAGCAGACGAGCGCGGGCGGGGTTGGTGGGGAGGGGCCCGAGCGCAGCGAGCAAATTAAGGAGTCCCCCCGCAACCTCTGCCGCGCTTTCGGGGATATACGCTCCGGAACCAAGAAAAAAAGCGCTGTCGCAGCGATATCAGCGCCGCGACAGCGTGAGTGCAAGGAAGACCTCGACGGGATCCCTGCGCCGTCAGTGTACCTCGCGACTGATGGCTTCTACATAACTGAATCTTCCCCGTCGCGGCCTTCCGGAGCACCAGAAGGAGCTGCGATCGCGCCAATCGACGCAACCGCGCCCTACCTACCCAGTCCCATTCGGTCGAAGGCTGCGTCGTCTGCTAAGGCGTCAGCGGCCGTTCGATCCATCCGCGAACCGGAGGAAGCGAACATGAACTCAGAACGAACCCAAACGCGAAAAGTCTTTGCCGGCATCACACTCTTCGCCTTGGCGGGCATCGCCATCTTTGGTGGTGTCTTTGCCTGGCGGACATCTGACTCGGCCCGCGGCGCGGCCCTCGTGGGCTCCAACGGCTTCGAGATCCAATACGAAGCGATCTGCGACGCCGCCAACGGTGACGCAGTCGTCGATCCCTATACAGGGGACGTCCTCATCTGCCTGACCCTCGTCGGCCACAACGGCATGACGACGCAAATAGGCAGCGGCAAGAGCCTCAATAACGGCGACTTCGACCTCGTAGTCGTCGGCGGCTCGATCGAGGTCCGTCACGTGATTGGGCCGATCGACCCCGTGCCCGTCGATCCGGACGAAGCGGCGGCCAACCCGGATCTGCTGATCCCCTGTGCGGTCGACCACTTCTCGGGGGAGCTGGTGCTCTCCAGCCCCGGCGAAGTTATTCCGCCGGGCGGGACCGGTGGGCCCTTCTCCGCATTCCTCACGGTGCATGACGGTGCCCCGCCGACCTGTCAGGGCAACATCGCCATCTACAAGGTCTCGGTGGTGGCCGAGAACCCGTCGGATCCGAATCCGGACCCGGCACCGGTGGAGCCCGTTTCCTAGCGAGCGCCCCCGCGCATCCGACCGCGTGGGGGTCAGAGCTGGTCTCTGCCCCCCACGCCCATCCCGACCTCGACAGGGAGGATCACGTGTCTCAAACCGTTATCGGTGCCCCTTCGGCTCCCGCGCCTGCGCGGCCGTTGCGGGTGTTTCAGCTCACGCTGAGTGCGCTCGGCGCTGCCGTCCTTGGTCTCGCCATCGGCGCGGTCATCGTCGCGCTCGTCGCTACCCGTCTCTTCGACTTCCGGGTCCTGACGGTGAGTTCGGGAAGTATGGCGCCGGCCATCGCCGCTGGAGACCTCGTCGGCGTGCGCCCGGTTTCGATCGACAAGGTCCACGAAGGGGAAGTCGTGCTCTTCACCACCGGTCGAGACGAGGTGCCGACGCTCCACCGCGTAATCGGGATCAACGAGATCGAGCTCCAGCTAGTCGACCGCGCAACCCAGGAGGTGGAGGTGCTTTCGCAGTTCCGGCTCGTCACCAAAGGTGACGCGAACCCTGTTGCCGACACCGGCGAGGTCACGGCCGATGACCTTCGGGGACGCGTCTGGTTTGCGATCCCCAACGTTGGCGCCCTCGGAGGGGCGGGATTGCTGATCGTTTCAGGGCTCCTGTTGGCGATTGCCGCGCTCGCCTGGGCGATCTGGGAGGTCTCCCTCCGGGTGCGCGACTCGCGCCGCCCCGGCGGGGCTAAGGCCTGCGGGAGGATATCGCCGTGCGCAGCGCCACGCCTATGGTTCACGCCCGCAAGGTGTTCCTTGTCCTCACGCTTGGGGCGGTTCTGCTCGGGACGGTCGCGCTCTCGCTGAGTTCGACCTTCGCCGGCAACTGGGCCAGTCGCGATCGTGCTCCTGGAGGGGTCCTCATCGGCTTCGCGGCGCCCGTGCCCGCGCACGCTCCTCTGCTCGCGGAGAACATACGACAGCCTCCAGAGACCACCGCCACCCCCTCGGCCACGCGCGAAGCGAACGGCCAAGAGGCGGGGAGGCCGGTTCCGGCCGCGACCCCACCGCCCCCTCCAGCCGTCAGCCCGATGGCCACACCGACTTCGACAGCCTCCCCGACGCCCGGCCCAACCGCGACCGTCACATCGACGGCCACCCCGACGCCCAGCCCAACCGCGACGGCCACCTCGATAGCCTCCCCCACGCCCAGCCCGATACCAACCGCGACACTCACACCCAGTCCGACGCCGCCAGCCACTTCGACGCTCAGCCCCACCCCCGATGGCAGCGTGAAGCCCGCGCCGCTCCTCGAGCTTCCTCCTGCTGAGGACCTGACGGACGGCATCACCGATCGCAAGCAGCTCGACTGCCCGAAGGAGCGACCGCCCCGCAGGCCTGTCGAGATGTCCAAGCACGAATGGAAGAAAAAGCTCAAGCGATGCGGGATCGACGAGGAGGGCAACCCCCTCGTCGCCGGCAGCCCTACACCCAGCGCAGCGACCACGTTCACCGTGACCGGGGTCTTCGCCGCCGTCTACTGAGGCGCACTTGCCAGCCATCGGGCGGTTGCCTCGCCCCCCGAGGCCCCGCACGATGGGTCGGCTATGAGCGCTCCAGAAACGTCCACCGGGGGGGACGGGGTCTTCCCCGACTTCCCCACCCTCCTGCGTAAGCCCCTCTCGGAACGCGAGGTGGGTCTGCTCGACCGCGCGCGCGTGCACGCTGCCGACTTCGCCACCCGCGCGGACGAACATGACCGCGAGAACTCGTTCCCGCTCGAGAACTACGCGGCGATGAAGGAGAGCGGTTACGCGCACATGACGCTGCCCCGGGCGAACGGCGGCGATGACGTGAACCTACTCGAGCTCTGTGCCTGCCAGGAGCAGCTCGCGCAAGGCTGCGCGGGCACCACCATCGGCGCGAACATGCACATCTTCGTGCTCGGTGCACTGCTTCACGACCTCGCCTCGGCGCCGCCGGAGCGGGCCGCCCAGACGCAGATGATGGTGGGCATGGTCGGCGCATCGAAGGCGATCATCGCGGGCTCCTTCAGCGAGACCGGGGTCCCCGGCGCCTATCTCCTCCCCCAGACGAAGGCCCGTCGCGGCGACGGTGGCTGGGTGATCAACGGTCGCAAGGCCTACAACTCGAACTGGCCGGCGGCGGACTTCGTGGGCCTCCTGGCGCATCTCGAAGACCATCCCGATGGCGACGACCTCGTCTCCATGGCGGTCGTGCCGAAGGCCACGGCCGGCCTCTCCAGCCCGGGCGAGAGCAGCTGGGATGTCGTCGGCCTGCGCGCGAGCGGCAGCTGGGATGTGGAGCTCAAGGACGTCTTCGTGCCCGACATGATGATGCCCGCCCCGCAGAAGGCGGAGGCGATGTTCGCCAACATGTCCGCCTTCGGCGCCTGGTTCAACGTGACCGTGTCGGCCGTCTACCTGGGCGTGGCCCAGGCCGCCACGGACTGGGCCACGCGCTATCTCAAGGAGCGCAAGCCGCCGACGGAGGAGCGCTCGCTCGCGCACATGGCCGGCCTCCAGTACCAGCTCGCAGAGATGGTGGCGTTGAACGAGGCCTCGCGCGCGCTCATCCGCAGCTCGGCGGAGGATTGGCTGGCGAAGCCCTGGGAGGTGGAGGAGGCGGGCTCGAAGGGTGGCATCTGCAAGTACATCACGACGAACAACCACGTGCGCGTAGTGAACCTGGCGATGGACATCGCCGGCGGGCCCGGCCTCTTTCGGCGCTTCGGCCTCGAACGGCACTACCGCGATGTGCGCGGGGGCAAGGCCCACCCGCCGTCGGACCCGATCGCGCTCGAATGGATCGCCAAGCACCACCTCGGCATCCCCCGCGACTTCGAACCGCGCTGGGGCTAGGGGGAGCGTGTGCTCGCTCTCGACCACGTCATCCTCGCGGCGCGCGATATCGACGTTGCCGGTACGGACCTCGCGCGTGAGCACGGCCTCGCGTCGTTGCCGGGCGGGCGCCATGCAGGCCACGGGACGGGCAACCGCATCGTCCCGCTCGGTGACGCCTACATCGAGATCATGGGCGTCGTCGACGAGGCCGAGGCGGCGGCGAGCCCCATGGGCCGCTGGCTACACGAGCGCACCGCGGACGGCGATCGCCTGGCGGCGGTCTGCCTCCGCACCGAGTCGATCGATCCGCTTGCCCAGCGGCTCGGTCTGCGCGTCCAGCCGATGTCGCGGGATGCGCCCGGCGGCGTGACGCTCTCTTGGCACCTGGCCGGCCTCGCCGAGGCGATGGCCGACCCCTCGCGGCCGTTCTTTATCGACTGGGATATCCTGGCGGACCAGCACCCCGCGCGCGGCGCTGCCCCCCACCGGGTCCGCCCCACCGGCCTCGCCTGGGCCGAGCTTGCGGGCGATGTGGAGGCGATCGCGGCCTGGCTCGGGGAAAGCGTCCCCAACCTGCGGCTCATTGCGCGCGAGGCACCGGGCTTGCGGGCGGCCGTAGCGCTCGAAGGCGGCGGGGAAGTCTTCCTTCCGAACGCATAGCGCAGGGCCGATGTTCTGCTGCCGCGGGGTATGCTTGAACTGTCGTTGACACCGGCACCCATCGACGGAATCAGGCGAAGAAGACGGTTATGAGCACGAACAAGCCGATCCGAACGGAGCCGATGTGGCGCTTCAAGGCGAGGCTACGTCGACGGATTGCGCGCTTCGAGCTGCGCTACGAGCGGTCAACGGATGAGATGCGCGACGAAGTCCGACGATCTCCAAGGTGGGAGACCGCAGAGGTTTCGGAATGGCTCCAGGCCGCCAACGTTCTGCAAGAGATCGAGCGGATGGGGGGAAGCACGGCTGGCTCGCGATCGACGCCTACGTCGGCATCCACGAGTCCGCGCTCGAACGGCACTCCTTCGTCCTCGAAGACCGGACGGCGTTCACGAGATCCACAGAAGAAGGTCGCGAGTTCGTCAGCCTCGCAGGCCAGGTCACCTGTAGAGGCGGCATCGTCATCGAAGTCGAGAAGGTCCTCGCGGTCCGCCTAAACGCGCGAAACGAGACACAGGTGCGGGGACTGAGCTACCGCTACCACGCGCCCGCGCCCGGTCGCGGCAACCTGTTGCGCTACGACAACGCTCACCACGTGGATGAGTTCGACCGGCATGAGTACGACTTCGTGAGTCACGAGCAGCGCCCGATCCAGATCCTTGGCCGCGAGGAGCTGCCGACGCTCATCGAGATCGTGAGCGAACTCGATGAGATGGCAGGACACCTCGGCCTGCGCGACTAGCAGTCGAAGGCGGCGGCGAGTTGATCCCGCCTTAAGCCTCGGCGGCGATTCGCTCACCCAGAAACGCCTCGATGCGTGTGGTGGCGGCGCGGCCGATCGCGATCGGGGCGACGTTGAACCCATGCGGACCGCCTGCGTAGGTCGCGAGCTCCGACTGGTTCCCGGCGGCGAGCCAGCGTGCATGCATGAAGAGCGAGTCGTCGAGGAGCGGATCGAAGGTGCCCACCGTGAAGAGTGCGGGGGGCATGTCGCGGAGGTTGGCGTAGAGCGGCGAGATGTCCGGGTCGTGCGCGTCCGCGCCAGGGATGAACATGTCGTAGAACATCTCGATGCTGGCCCGGGTAAGGCCCCCCTCGGGCCCCACGCCGAGACGCTGGCTGGGAGTCATCGTGAGGTCGTAAGCGCCATAGACCAGGTTCGCCCCGGCGTAGCCGGTGAAGCCGTGCCGGTCGCGCATCCGCAGGAGCGTCACGGCCGCGAGATGGGCGCCTGCCGACCCGCCTCCGATCAGGAGAGGCACGTCCCCGAACTCGCTCGCGGCCTTCTCGACGAGCCAAAGGGCGGCTGCTTCGCAGTCGTCCGGCGGGTCCGGATAGGAGTGCTCGGGGGCGAGGCGGTAGTCGACGCTCACGGTCGCGATCCCGAGCGCCTCCACGAGCGCGAGGTTCGCTTGGTCGCTCATGCGCGCGCGGCCGATGACCCAGCCGCCGCCATGGATGTCGAGGTAGACGCCGCGCGGGGCCGAGTCCGGCCGGATGATGCGAATCGGCACCTCTCCCGCCGGGCCGGGGACGGTGCGTGCCTCCGCCCGTTCAACCGGTGGCAGTGCGGGGAAGGCCCCGCCGCCCTCCTCCAGCAGCTTGCGCAGCTCGGGCAGCGGCGTGTTCTCCATCGACGGTGCGCCCTCGCGCGCGGCGACCGACGCCTTCACGAACTCCCACGTTTCGTCGCTGACGTTGGCGGGATCGAGGGAGGATGGGTCGAAGCTCATCACGGGCTCCTCCAAAGGCGCGGTTGCCGCATCTTAGTCGCGTCGCTGCGGCTGCTGTTGTCGGCGACTATTCCGGACGGAGATCAACGGGAGGTTGCGATGGCGCAGGGACGACCGCCGCAGTTCCGGAACCCCTGTCGCTGTCCGCGCGATGCGTGTTGGCGCGAGTGGCGCGGCCGTCGCTGCGGGATTTCGCAAACCGGCGGCCGGGAGTGAACGGGATCGCTCGCTCCCTCCGAGCAGCCTTCGCCATCGGCCTGGATCTCTGGCTGCGAATCCCATTGCGGGTCCACACCGTCACCTACGGCGTCATCTTCGTCGCTGGTGGCTCCCTCTCCCTGGGGGCCGGGGCTGGGAGGAGTTCAAGTGCTGGCGGGAACGGCGCCTGCGAGAGCGTCGCGAGCGCTCGAAGGGTTAGCTCGGCCTCAGACCGAACGTGTGGATCAGCCGCCCGAAGCCGAGGTAGCTCACAACCGCCCAGCCGATCTCCACGATCTGCTCCTCCGTGTAGTGCTCGAGGAGCTCGTCGAACAGCGCCTGGTCGATGTTGTTGTGGTCGACGAAGAGGCGCTCGGCGTAGTGGAACGCAGCCTTCTCGGCCTCCCCGAAATCCTGGTCGCCCCAGGTCGCGATCTTGTCGACGGTTTCCTCTTCCAGGGTTTCACCTTCCCCTGACAGGGGAATACGCGCGGCCTGTCAGAAGTCGCAGGCGTTCAGCTGGGCGACGCGCAGCCGCACCATCTCCTTCAGCCGGGCCGGTACCGCGCCGTCGCGGATGAGGGGCCGGTACCACTCGTTCCAGGCATCGAGCAGGCGGGCGTTGTGGCCGAAGACCCGCGCCACCACGTCGGTGCGGTGGCGGAGGTGCTCGGGGAGTTCATCGTCGCGGGCGAGGCGGAGGCGTGGCGCTGGGGGCTCGGTCATGCGCGAATTCTAGCCGCCTCCGCCCCCTGGCGAACCTGGTGCGAAGCGCGCCTTGCGGGCCGTCAACTCCACACGCGCTCCCGCGAGCACCGCAGTGATGTCGATGTCGTCGACATCGCTCGCGAAGGCGAGCGGCCGTGGTTGGAGCCGGTAGCGCCGTCCGTCGGGTGTGCGCGTGACGTCCGTGGTTGACGAGCGTGCGCCGCAGCTCGACGTGGTCGAGCCCGCGGCCCCGCGCGCCGAGGTCGGCGAGCCAGCCGGCGAGGCGCTCCCGGTCCTGCTTCGGCCAGGCCCGCAGCCGGTTCGCGACGCAGAGCCGCACGAGAATCTCGCAGAACTCGTCCCGGCTGATCGGGAGCGGAAGTTTCGTCGCCATCGACGGCCTACCGGCGGTAGGTGTGAGCCCTCTCTGAACTCTGAACTCTGAACTTTGGACTCTGAACTCCTACCCCAGATAGGCGGCGCCAGAGCGCTGGCCCTTCGGGTCCGTGAGCACGTTCACGAGGGCGATCGTGTTCGCGGCGAGCGCTTCCTGGACCGCTGGCTTGATATCCGCCGGGTCCTCCACCCGCCGCGACCAGCCGCCGACCATCTCGACGGTTTTTTCGTAGGCCACGGGCAATAACGCTGCGATCGGCGGCGAGTCGGGGGCGAACTGACGGTCCTGGATGGAGTGACCGGCGATGCCGCCGTTGTTGGAGAGGACGATGACGATGTTCGCGCCCACGCGTGCGGCCGTCTCGACCTCCATCGCGGCCGCGCCGAAGGCGTAGTCGCCGAGGACCGCGACGACCTGCTGATCCGGCCGCGCCAGCTTCGCGCCGAGGGCGTAGGGCAAGCCCGTGCCCATGCAGCCGGTCGTGCCGGAGTTCAGCCGCAGCCGCGAGCCGAAGCTGGGCATGACCGCCCGCGCCACGCCCATGGTCAGCTCCGCGTCGACGGTGACCGTCGCGTCGCGATCGAGGCAGTCGCGGACGTCGCTAAGTAGCCGGAAATGGTTGATCGGCACCTCGTCCGAGGCCATCGCCTCGGCCGAGGTGGCCTCGTTCTGGGAGCGCGCTTCCGCGAGCGAGGCGGCCCAGCGGCTGCCGGCCCGCAGCGTCCGCGCGTCGAGCAGGTCGTTGAGCTTGTCGACAGCGATGCCACAGTCGGCGACGACGCCGATTTCGAGGTCGGCGCCGCTGAAGAACTCCTCCGCCACGATGTCGATCTGGGCAAGGCGCACACCCTCGGCGAAGCGCGGCTGCTGGCCAAACTGGAACACCCAATTGAAGCGGCCACCGACCATCAGGACCGCGTCCGCCCCCCCGAGGGCGGCCGAGCGCGCGGCGTTCATGAACATCGGATGGTCGTCGGGGATCGTGCCCCGCCCCATCGGCGAAGCGACGAAGGGGATGCCTCTGGTCACGAGCCGCTCGAGGGGGAAGGCGGCGTCGGCCCAGCCCGCACCCTTGCCCATGATCACGAGCGGGCGCTCCGCCTCGGCGAGCATGTCCGCGACGGCCTCGAGCGCGACCGGCGACGGGTAGGCGCGCGAGATCTCGGGGTCGCTCATGCGCCAGCGCACATCGTCCTCCTCGAAGGGGGTGCGGATGAGCTCGGCGGGAAAGTCGAGGTAGACCGCGCCGGGGCGCCCGCTGACGGCGCGGCCGAGGGCGAGGTGCACGTACTCGGCGATCCGCGCCTGGCTATCGACCTGCGTCGCCCACTTGCAGGCGGGCGCGGCGAAGGCGACCTGGTCGGCTTCCTGGAAGGCGCCCAGCCCGCGCTGGTTCCCGGCCGAGGAGCCGCCCAGCACCACCAGCGGCATCGCGCTCTCCGTCGCGACGTACATGGGCGTGACGGCGTTCGTGAGCGCCGGCCCGGAGCCGACGACGAGGACGCCGGGCTTGCCCCGCGCCCAGCCCCAGGCCGAGGCGGCGAAGCCGGCCGAGACCTCGTGGCGGCAGTTCACGACCGTGATGCCTTCGCGCTCCATCGCCGCCATGGTCTCGATCATCGGTCCGGCGACGACGCCGAAGGCCGTGTCGATGTCGGCCGCCTTGAGCTGCCGCGCGATGATCTGTCCGCCGTTCATTTCCGCCATGAGGTCCCCCTTGGTGTGAGGGCGCAATCGTACGCGGGCGGAGGTTTGGGGGTGCGCTGGATCCTAGGAGGCAGGGTCCGGAGGGCGAGCCGAGGTGTCAGCGTACTTGGCGGCGGCGTCCCGAATTTTCTCCCAGAACTCTGCTGACCCCGCGTGGGACTCCCGCGAGTCGGTGACTGCGGTCTGTGCGAACTGGGCGGCTGTCGTGTACTTCCCTGCAATCAGATTGCCAAGGGAATCAGCGCGGACCACGAAGGCGACCTTGTCGATCACCTCTCGCTCAGTGAGATCGGCGTCGATCGTGAGTGACTCTTGGATAGTGATTTTGAGGTGAGGATCGTCTGAGAAGTTGACGACTGCACCGAATCGCCCCAGCTCAAGAGCAATGTCGTAGAGCATCTGGAACCACAGCTGATCGGAGAGGCTACTCCGTGCCGAACCGTCGCTATCGGACCGCTCTGTGGCAATCGAGAGCGTCGACTGACCAGTCTCCCTCCATAGGTAGATCATTTTGTCCGCTAAGGTTGCGACGACAACGAACGAGTAATCGGGACTGGGCTTCGTGGCGGCCGCCAGCCCATACCCGGCCTCTCGCAGCCACCTTGCGAGCGCAGCCTCCAGCTCGTGATCGCTGAGCGTCCGACGACGATAAGGTGAACGGACCCACTCCCACAGGGCAACAACCAACAAGACGAGAACGACAGTGCCCAAGGTCGTCAGGAGGACTGCCCACGGCGCTAGATCGTCGATCAGCGCGAGGGCTGCGCCTCCGGCTGGGAGCGTCAGGGCTATCAGAATCTCGACCGCGAGCTCTCTGCGGGCGGGCCTGATCCAGGGGTTCATCGCGTGAGTGTACAGGTCGGATGTGACGGTTTCGTTGCCAGAGGCCGGCATCGCGAACACAACTGCTGGATCGACACGGCTGCCGTCGAGGGGGCAGGCCTCGCGTGCTCCGAGCAGGACGAATCCCCAGCTCTTCTTCAGCAGCGGCGCCGCCGCCGAGGGCAATCCGAAGAGGTTCAGCTCCGCGGCAAGAGCCCTCACGAGCCTGCTTAGCGTCGCAGATGGCCCTGGGGTCCAAGAAGCAGTCCCGTGCGCCCTTGTAGACATTCTGAGCGTCGATGTAGAGGACGACTCGTTCGGCCATTGGGTCAAAGAATAACCCCGCCAGTTCGCAACCAAGGGTCGCGGACGGCGGGGAACATTTGCCCAAAGGGCAACCTAACTATCGATACGGCTCGGGGACCCTGTCAAGCGGCGGAACGCGCAGTTAGCTCGGGTGCGACCAGGCGACGGGGATCATTGTGTTCATCGAAGCGCCGCATCTCGCGGTTCGCATTGCGATCCAACCGAGCGCTGGCTTTAGGACCCGCCACGTCCACGCTACCGCTCCCTGATGCGATAGACGCAGCGGGCGCCGCCGCTGAGGAGGTGCTCTTCGCGCACCACCTCGGCGTCTTCGCCGAGGGCGTCCTGGAAGAGGTCCAGCTCACCCCGGCAGAAGCCCTGACAGGCCTTGGCCGCGTCGCAGATGGGGCAGTGGTGTTCGATCAGCAGCAGCGAGCCGTCGTCCTCGGTCGTGACCTCGGCGATGTACCCCTCGCGGGTTCGTTGGGCGGCGAGCTGCTGCGCTCGCTCGGCGAGGGGCGCTTCCGGCCGCAGGATCGTCTTGAGCTGCTCGCGCTGCCGCGCCGTGCGCGCGTCGATCACGCGATCGAGCGCATCCTCGCCGAGGACGCCACGGATGCTCGCGATCAGTTCGACCGTGAGGTCGTCGTGGCGGTCCGGGAACAGGCTGTCGGCGAGCGTAGTCAAACGCCAGAGCGTCGGCGGGCGACCGCGTCCGGCGGCGGGCCCGGCCTGCTCTTCGACGAAGCCCTGTTCGGCGAGCGCGCGCAAATGTTGGCGGGCGGCCACGTCCGTGACGCCCAGCGCCTCGGCTACCGCGTTCGTGCCTGTTGGAGCTGAGCGCTTGAGATAGGCGATGACGCGGCGCTTCGCATCGCTCAGACTTGGTTCGTCCACAATGTCCACGCTACCAGCGAATAAACGAAGGCGCACCTTGACAAAAGAGCGTACCCACGAATACTAGAAGTGATCGCTTCTGAATACCCCCCCCGGAGGCTCCCCCATGACCACCGCCACATCCCCCCTCGTCCGCGTCGGCACCCTCGAGGAGATCGAAACGGACGGCATGAAAGTCGTCGCCGCGGAGGGGCGCACCATCCTCGTCGTCCACGACGAGGGCCGCCTCTACGCGCTCGACAATCGTTGTCCCCACATGGGCTTCCCCCTGCGCCGCGGCACCGTCCGCGACGGCATCCTCACCTGCCACTGGCACCACGCGAAGTTCGACCTCTCCGGCGGCTGTACGCTCGATCCCTTCGCCGACGACGTGCCTTCGTTCCACGTGGAGACGCGTGACGGCGAGGTCTTCGTCGACCCGCACCCGATCGAGGACGATCGCCGCGCCCACTGGGAGGGGAAGCTGCGCGAGGGCCTCGAGCAGGAGATCTCGCTGGTGCTTGCGAAGAGCGTGATCGGCCTGCACGAACTCGACGCGACGGGCCAGATTCTGCGCGAAGCCGCCCTCTTCGGGGTGCGCAACCGTGCGAGCGGCTGGAGCACGGGGCTCTCGATCCTCACAGCGATGGCGAACGTCCTCCCCGAGCTGGACGAGGCGGATCGCCCGCTGGCCGTCTTCCATGGGGCCGTCCATGTCGCCCGCTCGACCGCGAACCAGCCCCCGAACTTCGACCTGGGACCGCTCGATACGGAGGTGAGCGAGCCGGAGCGCTACGTCGACTGGTTCCGCCGCTTCGTGGAGACGCGCTCGGCGCAGGCGGCGGAGCGCACGCTGCGCACGGCCATCCACCTCGGCCTCCCCCGCGCCGCCATCTCCGACATGGTCTTCGCCGCCTGCACCGACCATCTCTTCCTCGACACCGGCCACACGCTCGACTTCGCGAACAAGGCGTTCGAGTTGGTCGACCACACCGGCTGGGAGCACGCCGAGGAGATCCTGCCTTCGGTCGTGCCCAACCTGACGGGCGCGCGCCGCATGGAAGAGAGCTCGAGCTGGCGCCACCCGGTCGACTTGGCCACACTCCTGGCCGACGTCCACGCCCAGCTCGACGCCGCCATCGCCGAAGGTGGCGGGCGCCTGCGCGACTGGCAGGGCCATCGCGAGCTGGCGGAGACTATCCTGGACGGCGAGCCCGCCGAGACCCTCGCGCAGATGCTCGCACTCGTGCGCGACGGCGTGCCCCTCGAAGAGCTCTCGGCGGCCGTCGCCTACGCCGCTGCGCGGCGGGCCCTGCACTTCCACACCTCGAACGAGTTCGGCGACTGGGACACCGTGCACCACACCTTCACCTATGCGAACGCGGTCGACCAGGCGCTGCGGCGTGCGCCCTCGAACCTGCTCGCCCGCGGCATCTTCGACGGCGCGATGTCGGTCTACCTGGAGCGCTTCCTCAACGTGCCGAAGCAGCCCCAGCCGGAGCCCTCGGGCGACCCCGTCGTCCCTGACGCCCTCCTCCCTGCGTTTGATGTGCAGGGGCAGGTCGACGAGACGGCGCAGCTCCTCGCAGACGCGATCGCCGGCGGGCGGCGCGAGGAGACGGTGCGAACGCTAGGCGAGGCGCTTCTGCGCGAGGACTCGGGCTTCCACCAGTTCCAGATCTACGAGGCGGGCCTACGCCAGTACCGCCACTTCGCCGGGCGCCCCGAGGGCGACCACATCCTCATGGGCGTGGCGCGCTTCCTCACCGCCCATTCGCCAACCGTCCGCTCGCGCCTGCAGACGTTCGACATCGCCGCACGCCTGCACCGGGGCGAGGCGCTCCACGGGGATTGATTTTCGAGCCAGATGGCGTTTTTCTTGCACTAGATGGCGCGGCTGGCGGGTGCTCCCGAGCTCAGCAACGTTTGGCTCGCAATCGGTTCGGCCTTGCGGTCGCATCGTGGTGCGGATGCTCGTGCCGCCGTCCCGGCGCTTCGGGATCGTTGCGCCAGCGGCCCGTCGCTAGGATGGCGGCGAAGGTGCGTTATGGCTTCGGATCACACCCTCTACGCGCGTGTGCGGCTCGCGAGCACAGCGTTCGGCTGGCTCGCGCTCCTCATGCTCGCCACCGGCGTCGGTGGGATCGTCTGGCTGGAGCTTGAGGTCCGCCTCATCTTCAGCCAGTCAGACGCCTCGGTCGCGGCCTTGTTCTACGTGGTCGCTGGTCTCGGGCTGGGACTGGGAGTTGCGCTAGCCGCCGCCGTCATGGGCGCGACTGCGCTCGGCATGCGCGTGGCCGCTGACTACGGCGAAACGCATCTGAAGCGTATCGCCGCCCTCACCCGGGGGGTCGCAATAGTGGCCTCTGAAGAGCGGACCGCGATCCGGGCCAGGTTTGTGAGCGCGGCGCTGGGCTGCCTCGCAATCGTGGTCCTGCTCGTGGGCGCTGGCGGCTCGGCCTGGATTGTGTGGGATGGCGTCGAGCACGGCCTGGCCCCGGACTTCGTCCGGCAGTCCGTGCTAGCGATCCTGGCGACGACGTTCGCAGCGGCGGCCATCCTCGGGGGCCTCGCGATCGCGATCGCGATCGGCTCCGAATACGCAGAAGCGCATCTTGACCGGCTGGCGGAGCTAACGGGGGATTCGGGGGAAGAAGGCTAGGGCGGCTATTCGGCACCCATGCCGAAGGCCGCAAGCGCGACGCCGAGCACGGTGAGGACGATCATCAGGGCGACGCCGATCACGATCCACTCGTTATCGCTGTCGGTGTTCCGTTCGGCGAACTGCTGTTCCTCACCCTCCTGAGCCGCAGGGCGGGGATCGGTGGGATCGAGCGGGGCCTCCGCGGCCGCGGGCGGTGCGGAGGGTGGCGACGTCGCGGGCGCCTGTCCGGCCAATGCGGGTGCCGCGCTCGTTAACGCGAGTGGCGTGGCGATGGCGAGGAGCACCACCGCCGAAAGCGAAAGAAGGAACAGTCGTGCGATCACAGCGCGCTCGAAGGTACGGTCAGCGGAGGGTTAGGGTCAATCCGCACGGCTGGAACGGCCGCTCTTAGGCACGTAGCGCTCCTGGAATTCGTGCTCGTTCAGAAGCCCGCCCCGGCGCCGTTCGTTCACGGCCAACTCCATGCGCGAGAGCTGGCCCAGCCCCTTGCGCGTGTCGCTCGCTACGCGTGCTTTGTCCTGCCGCTTGAGTCGCTGCTTGAAGAGCCAGTAGACGAAGGTCTCCCATTCGCCCAGCGAAGCGCTCGTACCGAGCTCTGCCCCGGTGTCGGCGGCGTAGAGGGCGAAGAGCTCGAGCCGACCGGCACCGTATACGCGCTGGAACATCCCGTCTTGATCGCTGCTCGCATCGCCCCAAGGGCTCGCGAGGTTCTCCTTGTGGATCTCCTCTTCGACGCTCAGCTGCAGCGCCTGCTCCACCAGCACGCCATACGTGTAGTTGAGATGGGCGCTGTACTTCGCGGCGCCCAGGCGAGCCGCGAAGTCGTCGTCCGGGAGGTCGGTCGGCCAGCGGCCCCCGAAAAGGAGCGCCTCCACCTCGGCCGGGGGCACGAGGTCGGCGACTTCGTCGAGGAGACGCTCGGCGAGGAGCAGCCAGTCAAACGCCTCGCCCGCGATGAGGTAACCGTAGCTGCGCTCGCCGTGGATCTCGTTCGGGAGGCGCCAGCGGCCGATCGCGCCGAGCAGCGCCTCGAACCAGTCGTCGCGGGCGCGGAGGTCTTCACGCAAGCGGGCGATGATGTCGTCGCAGGCGAGATCCGGGCCGGGCGCGTCCTCCTCGGCGGCCAGGACCACCGGCTCTGCGGCGCTCGCGCTGCTGGACATACAAACTGGATGATAGCAAAGAGGCGGTTTGTGGGAGATCGTCTGAGCGGCGCCCGGAGCCACGAACCCCGCGCTAAGCTGGTGCGATGGCGCCGATCATCGGGCACGAGGTCGCACGACGCGTCCTGCGCAGCCTCGCCGCGGGCGGCGATCCGCCGCATGCGCTCATGCTGGCGGGGCCCGCGCGCACCGGCCGCACGCTCCTCGCGCTCGAACTGGCGGCGCTCCTGAACTGCGAAGCAGAGCCCGATGACCGCGCCTGCGGCGAATGCCGCGCCTGCCGGCTGATCGCCGACGGGGTGCACCCGGACGTGCTTCGCCTCGAGCCTGGCGACAGCTTCTGTCGCGGCGAGGGCGGCCACGAGCGCCATCCACGGTCGCGCGATATTCGCATCTGTCAGGTGCGCGGGCTGATCGAATCCGTGTCCCGCTACCCCTTCGAAGGTCGCTACCGGGTGATCGTCCTTGAGCCCGCAGACCGCATCGGCCTGGAAGCGGCGAACACGCTGTTGAAGACGCTGGAGGAGCCCCCGCCCCATACCGTGCTGGTGCTCGTGACGGCGGCGCCGGAAGCGCTGCTGGAAACGATTCGCAGTCGCTGCCGGGCGCTCGAAGTGGGGCTCGTGCCGCGCGAGACGATCGCCGAAGGCCTGCGCGCACTCGATTTCGCGCCGGAGATCGCCGCCCGCGCGGCGGCGGAGAGCCGCCGCCGGCCCGCGGACGCCATCGCCTTCGCCGAGCACCCGGACCTCATGGACGATCGTGGCCGGCTGCTCGATCGCTGTGCCGAGCTGGCGGCCGGGCGCGCCGCCGAACGCATGACCTATGCGGGTGATCTCGCGGACCGCTGGCGGCGCGACCGTGAGCTGGTGCTCACGGAGCTCGACGCCTGGGAGACGTTCTGGGAGACGCGTTTGCGCGAGGATGTGGCCGAGCCCGCTGCGGGCGCGCAGGACGCGCTCACTGCTCTTCAGGCGATCGGTGCAGCGCGCGACGACCTCGAGGCGCAGGTGGTTGCGCGGATGGCGCTGGAGCTCATGCTCCTGCGCTTTCCCGGGGTTAGACTGGCTGAACCGACCGCCGTCGGTCCGTCAGCGAACGGCCACCGAGCGAGCGTGCCGGCCGCCCCGAAGGACGAGAGCGAGTCATGACTGATCCGCGCCCCAATGTGGTCGGCGTGCGCTTCCGGAATGCGGGCGCGATCGAGTACTTCCACTCGGCCGGCATGCGCCTCGAGGTCGGCGAGTCGGTGCTCGTCGAGACCAATAGCGGGCCCGAGCTCGCGCGTGTCGTCATCGCTCCCGACCAGATCGTCGTGAACGAGCTCGGCTCAGAGAACCTCCATCCAATCCTGCGCCTCGCCACGGACGACGACCTCCGTCACGCTGACGACTTGGCGACGCGCGCACAGGAGCTCCTGACGGAGGCGAGGGAGCTGGCCGCGGACGCGGACCTCCAGGGACGGGTCGATCGCGCGGACTTCGCCCTCGATGGTGAGCGGCTGACCTTCCTCGTGAGCGGCGAAGACCGCCCCAATCAGCGCGAGTTCGTCCGGCGCGCAAGCGAGGCGTTCGGTGTCCGCGCTTCGGTGCGTTATCTCGGCGCGCGCGATCGGGCCAAGCTCGCGGGCGGATACGGCATCTGCGGCCGCGAGCTCTGCTGTTCGAACTGGCTGACGACGTTCCCCTCGGTCTCGATCCGGCACGCGAAGGATCAGGAGCTGCCACTCAATCCCGAGAAGATCAGCGGCCTCTGTGGTCGCCTCCTCTGCTGTCTCTCCTACGAGGAGGAGGGCTACAAGGAGATGCGCAAGTCGCTCCCGAAGATGGGGCAGCGCTGCAGCACGCCCACCGGTGAAGGCAAGGTGGTTTCGCTCAACGTGCTCAAGCGCCAGGTCACGCTGAACGTGGATGGAGAGCGCATCGAAGTCGGCGATCGCGACCTCGGGCTCGTCGTCCGCTGGGACCCTTCGAGCAAGAGCGCAGAGCCGCCCCCGAGCATGACTCGGGCCGAGGCGATCGAGCAGGGCCTGATGGAGCCGGAGCCCGAGGAGGAGCCGGTGGCCGTTTCCGTGGCGATGCCCGAGGCGGCCCCGATCGAGCTCGGCCGGGGGCCGGACGAAAGCGCGGGCCGTGGGCGTGGCCGGCCGGGTAAGCGGCGTGGTGGTCGCGGGCGCCAGGGCGGTGGGCCCCGTCCCGATCCGTCCCCGCCGGAGCGCAAGGCCAGCGAGCCTCCAAAGGGTCGCGTTTTTCGCCGCGCTTCCTCCGAGTCACAGTCCGGCACGGGCGCAGACGGCCCCGGCCCCCAGCCTCCCCCCGCGGCGGACGGTCAGCAGGGGAAGGCGCCGCGACGCCGCAACCGCCGCCGTCGCGGCGGCGGTTCGGAATCGGGGTCGGGAGGCGCCGGCTCCTAGGGCCCGTCCTCGTCGCTTGGTGGCAGCGGATCCACGATCGTCGCGCCATCCTCGAAGCTCGCCGCGATGAAGGCATCCCCGCGGCCGTGGTAGCGATACTCGTTGCCCTCGGCTCGGAGCAGAGCGAGGAAGCCCTCGACGAGCGCATCCGTGCAAACCTCGCCCGGGCGTTGCACGCCCAGGCAGCCGTTTCGCCAGATGACCTCCCGGTAAGCAGAGACGGACACGCCCCCGAGCCCGACCCCCAGGCGGCTCGCGAGGTCCTCCCGCATCGCTCGCTGGACGGCGATTACGCCTCCGTCCGGCTCGGCCGTGACCATGCCGGCGACGAAGTCGGTCGCGACGAGCCAGCCGCCGCGAGCGAAGTGGTAGCGATACTCTTGCCCCTCGGCGCGGAGGAGGACGAACCCGCCGGCTGTGATGGCCTGAGCACAGGCCTGACCGGGCTGAGCGAAGCCGATGCAGCTATCGCTGAACTGCATCGGCACGATCGCCTCGATCGTGATCGTGCGCGCCTCGATATCGAGGAGGAGGGCCAGATCCTCGCGCGCATAGGCCGCCAGGACTGCCTCGAAGTCCGTCCGAATCTCCGCGGGCACGGCGATGCCGTCGCTCACCTCGCCATCGAGGAAGTCGACGGCGAGGAAGAGTGCGCCGCCCACGTGATAGCGGAAGGGAGGCGCCTCCCCGCGCCCGAAGAAGGCGATGTAACCGCCGATAAACTGCTCGGTACAGGGCTCGCCCTCGATTCGCAGGCCGAGGCAGCCGTCCCAGCCCGCGTGCTGTAGCGATCGCAGCTCGATCGAAAGGGGAGAGCTGTCCAGGCGTAGGGCGAGATCGAGGCGGGCGCCGTGCAGGATCGAGCCGGGGCGGATCGCGCTGCCGTTGCCGTCGGGTGTGCTCGTGACAGCGTCGGATCCCGAGCCGTCGTCACCCGAGCAGGCCGCCGCGACGAGCGCAGCCCCGAACAGTGCAGCGACCAAGAACCACCGTTTCTGCATCAGCGCGCCTCCAACAGACCCTACCCATTCCAACGTCCCCGGGGCGGTTCCGGTTCCCGGCGCCTACGTGGGCGAGACGCGCGCAACGAGCTCGCGGATATGTGTGATGACCAATTCCGGGGTCTCCATGGGGATGAAGTGGCTGCGGTTGGGGAGGTAGACCTCCTCGGCCGTCGGCAGCGCGTCCACGAGCCCGGGCCAGGTTGGCGACGACGACATGCTCATGGTCTCCCCCTCGCCGGCGGCTCGCGCGCGCAGGATGCGGATCGGCAGCCGAAGCTCGTGGAGCAGTGGGTAGGGGTCGGGTTCGAGATTGCCTTGGTAGATCGCCGCTTCGATCTCCGGCGGGCAGGCGAGCACGTAGCCATCTCCATCGGCCGCGGGCAACAGGCCGTGCTCGCAGTAGTCCTGCAGCACGCGAGGCTGCCAGCGGTTGAAGGGCTCGCGATCCTGAAAGCGCTCGATCATTTCTGCCGGTGAGGCCCAGCGGTTCCGCCGCCTGGCGATGAAATGCTCGCCCTGGTCCTGCGGCGGCTTGCGGTAGAGCGCTGGCGCCATCAGCACAGGGTCGACGAGCAGCAGTGCCGCGAAGGCCTCGGGGCGCAACGCGGCCGCCAGAGCCACGACATAGCCGCCCTTGGAGTGCCCGACACCGATCGCGCCGCGAAGATCGAGGGCATCGCAGAGTGCGGCGACATCCTCGGCGATCGGGCCCCAGGGGTAGGGGGGTGGTGGCTTCTCGCTGCGACCGTGTCCGCGCAGATCGACCGCGATCGAGCGCTCGCTGAGCTCTTCCGCGATCGCATCCCAGCAGCGCGCGTGAAAGCCGGTGGCGTGGGCGAAGAGCACCGTCGGGCCCTTGCCCGCGCGCTCGAACGAGACCAGCTCGACGCCGTTCACCGCCGTCCGCCGTTCGCTGGGTTCCATCCCCTGATTATCGCGGGCTTGGCGCAACCACGCCCCCGGCGCTCGTACAATGCGCAGGTGTCAGATGAGGCCCGTGCCCAGCTCGCCGCCACACCAAGCGCGCTCGCCCACGTGGTCGTCGAGGCTACGGACGCGGCGCTCGACGCGGCTCCCGCGGACGAGTGGCCCGCTCGGGTCGTACTTGCGCATTTGCGTGACGCCGAATCCCTCGAGTTCCGGCTCGCCCTCGAGCGCCTCCTCGCGGAGGCAGAGCCTGAGCTGGCGTTCCTCCCCCCCGATGTCTGGGAGCGCAGCCGGACGAAGGAGCGGGACTCCAAGGACGTGCTTCTTGCGGACTTCGCTCTGCAGCGCCAGGCCTCCCTGAACCTGATCGCAGGCATGCGCGAAGGCGATTGGCAGCGGCGTGGTGGCGGTCCCGGTGGCGCGCCCATCACGGCCGCTCGGCTCATCGATATCTGGGCCGGCCACGATGCCACTCACCTTGCGCAGATCGAGGCGGCCCTCGGCGAAACCGCAGATGGCGCGCGCTCGCGCCGAGCCCGTCCCCCCGCGTAGGGATTCGGTGCCGCCCCCAGGCCCCGGAGATGCCCTGAGCGACATCGCATCCCGGCTCGATGGCCTGGCGCTCCGCTACATGGTGACCGGGTCTGCGGCAGGGATGTTCTACGGGCTGACCCGAGCGACGTTCGACCTGGATGTCGTGATCGAGCTCGCGCCAGCGCGGCTCGATGACTTCGTCGCGGCGTTCTCCGAAGACTGTTACTGCGAGCGCTCCGCCGTTGAAGAGGCGGTCGAGCGTGGCTCTATGTTCAACGTGATCCCGCTGAGCGGCGGGATGAAGACGGACTTCATTCTGTTGCGCGACGAGCCCTTTGAGCAGGCGAAGTTCGCACGCCGCCGGCAGCTCGCCTGGCGCCCCGGAACGGTCTGGGTCATCGATCCCGCAGACCTCGTGCTGAGCAAGCTCGTGTGGGCGCGGGAATCGCGCTCACAGCGGCACCTTGCGGATGTGCGAGAGATACTGGCGAGCGCGGAACGAGTGGAGCAGTCGAGCCAGACTGCTGCGCAGGAGATGCGACAGTGTCGACCTGGTCGCGATGCGCCCGCCCGAAGCGCGCGAGCGCTGAGAGCGAACGACCGTAAATAATGAGCGCGGAACGAGTGGAGCAGTCGAGCCAGACTGCTGCGCAGGAGATGCGACAGTGTCGAACCGGTTGCGACGCACCCGCCCGAAGCGCGAAAGCGCTGAGAGCGAACGACCGTAAATAATGAGCGCGGAACGCAGTGGAGCAGTCGAGCCAGACTGCTGCACAGGAGATGCGACAGTGTCGAACCGGTCGCGGAGCAACCGTTCGAAGCGCAAAAGCGCCGAGAGCGATCGACCGAAAAACTCGAGCAGCTCGACCTCCGCGAACTCCTGGAGGCCAGTCGAGAAACGCGATACGACGCCTGACGTGGCTGCTCGCCAGCGCGAGTGGTGGTTGGGACTGAGCGGGGGCGAACGGCTGACCTGGATGTTCGACTTCGTGCACGAGCACAACACCGCCCGCTACGAGGCGATTCGCAGGCGCAACCCCGAGGCCTCAGCGGCCGAGCTGACCGCCCTCTGGACAGAAGAGACGTACCGCGATCGCTTGCCCGCTGACTTCCTCGCTCGTGCGCTCGCGGCGATTCGGGAGCGGGGCGCAAGCCTGGCCGGCGACTCTCCGTGAGGGGAGTGGCGCTGCTTGCCGTCGGCGCACTGGCGCTCGTCGTCGCCGGATGCGGCGGCGACGACGGTGACGGCCGTGACGAGCCCACCGTAGTCCCGAGCACACCCAGCGCGGCTGCCACGGCGCAGCCTCCGTCACCAACGCCGACCGAGCCGCCAACGCCGACCGCCACGACGCCCCCCAGTCCTACGACCCCCGCGACGCCGGCGCCCACCGCCCCGAGCTTCGAAGGAACGATCGAGGACACCGTCCTCACTCCCGACCTCATGGCCGAGCAGGCGATCCTGGTCGCGGTTCGCATCGGGCGGAACGAAGGCTTCGATCGCTTCGTTCTCGAATTCGCGGGCGAGGTGGTCCCGGGCGGCACCGTTCGCTACGTCGAGGAGGCGATCACCTGCGGGGCCGGCGAGCCCACCGCGCTGGCTGGCGCCGCCGTCCTAACCGTGGAGGTGTTGCCTGCCGCCGCCCACGATCTCGAGGGCATGGCCACCGTCGCCGATCAGGAGCTCGCGGGCACCGGCGACACGATTCTCGAGGCGCGCTCCATCTGCGACTTCGAGGGGGTGGTGGCCTGGGCGCTCGGAGTCGTGGCGGAGCGCGAGTTCCGCGTCTTCAGGCTGACCGAGCCGGCGCGGCTGGTGGTCGACGTCAAGCAGTAGCGGCTGCGGGGGCGGCCGCGGGCCGGCCTCGCGTGAGCCGCGCCGTTCCCTTGTTCGCCGCCAGCACCTTTTCGATGCTTCGCGCGAGCTCGTCGGTGACGGCGGCTCGCTCCAGATCGAACTCGGTCTCCTGGCCGTCGGTGTCGTGAATCACGAGGCGCACTTCGTCGCTCCCTGGTCTTGCCCCCAACATGGTGCCGACGCTCTTGAGCAACGCCTCGTCGGTCATCACGTCCTCGGTCTCATAGAGGGTAATGATCAGGCGGGCCGATTCTCCGCCGACGGGTGACCGCACCCCGGGGCCTTCCGCTTCGGTTGTGGCCGCGGGCACCCGCGGCGCAGGGGCGGCGCTGCTGCCGTTGGTCGCGGCCGCGGGCGGCCGGCCGTTGCGACGGGGAGGGCGGGCGCGACGCGCTTCGACCTGCCACTGCTCGGGCGTGAAGCCGATCAGCCGCCCCTCCGTTGCGTCCCAGGGAACGGCGCGGCGCGCACTGAGATTGAGACGATCGCCGCGTTCGCGGCACTCGACCGAGACGAGCACGATCTGCCCCTCGGCCCATGTCTCCTCGCTCGAGGCCTCGATCACGTCGTTCCAGACGGCAAGCTCGGCTTGGCCGGAAAGGTCCTCGATCCCGACCAGGTAGTAGCGGCGGTTATCGCGCGTGTGGCGCGTCGTGACCTGCGTGATCATGCCCGCCACGGTCACGCTCTCGCCGACCAGCTCCAGGGACATGTCGGCGAGCGAGTGGGTCGTGTAGGCCGCGAGCTCCTGCGCGGGCTGAAGGAAGGGGTGTTCTGTGAGGTAGACCCCAAGGAGCTCCTTCTCCCAGCGCAGCATCTCTTCGCGCACCGCGGGCGCCTCGATCAGTTGCAGCGCCGGCATCGGCGTATCCACCTCGCTGCCGAAGAGATCGAACATCGTCGACTGGCCGCTCTCGCGGAGCTCCCGCTCCCGCTTCGCGAGGTTCACGATGCGCTCGCTGTTCGCCTGGAGCGTGGCCCGGTTCGGTCCGAGGTCGTCGAGCGCCCCCGCGAGCGCGAGGTGCTCGATCGTGCGGCTCGTGGCTCCGGAAAGGTCGGCGCGCTTGCAGAAGTCCTCGACGTCCTTGTAGCGCTCGCTCTCGGAGCGCACGCGGATGATGCCCTCGACCGCGGCCGGACCGACGTTCTTGACGTCGCCGAGGCCAAAGCGAATGGCGAGCGCACCGTCCTGGCGGCGCTCCACGCCGAACTCAGCAGCGCTGCTGTTGATGTTCGGCGCGAGCACTTCGATGCCGAGGCGCGCACACTCGGCCACGGCCGCGGCGATCCGCTCGTAGGGGTCGGGGGCGCTGCTCGCGAGCTGCAGGACGGCCGTCATGTACTCGACCGAGTGGTTCGTCTTGAGGTAGGCGGTCTGGTAGGCGATGTGTCCGTAGCACCACGCGTGGGCCTTGTTGAAGGCGTAGCCCGCAAACGGCTCGATGAGCTCGAAGACGGCCTGCGCCTCGCTCTCGCTGTAGCCGTTTGCGATCACTCCGGCGATGAAGCGTGAGCTCTCCGCGGCCATCACGTCGGCCTTCTTCTTGCCCATCGCTTTGCGCATCACGTCGGCCTCGCCGAGCGTGTAGCCGGCGAACTGCCGGGCGATGTGCATGACCTGGTCCTGGTAGACGATCACGCCGTACGTATCCGCGAGAATATCGGCGAGGTCCTCGTGCGGGTGCTGAATCGCGACCTCGCCGTGGCTCGCGCTGATGTAGGTCGGGATGTGCGCCATCGGGCCGGGGCGGTAGAGCGCCACCATCGCGCAGATCTCGGCGATGCTCTTCGGCTTCAGCTCCTGGACGTAGCGGCGCATGCCCCCGGACTCGAGCTGGAACACGCCGAACGTCTCGCCCCGGCCCAGCATTTCGAGCGTGGCCGGGTCGGCCTCCGGCAGGGCGAGGAGGTCGAGCTGCTGCCCTGAGGTCTCGCTCACGAGGTCAACCGCGCGCCCGAGAATCGTGAGGTTCGAGAGGCCCAGGAAGTCGACCTTGAGCAGGCCCATCGCCTCGACCTGCTCCATCGCGAACTGGGTGGTGGGCACGGCGAGGTCGCCGCCGCGGCCCGTGCGCTGGAGGGGCACGTACTCCGCGAGCGGTTCGCCCGAGATGACCACGCCCGCGGCATGCGTACTCGCGTGGCGCGCCACACCCTCGAGTTGGCGCGCCGTATCGAGGAGCTGGCGCACCTTCCCGTCCGTGTCGTACGCCTCCTTCATCTCCGCTGACTGCTCGAGGGCGTCGTCGAGGGTGATGTGGAGGGCGTTGGGGACGTAGCGCGCGACCCGGTCGGTATCGGCGTAGGTCAGGCCGAGGGCGCGGCCGACATCGCGGATCGCCGCTTTCGCGCCGAGCGTGCCGAAGGTGATGATCTGGGCGACCTTGTCCTCGCCGAAGCGCTCGTAGGCGAAGCGAATCACCTCGTCCCGGCGGTCGTCGGCGAAGTCGAAGTCGACATCGGGCATCTGGCGGCGCTCAACGTTGAGGAAGCGCTCGAAGACGAGGTCGTTCGCGACCGGATCGATATCCGTCACGCCCAGCGAGTAGAGCGCGAGCGAGGCCGCGGCCGATCCGCGCATGCCCATCGGGATGTGCTCGCCGCGGGCGAAGTCCGCGATCTCCTTCACCACGAAAAAGTAGTCGGTGAAACCGGTCTCGCTCAGGACGTTGAGCTCGTAGTCGAGCCGCTCCTGCAGAGCCGGGGTCACCTCCCCCAGCCGTGCGGTGAGCCCCTCGCGGCAAAGCTGTGCGAGGTAGCCCTCGTTGGTCAGGCCCTCGGGCACGACCGGCGAGGGGAGGAGGGCGCGGTCGAAGCTCAGCTCGAGGTCGGACTCGTCCGCGAAGCGCTGGGTGTTGGTGATGACCTCAGGCGTCTCGGGAAAGAGGGCCCGCATCTCCTCGTCGCTGCGCAGGTGGTAGCCGTCACCATCGATCCGGAAGCGGTCCTCCTGGTCGACCGTCGCGTTCGTGCCGATGCAGAGGAGGACATCGTGGGCGGCCGCCTCCTCAGGCCTGGTGAAGTGCCCGTCGTTCGTTGCGACGACGGGGATCTCGAGCTCCCGGCCGAGATCGAGGATCTCGGGATTGATGCGACTGAAACGCTCGACGCCGTGCTCCTGGACTTCGAGCGCGTAGTGCCCGTCGAAGACTTCGCGGTACCACTTGGCCACGTTGAGCGCGCCCGGGCGGTCCCCCTCCGAGAGGCGCTCGAAGAACTCGCTCGAGGGACAGCCGCTCAGGGCCGTGAGGCCGGCGCTGTGCGCTTCCAGGAGTTCGCGGTCCATGCGCGGCTTGTAGTAGAAGCCTTCGAGATTCGCTTTCGTCACGAGCTGGAGCAGGTTGCGATATCCGGTCAGGTCGCGGGCGAGCAGCGTCAGGTGGAAGGGCTGGCCCTCCGAGCGGTCCCGGCTGTGGCGTGAACCGCTCGCGACGTAGGCCTCGAGCCCGATGATCGGCTTGATCCCGCGCGCCTTCGCCTCGCGGTAGAAATCGAGCGCGCCGTAGAGGGCGCCGTGATCGGTCATCGCGATCGATTCCATCCCGAGCTCCTGCGCGCGGTCGAGGAGCTTGGGGATGCTCGAGAGGCCGTCGAGCAACGAGTATTCGGTATGCGTGTGTAAGTGGGTGAACATATCCCGGGGGGCCATCCTACCGCAGTCGAGTGGGGCCGCGAAGCCGCGGGATCGACCTACACTCTAGCCCAGCGCCTGGCCCAAGGAGCCGCTCCTCCGAAAGTATTCATGGAGTGGCCCGATTACGTCGGCGTGAGATCGATCCTGCTGGGTAGCACCGTCATGAGCCGGCGCTAGCGTTGCGCTGACGGCCATCGTGGCGCCCCCAAAATCAATCGATTGGGGCGTTCTCGATCGCTGCCAGCCGCCCCTCGCCCCCCCAGCCGCCCCCCGGCCAGCGTGCGCGTACGCTCGCGTAGGTGAGCGCGAAGGCGAAGATCGTCGCCTGCAGGAGGACGACCGTCGCGCCGGAAGAGACGTCGATGAACCAAGAGATGTAGACCCCGCCGAAGCCGCTCAGGCCGCCGACGATCACGGCCAGGAAGAACATGCGCGTGAACGAGTCCGTGAGCAGCCTCGCGGTGACCGGCGGAATCACCAGCGCCGCGGCGATCAGGGTCACGCCGAGCACCTGCAGCGACGCGATCACCGTAGCGGCGAGGATCAACGAAAACAGCACCTCCACCCAGATGACCGGCACGCCGTAGCTGCCTGCCACGTCCGGGTCGAACGTCGTAAAGAGGAATGGCTTCCACCAGAAGAAGAGGATGAGCGCGACGAGCGCGAGGACGCCCACGATCACATAGAGGTCGCCGCTCGTGATGCCGAGAATCTCGCCGAAGAGGGCTGCGTCGAAATCCTGCGTGAATCGACCCTGCCGGCTGATGAGCGCGACCCCGACCGCGAAGGCGGAGGTGGTGACGATGCCGATCGCGGCGTCGCCGCCGATCTGGCGGCGCCGGGCGGCGCCGTTAATCAGCAGCACGGAGAAGACGCCCCAGATCGTCGCGCCCACGTAGAAGCTGATGCCGGAGACGAACGAGACGACCGCCCCGCCAAAGATGCTGTGCGCCAGCCCGTGGCCGATGTAGGCGAGGCTGCGCAGGACCACATAGATCCCGACGGCGGCACAGAGCACGCCCACCAGGCCGGCCGCGATCAAGCCCCGAACGAAGAACTCGAACTCGAACGGCTCGGCGAGGCCCCCCACCCTCAGCCGCCCAGTTGCGGGGAGCCCACCTCCGCCTCGCTCGCAGCCGCAGGCTCGTCCCAGGCGAGCTCGGGCGCGTCGGCGTCCGCCGGCTCGCCCAGGTGCTCGACCACGTAGATGGCGCGGCCGCGGCGCATCACGAGCATCTCCGCCCCGTAGGTCCGGCGCAGCACCTCCGGCGTGAGGACCTCTTCGGGCGAGCCGTCGGCCACGATCTCGCCCATGCCCATACAGACCAGCCTCGGCAGGTGCGTCGCGACGGCGTTGAGGTCGTGCGTGGTCAGCAGGATGGTCGTGCCCGCGCGGTTGAGCTCCCCGAGGAGGTGCATGATCTCGTGCCGCGTCTTGATGTCGACGCCGCTCGTCGGCTCGTCGAGGAGCAAGAGGTCGGGGTCGCCGATGAGCGCTCGCGCGAGGAAGGTGCGCTGCTGCTGGCCGCCCGAAAGAGCACGAATCTGGCGCTTCGCCAGCTTCCCGATCCCGAGCCGCTCGAGGAGGTGGGCCACGAGCTCGCGGTCGCGGCGGCGCGGCCACGGCCGCCAACCCATCTCGCGCCAGCGCCCGAGCAGCACGGCCTGCTCGACGGTGATGGGGAAGTTCCAATCGACGGTGTCGACCTGGGGGACGTAGCCGAGCCGCAACGTGTCTTCTGCCGGGCGCGCCATCGTTTCGAGCTCGCCACCGAAGCGGCGCACCTGGCCGGTGATCGTGCGTAGGAGCGTGGTTTTGCCCGAGCCGCTAGGGCCGACGACGCCGACGAACTCGCCCCGGCAGATCTCGAGATCGATGCCGCGCAGCGCGACCGCCCGCTCGTAGCCGACGCTGAGACCGCGCATCGCGACGAGGCACTCGCCGGTGGCCGGCTGTGGTGGCGGGCCGTGGCTCAGCGCGGTGGGCGCGTCTTCAGTTGTTGGCGAACTCATCGAAGGGGACCCAGCTATCGGTCGTGTCGAAGCCGTCGAGGGCGGCGGCATCACCGCCGAGACCGCGCACGATAGCACGCACGTCTTCGACCATCATGGCGAGGTAGGTGTTCTCGGGATCGCCCGCTTCGCCGGGGAGATCGTCGTCGCGGAGGGTGTCGACCTGCACCGCTCCGGCCTCGTCGGCGATCGTCTTCAGCACCTCCGAGGGGAACACCTCGGAGCCGAAGATCGCGCGCACGCCCAACTCGCGAATCTGCCCGATCAGGTCCGCCACCTCCCGGGGCGAGGGCTCCGAGAAGTTCGAGGGCTGGATCGCGCCGATGATCGTGAGCCCGTAGCGGGCGCCGAAGTAGGGGAACGAATCGTGATAGGTGAGGAGCCGGCGCTGCTCTTCCGGAATCGTCGAGACCGCGGCGTTGACCGCCGCGTCGAGCAGATCGATGCGCGCCCGGAAGGCGGCGGCATTGGCGGCGTAGTAGGCCGCGCCGCCGGGGTCCAGGCGGCCGAGGGCGTCGCGCACGTGGTCGGCGTAGGCGGCCGCGAGGATGGGGTCGGTCCAGAGGTGAGGGTTGGGGTCGCCCCCCTCTTCGGGAAACGAGAAGTCGTAGACGTACTCGCCCGTGCTCACGGTCGCTTCGCCGAGGAACACGATCTCGACGCCCCTACCTTTGTTCGACTCGGCCAGCTCGAGGGCTGGCAGCTCCAGGTTGAGGCCGTTGATGACGATGAGATCGGCTTCGGCGATATGGCGCGCAGCGGAGGGGGGCGGTTCGAAGGTGTGCGAGTTCGTCCCTTCGGGCACCAGGCTGCGGACGGTCACACGGTCGCCGCCCACGTTCTCGATGATGTTCCGGATGGGAGAGACCGTGGTGACGACGGCAATCGTGGCCCCATCGCTGCTGCCACTGCCGTTGCCGCATGCGAGCACGGTGAGCGAGAGGGCCAACGTCGGAAGCGACAGTTTCGTGTTCATGGGTGTAGCGCCGGTGCCGCCCGACGGTACGTCGTCCCCCGGTCAGTTGCAATTGACTGCAGGTACTGCGCACTGCATCTGCGACCCGTTGCGAGAGGAGCGCCGCTGATGGTTCGTAGAACTTGCGGGGCGGGGAGTTGCGCTAGCGCCGGCGCGGGGGCTTGACGCCGCGCCAAAGCCACGGCGGCGCGGGGGCCCCTCGCTCCAGCGAATCGATGCGGGCCTGCAGCCGCGAGACTTCGTCCCGGAGGAAGTCTCGTTCGGAGTGCAGGTCGTCGATGTGCTCGCGAAACGCGGCGACGAGGAGATCGACTTCGGTGTAGCGCGCAGTTGCGTCCGCTCGCAGGGCCTCGATCTCTCCGGAAACGCGCTCGCGTACATCCTTGGGAAGGGCGATCAGGTGCCGGTTGCGGGGCATGCGCTCAGGCGTCGCCGCTCTCGGCGCCGCCGTCCTCGGCCTCGGGAAGCTGGCGTACCTGCTCCCCAGGCGGCAGCGCTTCCCAGTGGCGGGCTGTGCGCAGGTCTTCGAGGTTGGCGTGGAGCGCGCCGATCACCTGGTCGAGCGTGGTCAGGCGTCCGCGTTCTTCGGCCCGCGTGCGCTCGGACTCCTCGAGCCGCAGGCGCATCGCCTGGAGCTCGACGGTGAGCGCGCTCAGCCGTGTTTCGAGACGCGCCTCGGTCTCGGCGGCCGCTACGAGAGAGTTGACGAGGACCGCGGGGTTGAGGGTCGCGGCCACCGCCGGGCTCTCGGCCACCACCGCGGGGCTCACCCGGACGAGGTCGCCCTGGTCCGAGCCGAGTTCGTCGAGCGCCTCCGAGAGCTCGTCGATCTGGCTGCGCACCTGTCGGAGCATCCGCTCCGCGCGGCTATCGGAGGAGGAGGCCTGGCTCTTGAGGGGTAGGTGGAGCGCGCCGCGCCCAGCCAGGGCCATCGGCGCTGCGCCGTTCGGTTCCGCTTCGGCTTCGCCCGGCCACTCGGTGGGCCAGGCCGGGGCCGGCTCTGTCGCGTCGGACACAGCAGGGTCCGAGTCTTTGCGGCGTACGTGAATTCGCATAGGTGGGATTTCGTCCGGAACCGATAGTACCGCGATGTGCTGGGGCGCCGGAAGGGGAGGCGCCGGGGAATCGGGGGCGAGAGGGAGGATGTTGGGGAACACCCTCGGGAAGGTCTCTGGCCTCCGCAGACCCACAGTGAAGCTTGAGGATTGATAATATCAACTATGTTCAGATGATTATGGATATTGGTATTGATTAAATCGATATACCGTAGTCGATTATATCTCCTCAGAAAGGAACAAAACAATGTTTCGAGACGACCGTCGCCAGCCTGGTGCGGGGGAAGAACCAGATTCCCGCCTGCGGTCCCGCCGTTACCTCCGGCTGGTACCACCCCCGGCCGCCTAATGGCGCGACTCGTCGGCTCCTGCCCGAGCTGCGAACACGCCCTCGCAGTGCGCCGCCTGGCCTGCCCCTCCTGCGGTGTCACCGTCGAGGGCGACTTCGAGCTGGGCCCGCTCGCGAAGCTCAACCGTGAGCAGCTCGGGTTCGTCGAGGTGTTCCTTCGCGCGCGGGGCAAGATCAAGGATGTCGAGGGCGAGCTCGGCATCTCCTATCCGACCGTGGTAAGCCGGCTCGACGATGTTCTCGTCGCGCTCGGCTTCGCCGGAGGCGAGGACCCGCGCCGGCGGGAACGCCGCCAGCAGGTCCTTGACGATCTCTCCGGGGGCCGCCTTTCAGCGACGGCGGCTGCGGAGAAACTTCGTGAACTTGGAGAAGTGGAATGACCAACTGGAACGAGGCCAAAGAGCAGACGCGCAACGAAGAGGCCCGCATCCGCGAGGCTGCCGAAGACCTGCGCGACGATGCGCTGGAGACGGCGGCGGTCCTTCGCCGAGAAGTCGTTGGTTTGGAAGCGCGTATCCGTGAGGGGGTAAAGGACCTCGTCGCCGACATCCGCGCGAGTGCGGTCGAGCGCCGTCACTCCCTCGAAGAGGCCCGCCGGCGCGATGGCTGATTGGCGCGAGGCGGTGAAGACTGCGAAAGCGGAGGCCCGCCGCGCCCGTGAGGATGCGGACCGGCTGCGTCAGGGGGCGCGCGAGCTCGAGCAGCGCCTTCGCCGCGAAGCACGCGAGGCCTCGCAGCAAGGCCGTCAGAGCGAAGGGCGCACGGCGCGCGAACGCCGCCATCAGGAGCGCAGCAGCCGTCGCGAGGAACGCGCGGAGGGCGGGGGCGCGAGCACCGAACGCCCCTTTGAGACCGCCGGCCTGACCGCGATTCGCCTGAGCCAGACGGCCGGCGAGCTCGCTGTGCGCATGGCCGCCGAGGGCGAATCGCCCGGTGTCACCACCCACGGCGGATGCACCACGCCGGAGATCGAAATCGAGCGCAGCGGCGACGAGCTGCGGATCGAGATCCGCCTCCAGACCGGTGCGGGGTTCTTCCGTCGCCGGCAACGTGCGCGCACCGAGGTCCGCCTCGACCTCGCGCTGGCGTCACTGCGCGTGGATCTTGGCCATGGCGAATTGGGGCTCCAGGGTTTGGAAGCGGAGGCCCTCGACCTCCACTGTGGCGCGGGGGAGGTGCGCGTGAACGACTGCCGCGGCGCGCTCGCCGCGGATGCCGGCGCGGGACGGGTCGCCATCCGCAGACACCGCGGTCTCGTGCGCTGTCACTCCGGCGCTGGCGACCTCTCCGTCGATATCGCGAAGGTGGTCCCCGGCGAATACGCGCTCGAGGCCGGCCTCGGTCGCGCCGAGTTGCGCCTTCCCCCGGGAGAAGCCGTGCAGATCGAGGCCCGGAGCGGCATCGGCCGCGTCCGTATCGACTACCCCTCGACGGACGCCGCGAGCACCTCGGTGCGTCTCGCGGCGGGCATCGGCGAGGTCAGCGTCGGCGCTCGTGCCGCCGATGCCGATGAGCGGGCGCCCGATGCGGCCGAGACGGAGCCCCCGCCGGGGGCCCGCCACGAAGCCGAGGAGGTGCGCGTGCTCCAGCTCCTTGAGCAGGGCCGCGTCAGCGCCGAGGAAGCCGCCGAACTGATCGCCGCCCTACGCGCCGCCCCGCCGCCCAACCCGCCCTCGGACGATGAGGACGAAGGCGTCGCGGTACAGGAGTAGCCAGCAGGCGCTGCCTGCTGCTGTGCGGCGGATCCGCGAGCGGCTTCGGTCCAAGCGGCTGACGCCGTCGGTCCGCGCGAGCGGGTGTCGAGCCTAGCCGACCCCGGGCTCGCGGCGCGCATCGACGATGAACGCGCGCAGTGCGTCTACTGCTGACGCTGCAAGCGGCTGCAGCGTCACCACCTCAACCGAAAGGCGATCGAGCAGCGCCAGGACCGCGGCCCTGTCCGCCGGCCATCCTCTCTTCCTGACGCGTGACCAGATCGTTCCAGCGCCCGCCGCTGCGGTGGTGGCGGGTTCCGAGTTCATTGTCGCGATCGAGCATCACCAGCTCCAGGTATTTCTGCGCGGCTTCGAGGGCAAGGTGGGTGGCGATCACGAGGTCGTCGCCTCAGCACCGGGCTACTCCGCCCCAAGCACGACGTGAAGGTCCTCATTGGCGCGCAGGATCTCCAACGTCGTAGCGGGCGGCGGGTCGTCCCCAGCGAGGTAGATCCATTGCCCGAACTCCGGTTCATGGACCATGCGCATGTCGACCACGCGGCCCCCTTCCGCCACGCGGATCTCATCCCTCAACACGCCCAGCACGTTTTGGCGGATGAGACGGCGCTTCGCCTCCTCAACGCTCACGTTGAATTCCCTGGCGTAGAACGGGGCGGTATTGTCGAGGATCTCTTCTTCCGTCGCTGTGTGGGAGGTTGGGGTTGCTTCTGGTTCTTCGCCGGGGTTGTCAGGCTCGGGTGTGCCCGCGGGATGCGTTCCAATGTCGCCGGCGCCCGAGTCGGTGGGGCCCGAGTCACCGGCGTTCGATGAGCCGCAGCCGGCCACGACGAGGGACAAGGTTGCGACGAGAATCGCCAGCTTCATGCGTCGTCCTTGCCGCCCTCGGACTACAGAGGCGGCTGCGCAGCGCTTCGATGCTCTGCTCGAGGTGGCTGCCGCTCCAGGTAAACGCAAGATCGCCGCGTTCGCCTGGGATGATGGTAGCAATCCATTCGCAGATGCGAGGACCCCTGAGTAATTGAGAGGTCGTTAGCGAGGCCGCGTTGCTCACCCGGGCTCCGCCGCGGCTGCGCGCTCCTGAGCCGGCTGCTCGGTTCCTGCGCGCCTGCTCCGCCCCGCCGAGGCGCTATCGGGGGCAGCTCGGTTCCTGCGCGCCTGCTCCGCCCCGCGAGGCTCTATCGCCGGCTGCTCGGTTCCTGCGCGCCTGCTCCGCCCCGCCGAGGCGCTATCGCGGGCAGCTCCGTACCTGCGCGCCTGCTCCGCCCCGCGAGG
>Ga0310121_10000829_pt1 | contig 32967 bp, 30 predicted proteins | sample CB27_Tmax_986_MG_FD_203504 | JGI IMG/M metagenome (GOLD analysis project Ga0310121, IMG submission 203504) | Marine microbial communities from Western Arctic Ocean, Canada - CB27_Tmax_986 | ecosystem: Environmental > Aquatic > Marine > Oceanic | place: Canada: Western Arctic Ocean | collected...
CGAAGCCCTTCTCCTTGAGCAGCGTCTTGGCCTTCTCTGCGGCCAGGTCGGTCACATCCAACACTGCGGTCATCTGGAAGGCCATTGATACCCCCGATACATGCCGGATCCGACATCGGTCCGACTTTTTTAGCTTCCTGCCTTAAAAACGATCTCTGCGAGTATATCGACAGATCAGGCACCGGATCCAGTGGGTGGAACACCCCACTGTGGACTCGTAGAACACCCTTGTCCCTCACGTCGCCCCCGCGAATTCGCGTATCGTATGGGGGCTATCGTGACGTAATGCGCCGCGAGTCCGTCCGGAGAGACCATGGCAGAACGCGTTTATCTCGACCATGCCGCCACGACGCCGGTCGATCCGCGCGTCGTCGAGGCGATGCTGCCCTACTACTACGAGGCGTGGGGCAATCCGTCGGGCGTCTACCGCGAGGCACAGGCCGCGCGCAAAGGACTCGATCAAGCCCACGATCAGATCGCGGCGATCCTGGAGTGCTCGCCCAACGAGCTTGTCATCACCTCGGGCGGCACCGAAGCGGACAACCACGCGCTGCGTGGCGTCGCGGCCGCGCGCGCGCACGCCGGCAAGCATCTGATCAGCTCGACGATCGAGCATCACGCCATCCTGCACACGCTGGAAGCGATGCAAGCCGAGGGCTACGAAGTCACCCTGGTCGACGTCGATGCCGAGGGCTTCGTTGATCCGGCCGCCGTCGCCGCGGCCGTGCGGGACGACACCGTCCTGGTCTCGATCATGGCCGCCAACAATGAAGTCGGCACACTCCAGCCGCTGGCCGAAATCTCGCGCGCAGTGAAGGACGCCAATCCCAAAACGCTCGTCCACAGCGACGCCGTCCAGGCGGCCGGAGCGGCCGAGATCCGGCCCGACCTGCTTGGTCTCGATCTGATGTCGATTACGGCCCACAAGATCTATGGCCCCAAGGGTGTGGGGGCGCTCTACGTGCGCGCCCGCACACCCTTCGCGCCGCAGATCATCGGCGGCGGACAAGAGCGCGATCGACGCGCGGGCACGGAGAACGTGGCCGGCGCGATCGGCCTGGCGACGGCGCTCGGACTGGCGGCGTCGGAATACGAGGCGCGCAACGCACACCAGCGTTCCCTACGCGATGGACTCTGGCGCGAGATCCGCGAGCGAATCGACTGCGTCCATCTCAACGGCCCGAACGACTTCGATCTACGGCTCTCCAACAATCTCTCCGTCTGCTTCGAGCGCGTCGAAGGCGAGAGCATCCTGCTCCAGCTCGACCTGGACGGCATCGCCGCGAGCTCCGGCTCAGCCTGCAGCACGGGTTCGGTGGAAGCCAGTCACGTCCTGCTGGCGATGGGCGTCGATGAACAGCTCGCGCACGGGGCCGTGCGCCTGACCGTGGGTACGGACAATGACGAGAAGCAGCTGGAGCACGTCGCACAGACGCTACCGGCCGTGATCGAGCGACTGCGCGCGCTCTCCCCCGTCTAAGACACCCCCCACAACCCTCGGCCCGCAGATCGGGTAGCCTTGGTCGGCGGATTGGCTACAAGCCGGACGTTGGGTATCCTGGCGCAGCCAAACCTGTGGCGAACTACACGGGCGTCGTTGGGGGCTGTGACGCGTGCCGTCGCTCCCGCTGCGTCGTCCGAATCCGGGGTAACGCACCTTGGTCGTTCAACCCAACAGCAACATTCCACTCGTCTCGTCCGAAATCACGGACGTGGAGTCCGACTTGCGCCAGCAACTGCTGGTAACCCAGGTGGACAAAGTCTTCTCCTGGGCCCGACGCTCGTCACTCTGGCCCGCGATGTTCGGCTTGGCCTGCTGCGCGATCGAGATGATCGCCACCGCCAATGCCCGTTACGACCTGGCCCGTTTCGGCGCCGAAGTCTTCCGCGCCTCGCCCCGCCAGGCCGACATGATGATCGTGGCGGGCACGGTGACCTGGAAGATGGCCCCGGCCGTGCGTCGCATCTACCTGCAGATGGCCGAGCCCAAGTGGGTCATCTCCATGGGCTCCTGCTCCAACATCGGTGGGCCCTTCGCGCACGGCTACAGCACCCTGCCAGGCGTCAACAACGTCATCCCCGTCGACGTCTACGTGCCCGGCTGCCCGCCGCGACCCGAATCGCTGCTTGCCGGGCTGATGCTGCTGCAAGACGTGATCGAAGAGGAGCGCGAGCTGGGCCGCAAGCTCCGGCCCGAGCCGACTGGCGACTTCTCCTCGATGCTGCCCGAGGGCGACCCGATTCGCCGCGAGCTGGAATCGCTCTTCCCGCCCTATCTCAACATCGATGGCACTCCGCGCGACCCGCTGACCGGCGCGCTGGACAACGACGAAAACTTCCTCTCCGCCCACCCTGGCGCGGATTCGTATCCCGACCAGCAGTCGGGTCAGGCTGGAGCGCGCTAAAGATGGCCTACGGACTCAACCTCGCCAAGGGCATGCTGACGACGTTCAAGCATCTCTCGCGTCCGCCCACGACGGTGCAATTCCCGGAGGAAGAGCGCGACCTGGGCCCGCGCGCCCGCACCAACCTGGTCTGGTTTGTAGAGCGCTGCACCGGTTGCTCGACCTGCGCCCAGGCCTGCCCCGACGGCTGCATCCTGGTCGAAACCGAGCCACGCGAGGACGGCTCCTACTTGGTCAACCGCTACGAGATCGACTTCCGGCTCTGCATGTACTGCGGGCTCTGCGCGGAGGCCTGCCCTTACGAGGCGATTCAGGTCGGCGGCTCGTACACCAACGTGCAGACCGACCCCACACAGCTCTACGTCAACAAGGATGGCCTGATCGGTCAGGCCAACGAATACCTCGAATCCAATGACTGGACCTACCCCAACGGCCAGAAAGCCGTCGAGCAAGAGGTCCACGCAGCGAGCGAGCGCCAGCACCACTAACCGGTCCGCGCCCCAGCCAAGGGATGCGGACCGCGAGATGAGACATATGGTCCAGATCACCGTCAACGAACAGCAGTTCGACGTGGAAGCGGGACGGCCCCTGGTCGAACTGCTCAAGGAGCTCGGCTTCTACATCTCCAACCTCTGCTATCTCGACGGCTTGGAGCCCTACGCCGGCTGCCGCACCTGCGCGATCGAAGTCGAAGGGATGCGCGGCCTGCCGCTCGCCTGCACGACGCGGGCAGCGGACGGCATGGAGATCCGCACCGACACGGAGGCCGTCGTCGAAATGCGGCAGCAGGTCATGTCGATCATCCTCGCCAACCACAGTGACCGCTGCCTGACCTGCCACCGCATCGAGCATTGCCGAACCGGCGACATCTGCCTGCGCGACGACACCGTCAGCCATCGTTGCGTGACCTGCTCCAAGAACTACCGTTGCGAGTTACAGACCGCGTCGGACGTGGCCGACATCGGCCGTGCCAACGTCGAGCCTTACATCGACGAGGCTCGCACCTACTACTCCTGGGAACAGCCCGGGCCCGACCGCAACAACCCCTTTTTGGAATTCGATCCGCAAATGTGCATCATCTGCACGCGCTGCGTCCGCGCCTGCGACGACCTGCGCCACACCACCGCGATCAGCCTGGCCGGGCGCGGCTTCACGACGCGCATCGCCTTCGGCTCCGGCGGCACGATCGACGAATCGAACTGCGACTTCTGCGGATCCTGCATCGACGTCTGCCCCACGGCGACGCTGATGGAGGCGCCCAACAAGTGGGTCGCGCGGCCCGACTCCTGGGTCAACACCGCCTGCACGGAATGCGCCCTGGGCTGCACGATCCAGCTTGGCGTCAACAACGGCCGCGGCGTGCAGGTGCGGCCCGCCACCGGAAACGACGTCAGCCGCGACCAGATCTGCGTCCGCGGCCGCTTCGGCTACGACCAGGTGCGAAGCTCCGACCGCCTCCAGACTGGGCGCCTCGGCCGCGGTGAGGACGCCCTCGACGCCGGCAGCGACGCGGTCCTGCAAGACGCGACGACGAAACTGCAGGCGATCATCGAGCAGCACGGCCCCCAGGCCGTCGCCGTGCTCGGCTCCGGTCAGGCCACCAACGAAGACAACTACCTCGCTCGACGCCTGGCCGAGACGATCGGCACCAAGCATCTCGACTCCTCCTCCGGCTACCTCTGGGGCCCCGTCGCCGAGGCCCTCATCGACGCCTTCGGCAGCACCCACTTGCCCAACCGTTTGACCGACCTCGAGAGCGCCGACGCCATCGTCGCGATCGGCGACGACATCAGCGCCAGCAACAACGTCGTCGGGGTCCGGATCAAGGACGCCGTCGTCAACAATGGCGCCGCCTTGGTCACGATCAGCCGACGCGACAGTGTGCTGGAGTTCCACGCCACGGCGGCACTGCGAGCGCCGCTGGGCGAACTGGCCTCGGTCACGCAGGGCCTCGCCGTCGCCGCCGTGGGGCAAGAAGGCGTGGCGGAGCGCCTGGGCGATCTTGGCGTGCCTGCGGGTCAAGCAGTGGTGGGGGCGGAGCTGACCGACGCCGCCACAGCCTTGGCTCCGAAGCTAGACGGCAAGGTCGCCGTCGTGCTGGCGCCGTCGCGCCACAGCGCCTCGGCCGCTATGGCCCAAGCCCGCGCCGCCATCAACCTCACGATCGCCCTGGCCGGCGCGGACGCCGCCCCTGCCTCGCTGCACATCCTGCCGCCCGAGAACAACGTGATCGGCCTGCGTGATGTGGGCGTGACACCCACCGCGCCAGTTGCCGAAACCGATGACGACGGCAACGAAACGCAAACGGAAGCCGGTGGCCTCGGCGTCGCCGCCATGCTTGAAGCCGCCCGCTCGGGCAGCTTGAAGGCGTTGATCGTCGCCAAGGACAACCCCGTCCTGCTGCTGCCCGATCGCGCCAACGTGCGGGCTGCCCTTGAGGCCCTGGACCTGCTGCTCGTGATCGACGACGTTCCGACCGAGACCGTGCAACTGGCAACCCACGTCCTGGCCGACGTGCCAGGCCTCGCCAAGGACGGCTCGATCACCAACGCCGACCGCCAGATCATCCGCCTGCGGCCCGCCATCGAAACCGCCCGGGACGCCCGCCCGGCCTGGCAACACCTGCAAGATCTGGCACAACGGCTCTCGTCCGATTCCGGACTCGCCTTCGCCGACGCGGGCGCCGTGCTTGACGCGATCGCCGCCGACGACATCAATTACGTCGCCGCGGCCGGTTCCCGGCTGTTGCGGCAGACCCGCCAGCCGCTGAACGGCGCGCGTCCGCCGGAAGCCTTCCTCGACGTTGCCGCGCTCACGGCCTCTGAATCGGCGGCTGACAGCCTTGCACTCGTGACCGGACGCGACCTTTACTCCGACCGTGAAGCGGCCGCGGCCTCGTTGCCCGACGCCGACCGGCTTCAGCGCGCCGAGTTCCTCGAACTCCACCCCGACGACGCCGCCACACGCGGACTGGGCGATGGCGATCAAGTCACGGTCGGCGGCAACGGCGCATCGGTCGCCGCGACCGTGCGGCTGAACGAAGACGCCACCCCGGGCACGGCTTTCCTGCCGCTGCTCTGGCAGGCGGGAGCCGTGCAGACGCTGATTGGGCCGGATGACGCCGTTCCCGGCGTCGTGCTCAGCAAGAGCTAGCAGCCCCGGTTCAAAACCAACCTAGGCTCAGAGATCGACATTGATCAGGGATCCGATCCCGAACGTGACACCCGTCGCAACGAGCCCGATCAGAACCATGCGCCCGCCCGCATAGAGCGGGTGCCGCCCGGTCAGCAGCGACGTCACCATCCCGGCCAGGCCCAGCATGACCGCCCCGGCGATGACGGCCGCGATCAGCGCGCCGTAGCCCGAGCCCACGATGAAGGGAATCACGGGCACGATCGCGCCCAACGAGAAGGCGACGAACGAGCTGATCGCGGCCTGCCAGGCCGAGCCCAGGTCGTCCGGATCGAGACCGAGTTCCTCGCGCGCAAGCGTGTCCAGCGCGGTCTCGGGATCCTCCATCAACTCGTCCACCAAACGCGTTGCCACCTCCAGGGAGACTCCCTTGCGACGGTAGATCTCCAACAGCTCGCCGCGTTCCTCTTCCGGGTCGAACTCCAACTCGAGCCGCTCGCGCGCGATCTGGTGCTCAAACAGCTCCGTTTGACTGCGCACCGAAACGTATTCGCCGGCCCCCATCGAAAACGCGCCCGCCAGCCAGCCCGCCACGCCCGCGACCAGCACCGCGTCGCTCTCGATCGCGGCGCCGGCCACCCCCGCTACCAGGCTGAGGTTCGAGACGATGCCGTCGTTGAGCCCGAATAATGCGGCGCGAAAGGTGCTGGCGGCGCCGGCCGAGGCGAAGCCGTGCTCGGCGTCGGCCCGCCCCGGTGTGGTGAGCTGGGCCAACGTGGCGCGGTGCTTCCGCTCTTCGTCGGCCAGGTCGCCGGCCTCCGGCTCAGCCTCATAGCGACGGATGTCGTGCAACTCGTGCACCCGCAGCTGCGGCACGATCAAGCTCATCCCACCCACGCGACCCACCCAGGCCATCATGCGCAGGTTGAAGGGGATGCGGACCTGCTCCTGCGCCAGGCTGGGATCGCCCAAGCGTTCCGCCCAATGCTGCGCGTGTTCGCGTTCAGAGACGGCCAGCGTACGCAGCGTGCGCGCCGTGACCTCGTTGCGCACGCCGTTGGCCAAGCAGTCGTAGAGCCAGGCCGTCTCCAGCTCATCGACCAGCATTTCGCGCAATCTCGCCGCGCGTCTCGGGTCGTCTAGCCCGGGGGGTGGGCCGTCCTGGGGAACCGTCATGGCCCCAGCGTAAAGCCCCTCCGCGCTCCAGCGCATATTCCCCTCAACGTGCCCCTCAACGCGACCGAGCGCTGACCAACGCACCCGCCGCGATGGCGGCCACGGCGACCTGCGTGCGGTTGTGGCACTCCCACTTCAGCATCACGTTGGCCAGGTGCCGCTTGACGGTAGCCAGCGAGACGCCCAGGCGGGCGGCGATCTGATTGTTTGAACGACCCGCCACCACGAGCCGCACCACCTGCTTCTCCCGCGAGATTAACGGCCGGCGCCAAGTCGGCGCGAACAGCGGCTCGTGCGTCGCTTGCCCGTCAACCCTGCCATCAGCGGTGTCGTGCTGAGCCATGCGGATGACCCTAAAGGTGCAGCCCTCTCGACTGAGTGGCGCCTGCGTCAAGACTGCGCAAAGGTTTCCGGCCGCGTCGACCCTGGACGCCTGACGCCTCCCCGCTATGGCAAGAGCGCAAGGTATGCAACGCTTCCAGCCACTGCGCTCAGCCCAGCGCACCGTGCCCTCGGGCCGCCTGGCACAGCCGCTGGATGAACGCCGCAGTGGACAAAGGATCGGCGATGGAACCGCTACTCACCCTGGGCCTGCCCAAAGGCAGTTTGCAAGACGCCACGATCGATCTGTTCCGCCGCGCCGGCTACCAGATCCAGGTCTCGGAGCGCTCCTACTTCCCCTCGATCGACGACCCCCAAATTCGTTGCATCATGTTCCGCTCCCAAGAGATGGCTCGCTACACCGAGGACGGCATCGTCGACTGCGGGGTGACCGGGCTCGACTGGATCGAAGAGACGGAGTCGGACGTCCACCAGGTGGGCGAGATGCAGTACTCCAAGGTCAGCGCGCGCCCTGCGCGCTGGGTGCTCGCGGTACCGAACGAGAGCGACATCCAAACGCCCGAGGACCTCGCCGGCGGCGTGATCGCAACCGAGCTCGTCGAGACCACGCGACGCTACTTCCAGCGCAAGGGGATCGACGTCAAGGTCGAGTTCTCCTGGGGCGCGACCGAGGTCAAAGCGCGCATCCTCAACGCCATTGTCGACGTGACGGAGACCGGCGCCAGCCTGCGCGCCAACAACCTGCGCGTGATCGACGAGATCATGTCCAGCACGCCACGCTTCATCGCCAACAACGCGGCCTGGGCGGATCCTGAACGTCGCGAGAAGATCGAGTCGATCAACCTGCTCTTGCAGGGCGCGATCGCGGCCCGCTCCAAAGTGGGGCTCAAACTGAACGTCCCGCTCGACAAGCTCAGTGACGTGCTGACCGTAATCGGCTCCTTCGGCGAGCACTCGCCCACCGTCTCGCCCTTGACCGACAAGGAATGGGTCGCGCTCGAAGTCATTCTGGAAGAGCGCGCGGAGCGCGAGGCGATCCCCAAGCTGCAGCAAGCCGGCGCCAGCGGCTTCGTCTCCTACCCGCTAAACAAGGTGATCTCCTAGCCTGCAGGCGCCGTCGGCGCTCACGGATGCGCGCCCCGGCGAGGCGAGCGGGCCACCCACCGGCTCCTGAACAAAACGTACCGAAGGAATCCGCCATGGCCTTGATGTCCCCCGAGCAATACCTGGAGTCACTCAAGGATGGGCGTGAAGTCTGGTTCCGCGGCGAGCGCGTCGCTGATGTTACGGCCCACCCCGTGATCGGCAAGGCCTCCCGCCACGCGGCGATCGACTACTCCGTCGCCGACCAGCCCGAACATCGCGAGCTGGCCGTCTACGAAGAGGACGGCCAGGAGTACAGCCGCTACTACAAAATCCCCGCCAGCAGCGACGACCTGCTCAAGCGCTCCGCCCTGATCGAACTCTGCACCCGCGAGGGCGACACGCTCGTCACACTGATCAAGGAGATCGGCACCGACGCGCTCTTCGCCTTGCTCGCCGTCACCGCCGAGATGGAAGACCCGGTCTACCACGAGCGCGTGCGCGCCTTCTACGAGCACTGCCGCGACAAAGACTTCGCCATCGCGGTCGCCCAGACCGACGTCAAGGGCGATCGCGTCAAGCGCCCCAGTCAGCAAGCCGACCCGGACCTCTACCTGCGCGTGGTCGAACGGCGCGACGACGGAGTCGTGGTGCGGGGCGCCAAGCAGCACACCTCGATCTCCACCAACGCGCACGAGGTCATCGTGCTGCCCACGCGTGCGATGGGCGAGGGTGAGGAGGACTGGGCGATCGCCTTCGCGCTGCCCATGAACACGCCCGGCATCCGGCTCCTCGCCAGCCCCTTCGGCGACGGTCCGACGCCCCCCGGCGAACGACCGATCTCCGCCAAGCACAAGATGATGGAAACGCTGACCATCTTCGACGATGTCTTCGTGCCCAACGAGCGCATCTTCCTCAACGGCGCACTCGCCGACGCTGGCAAGCTGGCGCTGACCTTCGTCGAGTACCACCGCTTCACGGCCGTCTCCTACAAGCTGCCCCTGGTCGACGCGCTGGGCGGCTGCGCTGCCGTGATCGCGGACTTCAACGGCATCATTGGCGCCAGCCACGTGCGCGAGAAGTTCGTCGAGCTGATCGCGTACGCGGAGATCTTGCGCGCACTGACGGAGAAGGCCGCCGAGCGCTGCATCGACAAGCCCAACGGCCAGGTCGCGCCAGACCCGCTCACCGTCAACATCGCCAAGAGCCACTTCGCGCACGGCTATCACCGCGCCGTGCAACACGTGCAGGAATTGGCTGGCGGCATTCTGGTCACCGGCCCCGGCGACGAGGACTGGGAGAGCGAAGAGCTGCGCCCCTTCCTGCAAAAGTACCTTGTGGGCCGCGACGGCGTCAGCGCCGAGCAACGCATGAAGATGATGAACTTCATCGGCGACCTGACCTCCTCCGACTACGGGGCCTACCAGGAGGTCCTCGCCATCCACGCCGAAGGCTCGTTGGAAGCCGAGAAGCTGCAGATCTTCCGCGCCTTTAACGAGAACGGCAACGCCCGCCGCGTGATCGCCATGGCCTCGCGCATGGCTGGTCTCTAGCCGCCCGACCAACGCAGACACTGCTGGGGTAGTCGATGCCCATCCTGCGCCTGTTCCCGCTCAACACCGTGGTCTTCCCCGGCCAGCGCATCCCGCTGCACATCTTCGAGCCACGCTATCGCCAGCTCGTGCGCGAGGTGCTGGACGAGGACGCCGAGTTCGGCATCGCGCTGATCAAGCAAGGCCGCGAGGCCGGGGGCGGCGCCACCCCCGTCGACGTCGGCTGCGCGGTGCGCATCGTCGACGCGTACGAAACCGAAGACGGCCGTTGGGACATCGTCTGCGAAGGCATACGCCGATTCCGGATCACGGAAAACCTGGGCGAGGATCCCTTTCTGCGCTGCGAGGTGGAGTTCCTGGGCCCGCCCGAAGACGCCCAAGACGAGCCCGCCCAGGAGGCGGCGCGAGAACTGGCGGAGATTTACGGCGAACATCTGCGGCTGATCCTCAGCCTGCAGGACTGCTGGCAGCGCGACTTCCCCGTGCCTCGCTCCAGCATTGCCTTGGCCGACCTGGTCGCGGCACGCCTCGAGATCCCGCAGTCGGTCAAGCAGGAACTGCTGGAGTCGCCCCAAGTCGCACGGCGGCTGGAAATGCTGGTCGAGGTGCTCGCCGTCGAGAATGGGCAGCTCAAACGTCGTCTGGCCGGCCATCAGCGCAAGCGCGTGGCGGGCTTGGGCGTCCTCAACTGAGCGCACGGCAACAGGGAAGCATCCGCCGCCTCCCCCGGTCGGGGACCAATTTCGTACAATTCGTTCCGTGAAGATTTGTGCAGCCTGCCATCGCGAGACCTTCGACGGACGCAGCACCTGCCATCGCTGCGGTTCCGATGTCTCCGATCGCCCCGCCCTTGAGCTGCCCACCACCGACGCCGCCTCCCTCCTGACCCGCCTGCCCTCGTTCGCCAAAAGCGGCACGCTCCACCTCGACATCGATGGGCTGCGCTTTACCAATGCCGCCGACGAAGAACTGCTGAGCGTCCCCCCGCACCGAATCCGGCGGGTCACGCCGCGCGGGGCGCAAGAGATGTGGGTGGAGTACGAGAACGATCGCGGCGGTAACAGCCGGGCTCGGCTCCGCGTACGTTGGGCGCCACGCGCCCAGCGCTATTGGGGCCCGCAGCGCAACGACTCGATGATCATGATGCAGGCCTGGCGTCTACTCGTCGTGCCCATGATGGGATTCGGTGGCGGCAAGCGCAGACTCAACCTGCGCGATTACGAAGTCGTGCGCGATCGCTGGCTCTGGTCGATCAACGCCCTCCTGGGCGGCGATCGCTACGTCTCCGGGCGTCGCCCCAGCCTGACCAGCTAGCCCATCGGGTCTAATCCGGCTGAATGTGCACCTTGATCGAAGCCGTGCTCTTATCCATCGCCGTCGCGAAGCCGGCGTTGATCTCACTCAGCGGAATGCGGTGCGTGATCAGTGCCCGACTCTCCTCCGGCATGCCCGCAATCACCTCCAGCGCCCGCGCGTAGTCGGAGTCGCCCGCAGTGCCGCCCGGCCAGCTATACGTGTTGGCTCCCACGACGACGGCCTCTTTGCTCAACAATGTCAGGGGGTTCAACCCGGCGCTCTCGATCGCGAAGACGCCCAGCACACAGACCCGACCCATCGGTCGCACCACGTCCACGGCGACGCGGATCGTATCCGCGTGCCCGCCCACGGCCTCCGCCACCACGTCGATCGCCTGATCGCGGCCCAACTCCGCCAGCCGTTGGTTGCCAGCATCGTCGTCCATGATTACCTCGCTGGCCCCCAACCGCTCGGCTGCCTCGCGCTGATGCGCGTAGCGAGCGGTAATCAGCACCGTCGCCCCCTCGGCCACGGCCGCTTGCACCGCCGTCAGCCCGATCGTCCCCGCCCCCTGCACCAGCACCGTCTCGCCCGCGCGCAAATCCACCTTGCGAAAGCCGTGCACCGAGCAGGCCAGCGGCTCAGCCAGCGCTGCCAGCTCGCCGTCCACCCCGGGCGGCGCCACAAACGCCGTGTAGGCCGGGGCCAGGACCTGGTCGGCCAGGCCGCCGTCGGAGCCCAATCCGATCAGATGACTGGTGCGGCAGTGCTGGAACTGCCCCAGCGCGCAGTAGTCGCAGGCGCCACAGCGCACGCGCGGTTCGATGCCCACCACGTCGCCTTCGCGCAGCCCGTCGACATCGGCGCCCACGGCAGCCACCACGCCGCCGATCTCGTGCCCCGGCGTTCGTCCGGCATCGGGGGTGAAGTCGCCCCGGAACCAGTGCAGATCCGAGCCACAGATCCCGCCGCTCACGACCGAGACGGAAACCTCACCCGGTCCCGGCTCGGGCGCGGCCCGATCGACCAGCTCCAGCTCTCCGCCCTTGGTCCACACCGCTGCACGCATCGCTCGCCCCAATTCGTCGGTTTCGCCGCCCCCTGAGCGGCCGCTCAGTCCCCGTAGGGTAGTGCAGACGCTGGCCCGGAACCGGCGGCCTGGGCCCAGCGCTGGGTGCCGCAACGGCGTTGCTACACTTGGTGTCGTCGTCGAACCAGATGAGGTGTCGTGTGGGGCGCAAGAACCGCAAAGGCCGCGGGGCCAAGCACAACCCACAACGCTTCTATCGCGAAAAGCGCCAGAGCACGCATCACGGCGACGACGCCTTTGACGACGGCGACTTTGCCTCCGGTTTCGACAGGTCGGGCGGCGATGTCTGGTCCGCGCGGGCACGGCGGAAGCGCCGCCGTCGCAGCGGAGCGGAGGACGCCGTGGAGTCGATGATGGAGGCGGCCCTGCGCCACGACCGGCGTGAGCTGGTCCAGGAGCAGCAGCCGCAGGAACCTGGCCCGCTCTGGCTGATCGATGCCGCCGACGTCAAGAGCCTGCCCCATCCCAGCGGGCGCGCCCACAATGACCCACCACGTAACGCCGTCAAAGCCGCGATCTGCGGAAACTGTCGCGAGTGGGTTCAGCCCGGGGACCCGCTCGCCGGCGCGCGTGGACGCTGCCTGCATCCCGCCAGCGGCGTCTCCTACCCGCCAGCCGAATTCGAAGCCTGCGCCTTCTTCGCCTGAGCCAGGCGACGCCGGGCTGCCGGCTCAGCTCGACAGGATGGCAGTCAGCGCCTGGTCCAGGTCGCTCAGATCGGTCAGCAGCACGTCGGGCTGGGCGTCGGCAAGTTCCTGTGGTTCCGCGAAGCCCGTCTCGACGGCGATCACCCGCGCGTCGATCGCGCGCGCGGCCGTGATGTCGTGCACGGTGTCGCCGATCACGACGCAGCCCGCATCGGGCGCGGCGTGCCGGCGCATCCGTTCCAGGCCCGCCGCCAGCAGACTGGGCCGGTCGGGCGAATCGTCGCCGAAGCCGCCGTCCAAAAAGTGCCCGCCGACACCGTAGTAGTCCAGCTTCACGTACGCCGAGCGACGAAAGTTGCCGGTGCCCAGCCCCTGCGGCACATCGCGTTCATCCAGCGCGACCAACAGCTCAGCAACGCCCGGCAGCAACGTGCCGCCCCACTCCGCCATCATCTCGGCCAAGACGCCGCAGTAGTGATCGACGAACGCTGCCTGCTGCTCCTCGCCCCAGTCCAACCCGTGGTGCTGCGCGACGGTCGGCACGATCCATCCGTCACTGGCGCCCCGGAAGTCGATCGCCGCAACCGGCTCTTCCGCCTCCACTCCAAAACGCTCGCGGAAGGTGCGGTTCATCGCCAGCGAGCCCGCGCCCGCGTTGTTACTGATGGTGCCGTCGATATCCCAAAGCACGATTGGAGGCGCGCCGTCGCTCATCAGCGGTCCAGCTCCACGTCCACGTAGCCACCGCTCAGGCGCAAGCGGAGGTTCTCAGCCAGCTCGGGGACCTGGAACACGACGACGAGATCGGTCTCGAGACCGGGCTGCAGCGCCACCACCAGCCCATCACGGCGGCTCTCATCGCGCAGGGCCACGGCGGCTGTCGCCTCAGCATCAGGGCTGAAGATGCGCCCGCGCCCGTCCAGCAGCAGCAGCCGACCACCCAGCGAGACCGGCGCATCGCTCGTGTTGCGCACCGTCAGCAGGACCGTAGCGAACTGCTCGATCGCCTCAACCGTGTCTCGGCCTTCACTGACCAGCGTCGAGAGCCGGAGGTCGGTCACCGCCAAACGTAGGTCGCCGAACTGGAACGCCTCGTCCTGCCGGGCGGCGCCGCTGGCCACGGCGGGACTATCGTCGGCGTCCGCGTCCCCAGCGTCCTCGTCCTCGTCCGCGGCCTGCTCGATCGCGCCCAACACACCCCCGTCGTCGTCGGACGATCCGAGATCGACGCCGCCACTGGCGATCAGGAAGATCACCACCACGATCACAACGATGCCCACGAAGATGGCAAAGAGCGACGTACCACTGAGCCGTGCGAGCGCGCGTATCACGCTGTCATCTTCCCCTGCACCGTGTCCTGGTGCCAGCAGCGCCGGGACCAGCCGCCCGGCTCGGCGAAGCCGCGCTGAGCGGCAAACACGACGCCGGGCGATTCCTTCGAATTACTTCTCGGAGGGCAGGCCCGCCTCGAGCCAGGCATCCGTCCCGCCCTCCACGTTGTAGAGGTCGGTGAAGCCCGCCGCCGCGGCGAACTCCGACGCCACGGCGCTGCGCTGGCCTTTGGCGCAGATGAACATCAGCGGCTTGTCCTTGCCCCCGGCGATCTGCTCCACCTCGTCAATGCGCTGGAAGACGCTCATATGGGGGATCAAAGGCGCACCCGGGACGTGGCCCTCGGCGTACTCATCCACTTCCCGGCAATCGATGATGGCGACGCCCTCTTCGCGCTTCTTATCCGCGTCCTGCACGCTGATGCGCTGGAACGGTTCCTGTTCGTCGGCCATCGTGCGTCGCTTTCCACTGGCTGCGGCGACGCTACCGTCGACGCATTCGCTTGCCCGCCGTGTGGCGAGGCGGGAGAGAGAGAGAGGCAGTCTATCACCGGCCCCACGGTCCCCCCCCCGGGCCGACTGCACGCCGCCCAACAGAGCGGAATCACGGCCCGGATTTCGGCCACCACGAGCCTGCCCCCTGCCGAGCAGGCGCGCTAGCATACGGCCCAGATTTTGCCCCAAGCGAAGGAGCCTTGCGATGGCAGACGAACGCGCACAACCGGTCGACGAGGTCTACCAGCCCCCCGCCCGCGTCAGCGACGGTGCGCATATCAGCTCCATGGACGACTACTGGGCGCAGCACGACCGCAGCCTCAACGACGTCGAAGCCTTCTGGACCGAACAGGCCAACGAGTACATCGATTGGATCGCGCCCTTCGACACCGTCGTCGATGACGACCTTCCCAGCGGCAAAATCCAGTGGTTCCTCAACGGCAAGCTCAACGTCACCAGCAACTGCCTGGACCGGCACCTGGACACCCGCGGCGACAAGCCCGCCATCCTCTGGGAGGGCGACGAGCCCGGCAAGAATCGCTCGATCAGCTACCGCGAACTACACGCGGAGGTCTGCCGGCTGGGCAATGAGCTGCGCGCGCGCGGCGTCGGTAAGGGTGACCGCGTCGCGATCTACATGGGCATGGTGCCGGAGCTCGCCATCGCCATGCTGGCCTGCGCCCGCATCGGCGCGATCCATTCCGTCATCTTCGGCGGCTTCAGCCCCGCCTCGATCGCCGACCGCGTCGAAGACTCCACCTGCAAGGCGATCGTCACCCAAGACGAAGGGCTGCGCGGCAGCCGCCCCATCCCGCTCAAGAAGAACGTTGACGAGGCCCTGGAGACGGTCGACTGCGTCGAATTCGTGATCGTCTACCAGCACACCGGCGGCGACATCACGATGGACCCCGAGCGCGACATCTGGTGGCACGAGAGCGTCGCCAACCAGCCCGCCGAATGCGAGCCCGAGGTGATGGACTCCGAGGACCCCCTCTTCATCCTCTACACCTCCGGATCGACCGGGAAGCCCAAGGGCGTCCTGCACACCCAGGCCGGCTACTTGCTCTTCGCGACGATGTCACACAAGTTGGTCTTCGACCTGCGCGAGGACGACGTCTACTGCTGCGCCGCCGACGCCGGCTGGATCACTGGCCACTCCTACATCGTCTACGGCCCGCTCGCCAATGGCGCGACCTCCGTCATGTTCGAGTCCGTCCCCAACTACCCCGACGCCGGGCGCTACTGGGACATGGTCGACCGGCTCAAGGTCACCATCTTCTACACTGCGCCCACCGCCCTGCGCGCGCTGATGCGCGAGGGCGATGAGTTCGTCAAGACCTACAAGCGCGACTCGCTGCGCGTGCTTGGCACCGTCGGCGAACCGATCAACCCCGAAGCCTGGCGCTGGTACTACAACGTCGTCGGCGAGGGCCGCTGCTCCATCGTTGACACCTACTGGCAGACCGAGACCGGCGGCCACATGCTGACCGGCCTCGCCGGGGCCACGCCGATGAAGCCGGGCTCGGCCTCCGTGCCCTTCTTCGGGATCGAGCCGTCGCTCGTCGACCAGGAGGGCAACCTGATCGAAGGCAACGACGTCAGCGGTATCCTCTGCATAGAGCGCTCCTGGCCCGGCATGATGCGCACGCTCTACGGCGACCACGGCCGCTTCATCCAGACCTACCTGGTCCAATACCCCGGCAAGTACTTCACCGGCGACGGCGCCTATCGCGACAAGGACGGCTACTACTGGGTCACCGGCCGCGTCGACGACGTACTCAACGTCTCCGGTCACCGTCTCGGCACCGCCGAGATTGAAGGCGCCTTGGTCGGCCATAAGTCCGTCGCGGAAGCCGCCGTCGTGGGTTACCCGCACGACCTCAAAGGACAGGGCATCTACGCCTACGTCCTGCTCAAGGTCGGTCAGGAGTCTTCGAGCGACCTCGCCAAGGCGCTGCGTCTGGAAGTGCGGCGTGTGATCAGTCCGATCGCGACCCCGGACAAGATCCAGTTCGTCGACGGCCTGCCCAAGACCCGCTCCGGCAAGATCATGCGCCGTATCTTGCGCAAGGTCGCCGAGGGCGAGCCGGACCAGGTCGGCGACGTCACCACCCTGGCCGACCCCGCCGTCGTCGAGGCGATCGTGGCGGGCGCATCCGAGGCTGAGTAACCGCTACGCTCAATCTCTTGGGCTTGACCAGTCTCCGGGGGGAAGCAGAGGAGGACGGCCGATGGACCCAGTCTTGCTCGCCGGCATCATCCTGATCGTCTTGCTAGTGGCGGTCACGCTGCTGCAGAACATCGTCAGGCGTCGCCAAGCCGGTATCGAACGGCGCCTGCCGCACGTCGACGCGCTCTCCGGGCTGGCGCTCGCCCCGGGGGAGTATCCGCAGGGCTACTCCGTCGACTATCGCGGGCCCGTCACCAACGAACGCCTCGCCTACGACTCAGAAGACGAAGATGAATCCTTCGCCGAGATCGACTCCTCCGGCCGCGTGATCGGCTATCGCCAATCGTTCCGCGACCCCCAGTCCCACGGCGAGCTGGTCGACGTGCTGCTCAACCTCACCCTGCGGCGTGGCAAGACGCACCGCCGCATCGACGTCGAGGTCGTCCTCTACGAGGACGAAGAGGGCGCAATCGAGGGCACGGATGAAGAGCTGCCGCCCAACCCCAGCGTGGACGACGAGGGCAACTCGCTGGAAGTGACCACCGTCGACGGCCACAACCTCGGCTTCGCCGACGCCGTGCGGCAGTGGTCGCGCGTCTCGCAGGACGGCACCGAACTGCAGCGCAAGCTCGAAGCCCGGTGGCACGAAGGCCGGATCAGCTGCTTCGTGACGGGCGACGCCGAGCCACCCGGCGCCTTGCAGGCGGAGGATGTACTGCGCGTCGCGCGCGAGGTGCACGAGCGCGTCGCCCGCAGCGGACTGTGCGAGGCGCCCACGACAGCCAACGCCGGTGTCTGAACTCGGAAGGTGACCCTGTGCCGCAGTACAGCCAGGACGACGTAGACGCCCTGCTCACCAAGATGGGCGAAGAGCGGGGCAAGCTGCTCCAGTCCGCGGAGGCGCTCAGCCTCACGGCCGCCGATTTCGTCCCCGCCGACGCTGAAGGCGAAGATCAATGGACAGCCAAAGAGCAGCTCGCGCATCTCTGGGAGATGGAGCGCTCCTACGTGGCCTGGTGCAATGCGGCGCTCGCCCAGGACGGCGCCGACCTACGTGAGGTCCGCGGCACGCCCGTCGCAATCCCAATCCAGAACGCCCCCCAGCATGACGTCGCGGAGCTCATCGCCGCCCTGCGCGACGAGCGAGTGGCCACCATCGAGCTGATCCGCTCGCTCGACCTGGAGCAGTTCAGCCGCGTCGGCAACAGCCCCACCTTCGGCGAGCTAACGGTGATGCAGTGGCTGCGCTCGTTTTATCGCCACGACCGGCAGCACGGCGCCCAAATCGAAGGCCGCCAGTCCGAGTACCGGCCGAATTTTCAAAGCGGCCGCGAACCCAACCAGCGCCAGGCCCGTATCGACCAGGACCACTCCCGCAGCGACCGAGCCCAAGGCCGCGACGGCTCCTAGTACAGCTCGCCCTTGAAGATCCTGCGTCGGGCGTGTCACGATCGCTGCAGGACGCGGCGACACCCCAGCCGCACGGCCCGAGGATCTAACTGCGCGATGGACGCGGATGCGAATACACGAACCCGACTCCGGCAACCTCTGGCTCGCACGCATCCTCTGGGACTCCGGCGCGATCCAGTTCGGCGAGTTCAACATCGGCACGACGATGCGATCGCCGGTCTACATCAACACCCGTCTCGTGATCAGCAACCCGCGCGCGCTGCGCCGAGTCGGCGAGCTGATCGCGGAGCAGACGCGCACGCTCTCCGGCATGCTGCGCCCATCCATCGATCCGTTCGAAGTCGTCGCGGGCGTGCCGATCGGCGGACTCCACCTGGCGACGGCCTACTCGCTGATCGCCGACGTGCCCATGATCTATCCGCACCCGCGCGCCAGCGAGCACGACATCTATCCCGAGATTGAGGGCGTCTACTTCCCCGGCCAAACCGTGCTCCTAATCGACGACTTGATCACGGGCGGCAGCAGCATCATCCAGAGCGGGGCGATGCTGCGCGAAGCCGGACTCAACGTGCAGGACGCCGTCGTGCTGTTGGACCGGCAAGCCGGGGCCGGAGCGCGCCTGCGCGCCGACGGCATTCGTCTGCACCCGCTGCTCAAGCTGGAGACGCTCGTCAACTATCTGGTCGCACACGAGCTGATCACGCAAGCGCAGTACGCGCAGTGCCTGACGTACATGGAGCAAACGGGGGGCGGGGACTAGCTGCGGCTCTCGGGCGGAACATCCCGCCACTGGGTGCCCGCGGGCGGGTGACACGTCTCTCGTTCGCCGTCAGGCAGAGCCGCCGCCGTCTACCTCCACGGTCGTGTGCGGACGGCGTCTGGCGGGTAAAACTTAGAGCAGGCGACGGAGGGGCTTGCGGCCCGGGCGCGGGTCGTAATTGGCCTTGAACATCTCGAGCTTGTCACGCTCGATCAGGTACTTACCGGCGAACATCGTGGCGGGAATCTTCTTTTGCTTGATTAGGCGTCGCAAACTCTGGGGATGGATCTGCAGCTCGCGTGACGCCTCGACGAGGTCGAGGAAGTTGTCGAACAGGGTATCCGCCATGGCCGGCCAACCTTCCGCAGTCAGACGATATTGCTTATCGGTGTATACAAATATAAGAGCGGTCAAGTGAGCAGTCAAAGCATCCGCGCAACTTCGTGTAGGGCGTACTTACGGCCCTTCATTGACCCTGAAATAGCCCGCTCCTATGCTGGCGGCGCTTCGCCCGGAGCGAGCTTTCCACGAGCAAAGCGCAACGTCAGCCCGCCCAACGACCCACGAAGCAGCCTGATTTTACAGCCTTTTCTGACCATTCGGTGGAGGATTGTCGTATGAGCCACGCCATCATCGAAGCGGCTAGGAGCGAGGGCCGCAGCCTCCTCAGCGAGGTCGAAGCGAAGGCAATCCTGGCCGACGCCGGTGTCCCCGTCACCACCACCAAGCTCGCGACCGGCGCCGACGAGGCCGTCGCGCTCGCCGGCGACCTCGGCTACCCCGTCGCGCTCAAGGTCGTCTCGGCCACCATCACCCACAAAAGCGACATCGGCGGAGTCGAACTCGGCCTGGACGACGCCGACGCCGTGCGTTCCGCCTTCGACCGCATCGCCGCCGCCGCGCAAGCCGCCGATCCCGACGGCAGCATGGACGGCGTCTCCGTGCAGCCCATGGCCGCTCCCGGCACCGAAGTGATCATGGGCATAACCCAGGACGCGCAGTTCGGCCCGGTTTTGATGTTCGGGCTGGGCGGCGTGCTGGTGGAAGTGCTCAAGGATGTCGCCTTCCGCGTCGTCCCGCTCGAACAGCGTGACGCGCGTCAGATGGTGCGCGAGATTCAGGGCTTCCCGGTGCTGGAGGGTTACCGCGGCGCCGCGCCCGCCGACCTCGATGCACTCGAAGCGATTCTGCTCCAGCTCTCCCAGTTCGCCGAGGCCAACCCCGAGGTGAGCGAACTCGACCTCAACCCAATCTTCGCCTACGACGACGGAGCGATCGCCGTCGATGCGCGGATCGTGCTGGCCTAGCACCGCCGCCAGCCCAGCCCCCAGGACCGCCGCTCAGCGGCCAAAAGACGAGAGACACGCAATGCCAAGTCTGGACCGGGTCCTCAACCCCAAGACCGTCGCCGTCATCGGAGACAAGAAGGCCAGCGGCTACATGTGGCTCAAGAGCCTGGAGACCTTCACCGGCAACCTCTACTCGGTCCAGCTCGACGAGAAGGAGATCCCCGGTATCGAGGAGTTGGGCGTCACCAACTACAGCTCGCTCGGCGAAATCCCCGAGCCGGTGGACTTCGTCGTTTGCGCCGTGCCGCGCCAGGTTTCCCCCTTCATCGTCAAAGACTGCGTCGCCAACGACGTGGGCGGCGTCACGCTCTTTACCTCCGGTTTCGCCGAGACCGGCGAGGAAGAGGGCAAAGTCCTGCAAGACCAGATCGAAGAGATGGCCCGCGAGGGCGACCTCGCCTTGATCGGTCCCAACTGCATGGGCCTGCACATCCCCGGACTGGGGATCCGCTTCAACCGCGACCAGCCCGCCGGCACCACGGGCGATGTGGGCTTCATCTCGCAGAGCGGCACCCACGGCATGAACTTCTCGCTCACCGGCGCGGCCCAGGGGGTGATCTGCAGCAAGCTGATCTCGTTCGGCAACGGCATCATCCTGGAGGCGGCCGACTACCTCGAATACCTGGCCGACGACGACGACACGAAGTTCATCGGCATGTACATCGAGGGCGCCCGCGACGGCCCGCGCCTGATCAAGGCGCTGCGCTACGCCACTTCCAAAAAGCCCGTCGTCACCTGGAAGGGCGGTCAGACTGCCGCCGGCTCGCGCGCGACGCAGTCGCACACTGCCTCGCTCGCCACCAATCAGGCCGTCTGGGAATCGATCGTGCGACAGTGCGGCGCACTCGCGGTCGACAGCCTGGACGAAATGGTCGATGTCATCAAAACGCTACGCCTCTCGAAGCCAGCCAAGGGCCGCGGCGTGGGGCTGCTCGCCATGACCGGGGGCCAGTCGGTCGTCATGACGGACGCCTTCGCCAAAGAGGGTTGGGACGTCCCCACGCTGAGTGATACGTCGTACGAGAAGTTCTCGGAGTTCTTCAACGTCATCGGCGGCTCCTACCAGAATCCGCTCGACATGGCCGGCACGATCGGCCAGGACCCCAAGAACTTCGACAAGATCCTCGAAATCCTCGAAGAGGACCCCGGCTTGGACGCCCTCGTGATGGAGCTCTCGGCGACCTTTATGGCCCGCCGCTGGAAGGACAAGCCCGAGGAACTGGAGCGCCTGCTTGACTCGATCGTCAACTTCCGCGATCGATCCGACAAGCCCATCCTGACCGTGCTCCACCCCTCCCATCTCGAAGCGGAAGCGCTCGCAGCCCGGCTCAAGCTGCAGGAGCGCGGGATCGCCGTCTTCGCCAATTTCGAACGCGCTGCCAACGCGATGGCAAAAGTCGCGACGCTCGGCGAGAGCGACAGCTAACCTAGTCCGTGGGGCGAGGAGTTGCGTGGCGGACTCAATCATCTACGTCGACCATGCCGGTACGACGCCCGTCCACCCGGACGTGCGCGATGCCATGGCGCCCTTCCTCTCTGCGCAATTCGGCAACCCCTCCTCGCTGCACGGACTGGGACGCGCCGCCGAGCACGCCGTGAACGCCTCCCGTGCCGATGTCGCCACCGTCCTTAACGCGCGCCCCGGCGAACTGATTTTCACGAGCGGCGGTTCGGAGTCGGTCAACACAGCGCTCAAGGGTGTCGCCTTCGCCCAGCAGCACGCCGGTGTCGGCCAGCGCATCGTCTCGACTTCGATCGAACACCACGCCATCCTGCACAGCTTGGACTACCTCGAGCGCTTCGGCTTCGAGATCGTACGGCTCGAAGTCGACGCCGACGGCTTCGTTGAGCCCGACGCCGTGGCCGCCGCCGTCGACGAGCAGACGGTGCTCGTCAGCGTCATGCTGGCCAACAACGAGGTCGGCGCGATCGAGCCGATCGCCGAGATCGCCGCGGCCCTGCGCGCGCGCGGCGAGCAACTCGGCCGCCGCGTGCCCTTCCACACGGACGCCATCCAAGGCGCCGGACAGCTTGATCTCGACGTGCAGAAGCTGGACGTCGATCTGCTGTCGCTCTCGGCGCACAAGTTTCGCGGCCCCAAGGGCGCCGGCGCGCTTTACCTGCGACGTGGCACCCCTTTCCTAGCGCAACAGACGGGCGGCGGTCAGGAGCGCAACCGCCGCGCCGGCACCGAGAACGTGCCCGGCATCGTCGGGCTGGCACGCGCCCTCGCCATCGCTGAGGCCAGCCGTCCCGTCTTCGTCGAGCGCATCAGCGCCCTGCGCGACCACTTCATCGACCGCACCCTCAACGAGATCCCGCACGCCATCCTCAACGGTCCCGCCACGGACCGACTGCCCAACAACGCCAACGTCCGCTTCGACAGCGTCGACGGCCAGCTCCTGCTGGAAGCGCTCGACGAAGTGGGCATCGCCGCCTCCAGCGGCAGCGCCTGCACCACCTCGTCCTGGGAGCCCAGCCACGTGCTGCTCGCCATGGGCGCAGACCAGGACGCGGCGGCCGGATCACTGCGCGTAACGCTGGGCGGCGACAGCGCCCAGGCGGAACTGGACACCGTTGTCGACCAGCTCAAGCGGATCGTGCCGGCCCTGCGGGGGGAGCCCGCCACGAGTCCCGCGACGGGGACCCCAGCCTGACGAGACCGGAGCGGCCGTATCTTGAAATCGTCGCCGAGGATGCCGCACGCCCCGCCGCTCTGAACCGGCTCAGCTCGGCGGTGGAGGCGGCGAGAGCGGGCCTCAACGCGTTGCAGCTCGCGCCACCCTCGCATGCCTACAGTCGCGACGTGCTGCACGAACTGAGCGGACTCTACGCCGCCTACGACGCCGGCGGCTTCGAGACGCGCGCCGAAACGGCCTAACCCGACCGCCGCGAATTTCGCCGAGCCGTCGAACTCGCGATCGCGCTCACGGACCGCGCCGACGGACTGCCCGGCCTGATCACGATGCTGGCCTACATCGAAGCGGCGACGATCCCCCAAACCGACGCCACGCCGCCGCTACATGAGCTGACGATTGACCGCGAGCTGGTGCGCCAACGGCTCTCGCCGGCCGCGGTCAGCCGCGGCGCGACACTGGTCGATGACTTACGCCCTCAGTTCGACGTCTTCCAGCGTCGCTACCGCGAGGCGTACCTCGCGCACCATGGCGCCTACCAGGAGCAGGCCGCTGCGGAAGCGCCGCGCCTCATCGCCGACGTTCGGCGTGCCCGCTCGCTCGGCCTGCTCAACGGCATCGCCGCGCTCGCCCCGTCGCTGGGCGAAGAGCCGATCGCCACGCAGGCGAAGTTGGCGTCTGATCTGCGGCCCTGTGGCCTTTCGCTGGATGAGCTCGCCGAAGCCCTGGCCGGCCAGACGATTTGCCCCGACTGTGGCCTCCGGCTCGACGCCATTCTGCCCAGCGCGGCCTTGGCGACCGCACGGGAGCAACTCCGACTCGCACTGGAGCAGCAACGACGGCGTCTGGCGCAGGCGATGGTCGCCCGCGCGGCCGCCAACGACGGGCGCCCCGGAATCGACCGCTTCCTGCGCGCCGTGCAAGCCGCCGACCTCGCCCCGCTCGTCGAGATCCTGGACGAGACGACCCTCGCCCTGATCGAGGAACTGTTGTCAGACGCGTGAAGTCGGGTCCGCCCACGGGTCGCCTGGCGTCGACTACGATCGCCTCATGGCACGCTTCGCGCGCAACCTGATCCGGCGTCGCAAAGGTCCGGCTCCACTTCCTGGGGCGCGCATCGTCGTGGGGCTCGGCAATCCCGGGCAGCACTATGCCCACAATCGCCACAACGCCGGCGCGCGCGCCACGGCGGACCTACTCAACCTGCTCGGTCTCAAACTGGCCGACAAGTCCAAGCACGCCATCAGCGGCCAGGGCGAAACCGCCCACGGACCCGTCGTCGTCGCCCAGCCGCGCACCTACATGAACGAAAGCGGCCAAGCAGTCCAGTCCCTATTGACCATCTTCGAGGCCCAGCCGGAGTCCCTGATCCTGATCGTCGACGAGCTCGACATCGAAGTCGGCAAGATCCGCATCCGCCCCGACGGCGGCGACGCGGGACAACGCGGCATGCGTTCGATCAAGGGCGTGCTCGGCTCGCTCGACTTCCCTCGCGTCCGCATCGGCGTCGGCCGTCCCTACGTCGGCGACGTGCCGTCGCGCGATCCTGACGTCGTCGCGGAGCATCTGCTCTCCGACCCGCCCCGTGACGAAGCGGCGATCTTGCGCGCGGCTGAACGGCGCGCGGCGGAGGCCGTTGTCGTCATCCTGCGCGACGGTATCGAGGCCGCGATGAACACCTACAACGGCTAGTCCAACGGTGCCCGACGAACCGACTGCCCAGCCCCCAACATTCGATCTGCGTGATACCTGGCGCGAGTTCGCCCGGCGCACGGGCGGCTCCTTCCGCGAGAGCGAGCGGTGCGGACTGGAGCGCTTCTTGCCGGCCGCCGTCTGGCGACCCACGATCCAGCTCCCCGTGCGCGGCGAGACGTTGCGGATCGAAGCGGTGCGACGTTCCCTGCTCGGCTCCTGGCGCAAGCAACACACTGGCCTGCGCGACTGGATCGCGCCCGGCGGCGAACAGAGCTTCGACTACACCACCACGATCAACCTGTGCTTCCGCCCGGCGGCGCCGTTCCGCATGGCGGTCGGTCCATCCAACGCCGGGGAATCGCTCGATCGCATGCGCCACAACGTTGACTTCGGCCCTGCGAGCGAGCTAAGCGGAAGCGAACCCTTTCTCGTCCACGCCCCCGACCCCGCCCTGGCCGGCCTCGTCCTGCGCGACACGACCCGCGACGAACTGCGACGCCTGACCGAGAGCGGCGCGCCGTTCGAACTGCTCGTCCATCAGGCCCCGCGCGGCTGGCGGCTCGACGGTGGTCGCACGGAGATCCGATTACGAATCGGGGCGTTGCTCGTCGATCATGAGGATCTGGAAGGGTTTACGACGGTCGTTCGTGAGTCCTTCGAGCAGATGCAACGCGCCGGGCTGGTGCGGGAGGCCCGTGGTCACAGCCCCGTCGGCTGACTCCCTACACTGCGTCCACGGTGCATAAACCGCACCGGACCAACAGTTCAGGGGCGGGTCTACGGACCGGCCCCCGTTCGGCGTGAGTCGCGACCCGCAACCAGAGGATACGGATGGTCACGACGGCGACCCAGCCCGACGACTTCGCAGCCAGCCTGTCCGGCTTGCTCGAAGGCGTCGCCGGCAACCTGCGCGACACGCTGCGGGCGGCGCAAACGTCGTCCGGGCCCACGCACGCCGTCCTCGGCGTGCCGGACGGCGCCAAGGCCGCCGTCGTGGCCGGGCTCGCCAGCACCATCAGCGGCCCGCTGCTGCTGATCAGCCCGCGACCGGCCAGCGCCGCCGCCCTCTTCGACGACATTCAGCTCTGGCTGCCCCCGGACTTCGCCCGCCCGGTCCTGCGCCTGCCGCCGCGCGAGACCGTCGCCTACGAACATCGCTCCCACGATCGCGAAGCGGTACACAGCCGCCTGCGCGCCCTCGCCTCCCTGGCCGCCGGTGACGATCCGCTGATCGTGAGCGACGTACAAGCGCTCTCTCAGCGCACCGTCGCGCCCGACAGCGTGCTGCCCGCCCTGCGCGTCGGCAGCTCACTCAACAACGACGAACTGCTGCTCGCGCTCGACGCGGCTGGCTATCGCCGTGAGTCCGTCGTCGACGAGCCCGGCAGCTATGCACGGCGCGGCGGCATCATCGACATTTATCCCGCGACGGCGGAGTCGCCGCTGCGGCTGGAGTTTTTCGGCGACGAGCTCGAGAGCCTACGTCGCTTCGACGCGGTCAGCCAGCGCTCGATCGAACAACTCCAGGCGGCGACGCTCGAACCGGCCACGGAAGCTCGACTCGACGACGCCGCCCGCGATCTGATCGCCTCGCTGCAGGACGAGATCCTCGCGCTCGACGCCGTCGGCTCCGACGATGCGACGGCGGAAGCCTTCGCCCGCGACCTGGGACTGATGGAGCGCGGCGCCTTGCCGCGCAACCTCGCCTTCTGGACGCCGTTCCTGGCGCCCAGCAGCATCGAGTCGCATCTGCCGCCCGACACGTTGGTCGTCTGGGACGAAGCCGAGGACGTCGCCGCCCATGCTGACGCCGTGGACGAGATCGCGACCCACGCGCGCGCTGAACTCGAGCGGCGTGGCGAGATTCCCGGCAACCTGCCGCTGCCCCACCTCGACGCCGCGACCCTGCTGGACGCGCTCGACGTCAGACGCCCCCGCATCGAACTCCATCGCTTCGCCGTCGAGGGTGGCTTCGCCGCCGAGGATGAGACCGGCAAGACACCTCACAACACCAGACGGATCGGCTTCCAGCCCGTCGACAGCTACGGCGGCCGCTTGCGTGAGTTGATGGACGCACTGCACACGATGCTGAACGAGGGCAAGCGCGTCGTCATCGCCTCACAGCAAGCGCCGCGGCTGGCGGAGGTCTTCAGCGAGTACGGGCTGCCGCTGCACGAATCGGTGCAGATCACCAGCGCCCCCGCGCCGGGCGAGCTCGCTATCATACGCGCCGCCGTGCCCTCGGGTTGGCGTCTGCCCGCCGCCTCGGGAAGCGAAGACGGCGACACCGTCCTCATCACTGACACCGAGATCTTCGGCTTCCAGAAGCAGCGCCGCGCCCGCGGCCGCCGTCCCACCCAGCACGCGAGCTTCCTCGACGACTTGCAGCCGGGCGACTACGTCGTCCACATCGAACACGGCATCGCGTGCCTGGTCGGCACCTCCCGCGAGCAGATCGGCGACCGTGAACGTGAGTACCTCGAACTCGCCTACGCCGACGGCGATCGCTTGCTCGTCCCGACCGATCAACTCCATCGCTTGCAGCGTTATGTCGGACCGAGCGAGCGTCCACCATCGCTCACCCGTCTCGGCACGCAGCAGTGGGCGCGAGCCAAGCAACGTGTGCGGGAGTCGGTGCGCGAGCTGGCCGAGGACCTGCTCGATCTCTATGCCTCACGCCAAGTGCTGGACGGGATCGCCCACCCGCCCGACAGCGCCTGGCAGATGGAGATGGAGGCGTCCTTCCCGTACGTCGAAACGCCCGACCAGGCGCAGGCGGTGCGCGACGTCAAGAAGGATATGGAGGGCCACCTGCCCATGGATCGCGTCGTCGTCGGCGACGTCGGCTACGGCAAGACGGAGGTCGCCGTGCGCGCCGCCTTCAAGGCCGTGGCGGGCGGGCGTCAAGTCGCGATGCTGGTGCCCACCACCATCCTCGCCCAACAGCACTACAACACCTTCTCGGAGCGCCTGGCCGCGTTCCCCGCGCGCGTCGAGATGCTGTCGCGCTTCCGCACCGCCAAGGAACAGAAAGCCGTGCTCGCCGATCTCGAAGCCGGCGCCGTCGACATCCTCGTCGGTACCCATCGCATCCTTGGCAAGGACGTCAAGTTCAAGGATCTCGGCCTGCTCATCATCGACGAGGAACAGCGCTTCGGCGTCGCTCACAAAGAAGCGCTCAAACGCCTGCGCCAAGAGGTCGACGTGCTCACACTCTCGGCCACCCCCATCCCGCGCACGCTGCACATGGCGCTGACCGGCATCCGCGACATGTCCTCGATCGAGACAGCACCCGAAGAACGCCTGCCGATTACCACCTACGTGATGGAGACCAACGACCAGATCGTGCGCGAGGCGATCCTGCGTGAAGTCGAGCGCGGCGGACAGGTCTTCTTCGTCCACAACCGCGTGCACAGCATCGAAGCCGTCACGCGCTGGCTGCGCGAACTCGTGCCGGAGGCCCGTTTCCTGATCGGCCATGGTCAGATGCCGGAGCACCAGCTCGAACGCGTGATGAAAGGCTTCATCGACGGCGAGGCAGACGTGCTCGTCTGCACCACGATCATCGAGTCCGGCCTCGACATCGCGAACGTCAACACGATCATCATTCACAAAGCACAACTGCTGGGCTTGGCCCAGATGTACCAGCTGCGTGGCCGCGTCGGTCGCGGCGCGCTGCGCGCCTACGCCTACTTGCTCTATGACCACGACGCCGCCCTGACCGAGACCGCCCAAAAGCGACTGCAAACGATCTTCGACGCCACCGAGCTGGGCGCCGGCTTCCAAATCGCCCAGAAGGACCTCGAGATCCGGGGCGCCGGCAACCTGCTGGGTGCGGAGCAGAGCGGCCAGATCGGCGCCGTCGGCTTTGAGCTCTACACCCAGCTCTTGACGGACTCCGTCGAACAGGTCAAGGCGCGCAAGGAGGGCCGCCGCCTCAGCTCGAAGCGCCAGGGCCCGGCCGTCGCCATCGACCTACCTGTCGTCGCGCACCTGCCACCGTCCTATATCGACGACGTCAACACGCGGCTGCAGATCTACCAGCGTCTCGCCGCGACGGAGAGCCCCGAAAGCGTCGACACGATCGAGTCCGACCTGCGCGACCGCTTCGGCGATCCGCCGTTGCCGGTCCTGACCTTGCTGCGCACCGTTCGTCTGCGCAGCCTCGCCGCCCGTCTCGGCGCGAAATCCCTGCAGAGCGAGGAGAGCCTCATCGTCATGCGCCTGGCCGAGGGCCTCACCTTCGACGAGCAAGCCCAGCGCTGCCCCATGCCGGACGGCGTCGCCGTCGGCCGCACGCTCCTGCGCTACCGTCTACGCCGCAACGGCCCTGACTGGATGGACGTGATCGAGGACGCCCTCGAGCGTCTCGCCGCCCTCGAACCCGCGGCCTAACGCCCATGGGCGGCCGTGGCGAAGAGCGCAACTCAGTCATTCGCGGCTACCCAACCACCCCGATACGCTGGCGCTCAGCGCAGGGGGAAATTCGTGACTGACGCCGTTCGTATCTGGGACACCCACGTCCACTTCCCCTTCGACTGGGAAAACCCCGAATCCGACCCGACACCGCGCGTCGAAAAACTCGTCGAAGTCATGGCCGAGCAAAACGTCGTCAAGGCCTCCGTGCTCAGCGGTGGCCGCTTCGGCCCCGACCACGACGCCGCCCTCAAGCTCATGCAACCGCACAACGAGCTCGTGCCCGTGGCCATCATCGACCCCGAGACCTTCACCATCGAGAAGATCCAGCAACTGCACGACCTTGGCTACCGCGGCGGCAAACTGATCGGCCCGCCGCGCGCCTACGACACGCCGGACTACCTCCCGCTCTACGAAAAGGCCGAAGAGCTGGCCTGGCCGATCGTCTTCCACATGGGCGTGATCGGCGGCGCCGTCGACTACTCGCGCACGCACCCCTCGCGCGACCCGGAAGCCGCGGAGCGCCACGCACGCTGGCGCAAGCGTGTACGCGAGTTCGGACGGGGCCGAACGTCCGCCCGCTACATGCTGCCTTTTCACCTCGAAACCATCGCCAATTGGTGCCCAGAGCTCTGGATCATCGGCGCCCACCTGGGCAACCAGGGCTACTACCAGGACGCCGCCTCCGTCGCGCGCTGGCGTCCGCGCGTCATGTTCGACCTCTCCGGCGGCGAGACGATCGAAGAGCACGCCGAAAGCGGCGGCTTCATCGGCAACGAGATCGGCGTCGAGAAGCTGACCTTCGGTTCCGACTGTTCCGTCGAGGACATCCCCGAACACATCGCCCGCTTCGAGACCATCTTCGACCGGCTCGGCCTCGACGCCCACCAGCGCGACCGCATCTGGTATCGCAACGCGGCCGAGGCGTTCGGCCTCGAGCCGGAAGAATCAGCCGCCGCCCCCGCCAAGTAGCGTCGTCCGCGTCGTCCGCCTGGCCGTGAACACCACATCCGCACTCGCGCAGACGATCCGCTTTGGTACCATTCCCATCTGCTCGGGGAGTGGCGCAGTCTGGTAGCGCACTTGACTGGGGGTCAAGAGGCCGCAGGTTCAAATCCTGTCTCCCCGACCAGCTTCAGCCTCTGACAGTGACGCCGATCCGGACGACAACGGTCCGGATCGGCGTGCCCCCCCGAGTCCCCACCTGCTCCTCGGCGCGAGCGCGCACTCGGCGGCCAATTCGGAGCGCCGGATTCGAGCCTCGCGGCATGCAGGCATCCGCCAAGCGGCGCGCCTCCGCCGGCCCAACATTGATGAGCACACCAACGAGTTGAAAGTCCCAGGGTGTGCGAACTATGATGCCCGCCATCCACGGGCGCCTTCGCGCCGGCATCATCGAGGAGCGATCATGGCCTGGTCTCTGAGTGGAAGAAACATCGAGCATTGCAACTGCAACTCAATCTGCCCTTGCTACAGCTCCGGCCTCGCGCGCCCTGGGGATGAGGAGCGCTGCATCGGCTTCATCGCGTTCGAGATCGAAGCAGGCCAGGCCGATGGCGTCGATCTGTCCGGCCGCCGAGCGGTCTTCGTCCAGGACTCTCCCGGCGCGATGGCGGAAGGCAACTGGAAGGTCGGAATCATCATCGACGACGAGGCGACGGACGAGCAGGCCGATCATCTCGCCCAGATCCTCACGGGCGCGGTCGGCGGTCCGATGGAGGCGTTCGGGCAGCTCACCGGCGAGATGGTCGGGGTCGAACGCGCCCCGGTCACCATCAGCCATGACGGGCACGGTCACACCATCCGCGTGGGCAGCCTGATCGACGCGGAGTTCCAGGACGAGTTGCACGAAGGCGCCACGGAGCCCGTCCAGCTCACCAACACGCCGGGGGTGCCGTTCAGTGAACCGATCACCATTTCGCCGCCGACCAAGTCGGTCATCAAAGCATTCGGCATCGACATCGATAACTCAGGAAAACACGGAACGACCGCGACCTTCGACTGGAGTGCCTAGGCGCAGTCCGACCAACTCCTGACCCTGGCTAGCGGTGGCCAACCACACTGCCTGCTCCTTCCGCACGAGCAGGGACCGTGACAGGCGCTGACACGCTGGGGGCGGCGTTACCGGGCTGCGGAGCCGGGCGTCAATCGTCGATCGCTGCCGGGTAGGGGTCGGCTCCCGTCACAGCGCGCTCAACCTGCAAGAGCCGGGCGCGCCGCGGGAGAGGCAGCGCCAGCACTGCGCCGCTCAGCATCACCCCAGCGCTCACCCAGAAGCCGCTGTTCATCGCGTCGATGAAAGCGGCATTCGCCGCCGGGCGCGACTTGGGCGACCTCGACGGGGAGGCTCGCGCCGGCGCCAGCGATCACGCCAATGCCGTCCTGAGCGAGTGCAATCGGATCCTCCGCTTGTGCCTACTACTTCAACGGTGAGTCATAATAGGGCAGCGGGTCCTCCGCCCAAGGCACGGACGCAGCGCGACGCGGAACCGAATTGATGCGACCGCTCGGCCGCCGCTCAGCGCGCGATCGGCGGCACCTGATAGCCGCCGCACTGCTCCGCCAAATGCGCCGCCAGCGCGATCGTGCGCCGATCCGATCCGTACGGACCCACCACCTGGATCCCGATCGGCAGGCCCGACGATCCCAACCCGATCGGCGGCACCGTCGACGGCAGATATGCCATCCCCGTCAGAATCGTCCAGTCCACCACGTCGTTGTACGCCCGCGACTCGCCATTGCAGAGCAGCGTGCGCGACGTGAAGTCGCCTTCGTGATCATGCGCGAACGGCGGCACGAAACAGACCGGCAGCAGGATCGCGTCGAAACGCTCAAAGAACTCCGCCCACTTTGCGCGAATCGCCTCGCGCCGCATGTGCCCGTCCAACCACGCGCGGTGGCTGACGGCCAGCCTGGCGGCCTGCCCCGCATCCCCGCTATCAGCGAGGTTGCCATCCTCATCGATCGGGATCGACTGCGTTGTCGCCGACGTCACCAGCCACATGCCCAAGTCCGACGCCTCGCGCGGGTCGATGTCGGGTCGCGCCTCGCGATCTACGGCGACGCCCGACGCCTCCAGCGCCGCCGCCGCGGCTCGCGTCACCGCCAGCACCTCGTCGTCCACCGGGCAGAACGGATCGTCCAGCCAGGCCGCGACCCGCAGCGATGTCACATCCTCCGGCGCGGGCGCCAGATCGATGGACCACGGCGACTCGTCGCGCAGCAAGATCCCCAGCAGCAGATCCAGGTCCTCCGCCGACCGCGTGATCGGCCCCACCACGTTGACGTCGGCCTGCGTCGTGCCGCCCGCCTCGTGGTCGAGATAGCCCGTGCTCGGCACGATGCCGAAGCTCGGCTTGTGCCCAAACACGCCATTGAAGGCCGATGGAAACCGCACCGACCCGCCAATGTCCGTCCCGATCTCGAACGACGTCAGACCCGCAGCAACCGCCGCGGCTGCCCCACCAGACGAGCCACCGGGTACCCGATCCTTGTTCCACGGGTTGACTGTGGTGCCGAAGATCTCGTTGAAGCTCTGGATGTCGCCTGACCAGCGTGGCAGGTTCGTCTTGCCCATCACGATCGCGCCGGCTGCCTTCACCGCCGCGACGACCGGCGCGTCGCGCCCCGGCACGTTGTCTCGTAGCTCGGTCGCGCCGCCCGTCGAACGCAGACCCTCGGTCTCAAGCGCGTCCTTAATCGTGACCGGCAGGCCGTGCAGCGGACCCAACTCGTCACCACGCCCAACGGCGGCATCCGCCTCAGCCGCGGCCGCCCGCGCCCCGTCGACGTCCTGCGTCACGACCGCGTTCAAGTCCGGATTGATCCGTTCGATCCGCGCCAGATACCGCTCCAGCAGATCCGAACTCGTCAGCTCACCGTCGCGAATCGCCTGCGCCTGTCGCGTCGCGGACCAGAGGCATGGGTCGCCAGCCATGGGGCACATCCTTTCGATAGAACCGCGAGTCTAGGCGATCAACT
>Ga0310121_10000830_pt1 | contig 32961 bp, 33 predicted proteins | sample CB27_Tmax_986_MG_FD_203504 | JGI IMG/M metagenome (GOLD analysis project Ga0310121, IMG submission 203504) | Marine microbial communities from Western Arctic Ocean, Canada - CB27_Tmax_986 | ecosystem: Environmental > Aquatic > Marine > Oceanic | place: Canada: Western Arctic Ocean | collected...
TCGCCGGGGTCACAACCTTACATCCCGGAGCATGCAGAAAATAAGTCTCACACGCCTGAGAGTGCTGAGCTCCAAGCTGTAGCGCCGGACCGTTCGGGCCTCGAAACGTAATTGGAACCTTAAACTGGCCTCCCGACATATAGCACAGCTTCGACGCGTTGTTAATGATTTGGTCGAGCGCTAAGTACGCAAAGTTAAAGGTCATGAATTCGATGACCGGCCGAAGTCCTGCCATTGCCGCACCAACACCGAGACCGGCAAAGCCTAGCTCGCTGATTGGAGTATCCACGACCCGCTGGTCACCAAAGACATCTAAAAGACCCTTGGAGACCTTATAGGCCCCGTCATACACAGCGACTTCCTCGCCCATGAGAAAAACGTCAGGATCTCGATCCATCTCCTCACGGAGCGCTTCATTTAGCGCCTCACGATAGGTCATGATAGCCATTTAAGAAGACCCTCCGGCCAGCAAAGCATCAGTGGCTGGTATGGCAATCATGTTCTTCGCCCATCGAAAAAGAGGCGACCGTGTACGTTAGTCTCAGCCCAAACGTTCTCATAAAGTGCCTCGGGCTCAGGCATGGGCGACTCGTCAGCAAAATCGGTGGCTTCTGCTGCGATTCTCTTTGCCGTAACATCCATCCCCTCAAGAGTGTCCTGATCAAGGACACCCGCAGCAAAAAGCTGGTCCCGTAGAATTGCTATTGGATCACCCTCCTCCTTCTGGCGCTCCACCTCCTCGGTCGACCTATAGGTGCCGGAAACGGGATCTGACATGGAATGTCCACGGAACCGGTATGTGCGCAGGTCTACCAAGCGCGGACCGCCACCTGCACGGACCTCTTCGGTAAGATTACGGAAATGCTCGAATGTGGAGAGCACGTCCTGGCCGTTCACAGAACTGGCGGGAATATCAAAGGGCAAAGACCTTGACGAAATCTCGGTCTTAGACACCCGATCAAAAGCAGTGCCCATGCCATATTCATTATTTTCGACCACATAGATCACGGGAAGTTCCCATACAGCGGCCATGTTGAGACACTCGTGAAAGCCCCCCTGATTTACAGTCGCATCCCCCATAAAGCATACGCAAACCAAGTTTTCCCTACTGTATTTGATCTTCCAACCGATACCAGTAGCCACAGGAACTTGTCCTCCAACAATACCATGGCCTCCGAAAAAGCGTGCATCTCTGCCGAAAATGTGCATAGAGCCGCCCTTCCCACTAGAAATTCCTCCGACACGACCATAAAGTTCGGCCATGACTGCCTTAGGGCTAATCCCCTTCGCAATAGCCTGTGTATGGGATCGGTAAGCACTGATAGCGTAGTCTTCTGGCTGAAGCACTTTAATGACGCCGGCCGCACTAGCTTCTTGTCCAATGTGGAGATGGCAGAAGCCTCCGATTTTACCAATCGCATAACTTTCTTCAACTTTTTCCTCAAAGCGCCTGTATAGAAGCATCTCCTGCATAAATTCTAGTGAGAGCTTCGCAGTCACTCCATAGCGAGCAAGCACATCCTCCGTCTTGACCCCACTGCTTGTGTCAGTCTTGACCTTAGCCATCTCTGACCTCCTGGATCGGGCGGCCCGGACGGCCGAGCTCGAGCTGAACGAAATTAAAGCCAACTTCGGCCGGTGCGAGAACATCGCCTTCAATGATCTCCTGAATTACTCCTGGGGCCCCAGCTTCCACTTCTCGTGCCTGCTCCTTTGCATGATAGCTTGATCGCACTAACGGGCCAGACTCGACATGCTTAAAGCCATATTCTGCTTCTCCAATACGCTTGAGCTCTGCAAACTCGTCCGGGCTTACCCAGCGAGCAACTGGTATATGCATAGAGGATGGTCTCAAATATTGGCCTAGCGTAAGGATGTCCACCGCTGCCGCCCTAAGGTCAGTCATCGCCTGCGTAACCTCAGTAAATTCTTCGCCCATCCCCAAGATCAGCCCGGTCTTAGTCAGCATCTGTGGATTGATCCGTTTGGCAGCTCCCAGATAAGAGATCGAGCGCCAATAGCGACCACCTGGGCGTACATGTGGGTGCAGTCGTTCCACTGTTTCGAGATTGTGCCCTATGATCGCAGGACCAGCCTCAACAACCACCCGAAGTGCTTCGTCATCGCCCTTGAAGTCCGGAATGAGAACCTCCACTGAGCAAGAAGAAACGATCTCGTGAATCTGACGAATGGTCTCAGCATAAATCCCGGCACCACCATCTGGGAGCTCATCGCGATTAACACTTGTAATCACCACATGATCTAGTCCCAAACGGGCCACGGTCTCAGCAACCCGTCGTGGCTCATCAAGGTCTAGGTTGGTGGGCATCCCATGGGCTACGCCGCAGTATTTACAGGCCCGGGTACAGACATCTCCTAAAATCATGAATGTCGCCGTACCTGCTTCCCAACACTCACCGATATTGGGGCATCCCGCTTCTTCACAGACGGTATGGAGGCCTTCGGCCCGCATTAACCGCTTCAGTCTCAGATAGTTTAAACCGCCAGGTGAGCGAACTTTTAGCCAATCAGGTTTACGCGACCGCATTTCGACTGTTTCCAGTCCTATATGAGCTCGAATATTAGGCGTTCCCTTGGGCTTTACGACCCCCGAGTCCTTCCCAGAAGGGGCGTAACCACGGCTCGTATCTTTCGTGGTAGTAACCACGGTCGTCCTCCAGCCAGGATCCCGAGTCATAGTGGCCGATCCAGGAACAGGGGCAGTGTCACCGAGCCATCAGGAGCGCAATGTTTCCGATGAGGCAACCTGATCGCAGAGCCTAAAAAGGTAGCTAGGAGAAGGGTTTTTTTACAAGGACATAATACGTCGGCTTATTTTTGTAGAGGTGGAGCCCGATTCCACGCACAAGCTGTACGATGATAAGGGCAATGAGCATTGTGATCAGTGGTATTCGAGTAATCACCCCGGGCTCTTTGCATCGGGGGAAGAACCATCACGAATCGCTCTACGGTTGTGATAGCCGGCTACTATATGGTCCCGGGCAGCCACCGGATCATTCGTGACGAAAATCATGTCTAGATCCTCTTGGGTGATCTTTCCGTCAACGACCATGGTATTACGAAGCCAGTCGAGTAGGCCTCCCCAATACTCCGACCCGAAAAGTACAAGAGGAAAGTTTCTAACCTTATGGGTCTGAATGAGCGTGAGTGATTCGAAGAGTTCGTCCATGGTCCCGAAGCCTCCTGGGAAAATCACAAAAGCTTCAGCGTATTTTACAAACATTGTCTTTCTGACGAAGAAGTAACGGAAGTCGATTGATACATCGATGAAATCGTTGCTCTCCTGTTCAAAGGGAAGCTCAATATTGCATCCGACCGACGTGGCACCTCCCTCTTTTGCTCCTCGGTTTGCTGCTTCCATCATACCTGGGCCGCCACCAGTGATAATGGCGAAGCCTGCTTCCCCGAGTAGGCGAGCAGTTTCTACGCATTCTTGGTACATGTCTGTATCGGAGTTCGCACGAGCAGAACCGAAGATTGAAATTGCCGGACCAATCTCTGACATCTCCTCAAACCCCTCGACAAACTCCCCCATGATTCGGAAAATACGCCACGCATCCATACCCATGGCTTGGAGATCTTCGACGCGTTCAAGCAGTCGTTCATCTTGTGTTGAACCTTCACGGTACCTGTCAGGTTCAGATTCCCTCTTCATCTCCTTCATAGCCATCCTCTATATGCATCTTCGGGTATCATGATCATTCTCACGTGTGCTCAGTGAGCCATCGACCTGTCCTTATGAGAGCATCCTTATGACGGTAGGGTGGATCCCAGCCCAGCTCTTCGCGAAGTCGCCTTGATACATAAGGATTTTCACCAAGAGCGAACTCAGCCACTCTTGAGATTGAAAGGTGCCTCACCCCTGGGATGAATGCTCCAAGTCCGTCGAGTACACGGGCTCCTGTCCGGATCAGGCTCGCTGGCATAGCCAGAAAGGTTGGCTGTTTGCCAAGGCCAATAGCAAGACCCTCTAGCATCGCTCTTTGGCTAAGTGGAAGGTCGAGTCCGACATCATAGGTAGTGCCCCCGCGAGCCGCTTCGAGTACCAAACGCAAGGCATGAGCCACATTTCCTGAATAGACCACCGGGATGGCATTTCTCCCCGATCCTAATAGGGGCACGATTGGCAATCTAAGGAACTTTGCCACTGTTAATGCTGTTAGACGGTCCCGCTCACCGTAGACTCCACACGGACGAACCACTGATACGGGCAGTCCGTGCTTTCTTTCAACCTCCCTCGCTATCACCTCTGCTTGACGCTTTGAACGAGCATAGAGATCCCCATCGTGGATCTGCCCATCAAGTGGTGTATCCTCGGTCACGGTCCCGTCCACGATCCCATAGACCACAACTGACGAAACATGAATTGCAAAGTTAATTCCAGATTTTACAGCAGCCATAAGAACGTTTCGCGTCCCATCAACGTTTGTAGCATGGACCTTCGGCCAAGAGCTACCGCCGTATACAATTGCAGCAGAGTGTACGAGATGTGTGCACCCGGCCATTAATTTGGCGAGAGATTCTATATCGTCTCTCACATCACCCTCTACAAGAGTGCACCCCTGAGCCCTAAGAAACGCTACGTCAGATCCCGGTCGATTAAGAGCCACTACATCTTGCCCACACGAGCGCAGTTCATCAGCCAGGTGTGAGCCGAGAAGGCCGGTGCCTCCCGTCAGAAATACTCTCATCCCTAGAGCCCTCTGTATCTTCACCGTCTCCGACTTAGCGACCACCTAGGAACGCTTCAGCTTCAGTCCTGAGGTTATCCGTGATCGGAGCATGGTCCATGTATTCAGCAATATCCTGCTCTATCTGTGACTCATAGACCTCGAGCACACGCCCATAGTACGCTGCAGCTATATCCACACGACCTAGCTCCGTCGCGGCTTTTGCTGCAGCGCTCAACCCGAGCAAGTGGTCTGAATTATCCTCTAGAATCTCCTCTGCAGTCTCGAGAGCAGCTTCGAGCTGCATCGCGGTACGTTGGAGCATTGAGAGATGAAAGAGGCCATCGTTATTCAGGGGCCGAGCTCGCTCATAAGCACCAATAGCCATGGGCATGAACTGCTGAGCTTCGGTCGAATCCCCAGCCGTGACTGCGGTCATCACTCTGTTAAAAAGACGGTCTGCAGCCTCCACGGGTGTCATGCTTGATAAGTCCGGAGGCGTACCCGTCACTGCCCCTCCACCCGGTTGGCTTGCGACTGGTGTGGCGCTTGGGCTAGACGGCCCTCCTGGCTGCATCATTTGTGTGGCCAGTGCAACGATAAGCGCGAACATCGCCGCCCCCGCAATCCACCAAGGGAGATTCTTGCCTCCAATCGTGGCAGTAGCTGCGGCCCGGTGTTCGCTTACACTGACGAGGGTTCCACATCGGTTACAATACTTCGCTGTCGCACTAATCTGCACTCCACACTCCTGACAGGAGTGCCCTCCAACTTTAGTTCCACACTCCTGACAGAAGCTTCCCGAGGCGACCTTACCGCACTTAGGGCAGACTGGAGCACTCATTTCCTCATCGCATTAAACAGCAAGGGCCACGTCGCAACAGTTTGTGCACGATAATTCGGCTGGAAACCAAACAGAACCAACGAACCTTCACCAATGTCGGCCTCTAGGATAGCCGCCTCTCCTGCGATGTGTTCTCCACCAAGTACCCAGCCTGAGAGCAGAGGGCTACCCTGCCCATAGCGGCCAACAATTCGAATTCTCGGATCATCGACTTCGTATGCCATACTGCTCCGCCAGTACCACGCAGAGATCTCGTCTCTCATACCCTCGTTGATTTCCGATGCCGAATCGAGTTCAAGCCTTAGGATTGACCCAGGAATGTAGAACTCGGTGTTCGGAAGGCCTGAAGTCAGATTAGAGATATTTAGGTCGAATAGTTCGGCTATAAATTCCGTTGCGGCCTCAATGGCTATAACACGCCCCCCGTTTCGCACGAAGCTGCCAACCGCCTGAACCCCTTGGTCACCCAAGCCACCCGTATATTGGCGAGGCAGTTCTCCTAAACGGAATCCGTTTTTAATAGAGTTCACGTCCTGCGCCTGGAAGAGTAGGACGTCGTAGTCATCCAGGGCACCACTATGAATATCTGCGTCATGAAGCGTGTCATACGCCATGTCATATTGGTCCAGAACCCAGCGCTGCCACCCTGCCGGCATCGGTTCCTGCCATGATTTGTAGATTGCCACTCGCGGTGCCTCTACTCCATTAAGATGCGCCGGCAATTGAAAATCAAAATCTGGTGCCGTGATGGGTTCAGACAATTCGACCCTAAGGTTCCCCTCAACCTCTACAGCTTCAAAATCGAGTAGATATCCGAACGTGTGTGCAGTTACATCATACGGACGTTGAGGTGGCCCTCCCGGGTATTCGCGCAAATCAGGGTAGTGCTGTACCTCCAGCATTGAATTTGCATAGCCTGCATATGGCTGATTCATTGGGATGACATAACTCCCAGCCGGGAAGTCCACTCCATCCACTGAAAAAGCTTCCTGCGCCTCAGCTACTTCCACTTCCGACATGACGAGCGACCGAAGTGCGTACTTCACACCGGTTTGGTTTTCCTGGTTACCCGGAATGACCCAGGCGTCCGGCCAGGCGTCCCACTTGTCCACGGCGCGCTTGTTGACGCCATAGAAGTTCTCTAGCCAGAATCGGCGATTCTTCGCTGCATTCGTGAGCAGTGCCAGGGCACCGGAGTACTGGTAATCCACAATGTCAGGCAATCCCCAGGCACCACCTTCCCAAGGATCAGGAAAATTCCAGGACCGCTGGCTCGCATCGAAGTTCCGTCCGGGGCCTAATGCCTCAGGCGGGATGTTGGTCGGTGATGCGATCTGTGCTGAGGCAGTCTCTGAAAGAATTCGAGCAGCACCGTGATAGTGCATATAGGCCCGAGCAGGAGTAAATGCATCGTATTGGGCGTTCACGACGACGCCCTTTTTCCCCTGAGCTGTTAACTCAGCAGCCATGTAGGTACCAAGCTGACTGACCGCTGTTGTCAGAGCCGGATCGATGTTTGGTTCCCAGGGCTCGATGTAGGGTGGAAAGAATATCCGAGCCCCATTACCTCCCATCTGATGCACATCATGTACTATCTGCGGATGCCAATCATTCTGGGCACCCACGGTAAGAATGGTTTCGTCTTGTGTGAACGCATACCAGTCTCGGTTGTTATCATGCCCGGTATAAAAGTGGTACAACCAAGGAAGAGGCGCCGCCTCAAACTGCGTCCTTACATGCTCGTTATACCAGTCGTTCACCCACTGAAGACCATCTGGGTTCAGTGAAGGAATCTGCAGGAAGATCACGTTCTCCAGAATCTCGAGGATCCTTTCTTCATTAGACGAGGCCATGGTGTAAGCCAGGCGGGCTGCCATTTGACTTGGGCCTACTTCTGTCGAGTGGATTCCGTGAGTGATCATCGCAACAGCCTTACCGTCATCGAAAAGCTGATTGAGTTCTGACTCGCTTGAGATCATCCTCGGGTCTGCCAACTTCATTTGGATGTCTTGTAGCTCTGCTAGTCGTGCATGGTTTTCTGGACTCGTGATCGTGAGCATCACGAAAGGTTGGCCGGTTGTTGTTGTCCCAAGGGTGTCAACAATCACTCGCTGGCTTCTTTCAGCAAGTTCTTCGTAGTACGAGGTCAACTCGTCCCAGTTGGCCAGCCTTCGGTCTGACCCCATCTCGAACCCGAAATACTGCTGAGGGGAAGGAATGCGCTGAGCTGCGAGCGAGGGGGCTAAGATCACGAAGACACTAACGATAACGGTCAAATACCGAGTCATTGAAACTCCTTCTATACCAAAGGGGCCCGGGGCTTCCGGGATCAAGCATGATTTGTGGCGCGGCAGAAGATGGTACCGTAGCGTCCACGGGCTTGCAACGGAATCCCTGCCCCTGCTTTAGATCTCTACCCAAACTCCCTTCAAATCCACGGCAACTGTCCCGCTCGCATCTGAATTGTTAAAGTGCGACCCTCTATCAAACCTTACCCGGAGATCACTGTGCTTAGGCTAAACAGCCTCTTTGGCCTCATAGCTATCTTGGCTGCATGTAGTTCTGAATCAGACATGGGGACATCTAGATCGGGACCTGAGATTCCCGATCTATCGGCCGAAAGAATCGCTAATCATATGCAGATCCTCGCATCGGATGATTTCTTCGGTAGAGGACCCGGACATCTCGGCGGTGACCTGGCCTCCGCATACATCGCCGAACGATTCTCGGAGTACGGTCTGGAAGCTCCCCGGGGATCATATTTTCAAACTGTACCCATGGTTGGTACGACTACAGATGCAACAACGGTGAAGCTCTCTTTCACAGGGCCAGCAGGTGCGGTCACTCCGACATATCTAGAGGAATTCGTACTCAACGCAGGGGACCCGCTTGCAGACAGGGTGGGCGGCGACGCCGAGCTTGTCTTTGCCGGATACGGCGCAGTTGCCCCTGAAAACGAATGGAACGATTTCCAGGGCATTGATGTTCAGGGGAAATACCTGCTGATCTTAGTGAACGATCCACCGGCTTCTCCTAGCGAACCAGACTTGTTTGGTGGTGTCGCGATGACCTATTACGGCCGTTGGACCTACAAGTACGAAGAGGCTGCACGCCAAGGGGCTCTCGGTGCCATAATCGTCCATGAGACCGAACCAGCGGGCTACCCATGGAGCGTAGTACGTGGTGGCTGGTCCGGGGAGCAGTTCGCCCTACCTCTCAACCCCACTGATACTCGACCAGCAGGAATGGTCGGATGGGTCTCAGAAAGTGTAGCCCAACGCGCTCTGGCAACCGCAGGCTATGACTATGAAGAGCTCAAGAGGAGAGCTGCAATTCGAGGATTCACTGCAGTCGAGACTGGTATCACCGTACACGCAAGCGTTGAGAGCACCAGCCGTGATGTAGAGACACGAAACGTAGTGGCTGTGCGGAGAGGTATTACTCGGCCGGATGAATATCTTACCGTAACCTCCCATTACGACCACTTCGGCGTTGGTGAAAGCATTAATGGTGATTCCATCTATAACGGTGCGTATGACAACGCCTCTGGTACGGCCTTACTCCTGGAGGTCGCCCATGCTATCTCCGGCAACCAGGCACCCCTTGGGCGTTCTGTTCTATTCATCGCCACTGCTGCTGAGGAGCAAGGGCTACTCGGGGCCGAACGATACGTGCGCTCCCCTATATACCCTCTCAGCCAAACTGTGGCAGAGATAAACCTAGATGGCGGCAATCTCTGGGGTCTCACCGATGATATCATTGTTCATGGAGAAGAGCGGAGCGAGCTAGGAAACTATGTTCGCCACCGAGCCACCGAGCTTGGCCTCACCCTAAGGCCCGACGCTGAGCCAGAAAAAGGTTTCTTTTTCCGCTCTGATCACTTTCCGTTTGCGAAGGCGGGGGTTCCTTCCCTCTGGATTGAGCACGGCCGGGACTACCGTGGCCAACCAGCGGGTTGGGGGGCTGACCTCCAGGCCGATTACACCACTAATCGCTACCATGCACCGTCTGACGAATTCAGTGAAGAGTTTACATTCGATGGCGCTGTACAGCAGGGAACTCTCTTACTCGCCGTCTTATTCGATATCGCGGCAGATGTCAGTTGGCCAAATTGGCATGTTGGTCAAGAGTTCAAGGGTGCGCGAGACGCTATGCTTGCAAACCGCTAGCCAAAGCAAGTGTCAATACCAGCCCCCTAGCGACGTCGCTGCCCGACGTTTTAGAATCCCGTAGGCTGCTCTAAGAACTCCCAGGTTAGACCGAATCGTTCTTCCAAGTGTGCCCCCAAGGCCTTCACGCCGAACGTCTCCGTCGCATAATGTCCCCCTAAGAGCACAGATACTCCCAGCTCTACCGCATCAATATACTCCGTATGACTCACCTCCCCTGTAATCAGGGCATCTAGGCCCAGACCAACTGCCTCCTGTATGAAGGAGCCTCCTGCTCCCGTTACCACCCCTATCCTCTCTATCATCTTCGGGCCACCCTCAATCAGGCGAACCGGGCCCTCGAGTAGCAGCTCGAGTTCGCCCGCGAGCGCCGTGCCCTCCACTCCACCCTCCTTCCTTCCCCACCAACCCACATTCACTCCCTCATGCTCTCCGAATTGTCCCTCGATCTCCAGCCCCAAGGCTCTCGCCACAAGAATGCAGTTCCCCACTTCCGGGTGGCTATCTAACGGCAGATGGCAGGAATACAGAGAGAGTTCACCCTCGACTAGCTTACGAATCTTCCGGAAATGCCGACCCGTCACCGGCTGCAATCCTTTCCAAAAGAGCCCATGGTGCACAATCAGTAGATCTGCCCCTCGGTTCACCGCCTCGTTGATCGTCGCCTCAGAAGCATCTACAGCCACAGCCACATGCTCAACTTCCCCTGGGCCGTCCACCTGCACGCCGTTCAGTGCGTGAGGATAGTCGGGATACCCTTCGACCACCAGGAAACCATTAAGATATTGGAATATAGATTCTAATTTCATATCTAGCCCCATTGGTCAACGGCAGTATCGGGATCGTATCTCTATAACTCATTGTAACACAAGGGCTTGCACCTTATAATGTGCCGCACTTAGGGTGACCCGTGCTCACACAAGTCCTGTCAGACAAGGCAGGGCATCCGCTTCGTTAGCCGCTCGGATTCTCCCCATCTGTGATCGCGGTGCCCTCTGATGCACTCCCCATGTTTACCGTCCCATTTAGGACCGCCCCCTCCTCAAGCTGCAACCGACAGGCATGTACATCTCCCTCAATCCGGCTGGTTGCTTTTACTTCAAGGCGTGATCCCGCCACGATAGTACCTGTAACCTTCCCTGATACAACGGCGTCCTGCGTACGGATATCTCCCTTAACCCAAGCATCTTCTCCAACGACCACTGCTTTCCCTGCTCGGACACTACCCGCAATACTTCCTTCAATCCGTATGGACCCCTCAGTTTCGCAGTCCCCTACAATGTTCATACCTGGCCCAATAATAGAGATGATTGCTTCGGGGGAAGGCTTATTGCCACTTCGCTCACGTGCCATTCGAACCCTTTAATCTTTGGGCTTTCCGAACAACAAGGTAGCCGCAACCTCTGTCATGGGCACTAATTGGGTTGCTCGACCATCGTCAGGGGGTCGATAGCACTCCCGTTCAAGAGAATTTCAAAGTGCAGGTGTGGCGCAGTCGATTGCCCGCTGGAACCGCTGAGCGCTATAACTTGGCGTGCTCTTACTTGCTGTCCTTGCTGAACCATCTGAGCTGAGGCATGAGCGTAAACAGTGCTATATCCTTCTTCGTGGTCAATCACCACGAAGAGCCCATAGATTTCGTCCGTGCCAACTTCAACAACCCTCCCGCCACCTGCAGCGCGAATATACGAATCGGCCTGCACGGCTATATCCACGCCCGGATGCCCCCCGTCCACGCCTCGGAGAAGTCTCTGCGTTACAACACCCTTCTCCGTCAGTGGCCATACGCTAGGTATTGTGGCCATGCCGACTCCCCCCGCCCACTCCGACTCACTATCGCTAGCACTACCTCCGGCAGAGGGAAGCCATATACCGCCATCGTCAACTGGCAAACTAGGGACGAGAAGAGACCTGAGGCGGGCATATTGCGCTTCCGCCAACGCTAAGTCAGCAGCTACCGCCTCAAGACGAACCTGCTCGTGGCCCATCGCCTCCAAGTGGACCTCAAGGTCGCTAACTTGGGAGGCACGGGCTGCAAGATACCACCAGCTCCCAGCCATACCGACAAACGTGATTCCAGCCACGATCCCGGCTACTATTAATAGACACAAGCGCCGGTAAGTTAGCCGGTACGAGCGACTTACACTTCCGTCCTCTGGGACCACCATGATGGTAACATCCCGCCGATCCAATGGGTTCATTCACCAACCTTAGAAGATTCCTGGCCAGTCATAAGTTCGTATATACGCTCGAAATCTTCAGATCCGTGGTACTGAATTTCAATAGAACCTTTTCGACCTGCTTGCTCTCGAATCGTAACTCGAGTAGAAAAGTAATCCCTTAGTTGGCCTTCGAAGGCTTTCACCATTGGGTCTGAGGCCGCAGTTCTCTTCCGCTTCCGCCTCTTTTTTGAAATACCGGCCACCCTACGTTCCACTTCTCTGACCGACCACCCTTCTTTCGCCGCCTGCTGCCCTAATTGGGCTGCCCGTAGTACGTCTTCGACTGCCAGTAGGGCTCGAGCGTGACCCGCCGACAGGCTGCCGCCCTCCACCAACCTCCGAACTGATACGGGCAACTTCAGGAGCCTGAGTAAGTTTGCGACGGTTGAACGGTCCTTGCCCACCGCAGCTGCGATATCTCCTTGCTTCATGTCGAACTGCTCGCCCAAAGAAGCGTACCCTTCTGCCTCCTCAAGTGGATTGAGTGCCTCCCGCTGCAGGTTCTCCACGAGGGCCAGAACTAGGAGAGTTCTGTCAGAGGCTTCCCGCACAATGCTTGGCACCTCGTCCCACCCTAGGATCCCAACCGCCCGCAGGCGTCTTTCGCCAGCGATCAACTCATAGCTACCCGCACCTCCTGCTGCTGCCGCACGAACAACGATGGGCTGCAGAAGGCCATTTTCTTCGATCGACGATGCCAGTTCCTCTAATTCAGCCTGCACGAAACTCCGACGGGGCTGCATTGGATTCGGCAAAATCGACCCAATCCTCAGCTTTTGCACGTCCCCGTGCTGTAAGTCCGGCTCTAAGTAGTCACCGAGCAGTGCTCCCAATCCTTTTCCAAGACGGTCGTGGCTCATGTTGAAAGCACCGGACGAGAGGCACTGGTTACTCTATTCCTCTGCGCCATCACTTCCTGAGCGAGCTCGAGGTAAGCCTGCGCGCCCCTACAAAGGACATCATACAGTACTATCGGTCTACCAAAGCTTGGGGCTTCGGCTAGCCTGACATTTCTAGGTATCGGTGTCTGGTAAACCTTGGCACCAAAGTATTCCCGCGCCTCGGCTGCCACCTGTTTTGAGAGGGTTAGTCGACCATCGAACATCGTCAGCAATACCCCTTCGATGTGAAGCTGAGGATTTAGAGATCTCTGAACCAGGCGCACAGTATTCAGTAGCTGTGTCATCCCCTCTAGCGCATAAAATTCGCACTGAATCGGGATAAGCACTGAGTCTGCCGCTATAAGGGTATTAAGAGTAAGAAGTCCCAAAGAGGGAGGGCAATCCATAAGGATGTAGTCGTACTGACCTCGAATAGACACCAGCGCGTCTCTCAAAACCGTTTCCCGATTTGAGGTGCTTACTAGTTCGATCTCCGCCCCTACGAGATCCCTAGTTGAAGAGATAACGTCGAGACACGGGAAGTGGACTTGCCTGAAAACCGCCTCCCTTATGGGTGTCCCCCGAACTAATACGTCATAGATCGTCTTGAGCTGATCACTCTTCTCAATCCCTAGGCCGCTGGTAGCATTTGCCTGTGGATCAATATCAACAACAAGAGTGCGCTTTTCGGCTACAGCCAAGGAAGCACCAAGATTGATCGCTGTGGTGCTCTTACCAACCCCACCTTTCTGATTAGCGATCGCTATAACGTGCGCCATGAGCCCTCGAGAACTTAAAAAATCCTGCCGCTACCGGAGCGGGAGGGTAAGGAATATATCGTTATGACGGGTAACCCCGAAAGCCAACTCCCCACAGATTCAACCGCAGGCCTCGGACTTTCCCGCTAAACTCCATAGATTCTCAACGCCTTCGTGATAGAACATGTCTTTTAGCGTGAGAGGGCCATGAACTGGAGACCGTTGATGCGAACTCGCTTAATTAAGGGGTTATCCCTGCTTTCATTATCCTTCTTAGGATGCGGTGATCCAGCACCTACTGGCCCTGATCCCCTAATGGAGCCGTTTGTCGGCGATTGGACGGCAACCGCATTCGTCTTGACTAGCCCGTTGTCAATCCAGGTTTCCATCGATCTTATTCAGCTCGGAGGGACCTTCGACCTGAATATTCAGCCCAGCGGGAGTTACACCGCAATCCTTATTTACGCGGGCCTTGGACAGACGGAAATGGGCACAATCTCTGTAACCGCCACCACGGTAGCCCTCAACCGAGAGTTCCCGACAAGAGAGAATGAGGTTTCAGCCTATGAATTTGTCGGTGACACCGTGTTGGTCCTGGACGGCGATACCGAATTCGATTTTAACTTCGACGGCAAAGAAGACCCCGCGCTCGCACATTTCGAGCTCCTCCGTAAGTAGCCGGTAGCTCGGGTAGGCCAGCGTGGCACAAACACAGCACTGTTTCACGTGAAACAGTGCTGCTATAGCACCCGTAACTCATTGTGCTAGCATAACTTACGGAGATATCTTCTCCCTAGCACGTGTACGCCGGACCTCGAGTAGCAGATTTTGGAGATCGGCCGGTGATACCCCTGGAACCCTAGCTGCCTGGGCAAATGTCTCAGGTCTTATCCGGGCCAGTTTCTCACGCGACTCATATGACAGCGTCTCAAATTCTAGATATGGTAAGTCATAGTCTAACAACAACTTAGACTGTTCTGCGAGCCTCGCAGCGCGCTCTCGTTCCCGTCCCACATACCCTTCGTACTTCAATTCCACCTCGACAGCTCTCAGTACCTCTGTTCTCAACCCTTCTTCCAGATTTTCTATCTCGCTATTTGAGCCGGCGGCGCTCAAAAGGTCCTCCGCCCGGACCCTGGGCCTCCGAAGAAGTTTTACGGCCCTAACTGGCCCGGACCCCGAAAGCGGCTCAGACCCTGCTTCAACTAGCAACGGATCCACATCATTTGGAGCAAGTTTCGTGTTGTGAAACCAGGCTATAAGCCTATTTTCCTGGTCAAGACGATCCTCAAGCACCAGTGCCTGTTTTTCGGTGAGTAGTCCGATATCACGTGCCAAGGGGCCCAGCCGGCGTATGGCATTGTCCTGACGGAGAAGTAGCCTGAATTCAGCGCGGGACGTGAAGAGCCTATAGGGTTCATCGACGCCACAGGTCACCAGATCGTCAATCAATACCCCTATATAGGCCTGGTCCCGACGGAGGACAAAGGGGTCCTCCCCCTTCACCTTGAGGGCAGCATTGATCCCAGCAACAACCCCCTGCCCAGCTGCTTCCTCGTATCCGGTCGTCCCATTGATCTGGCCCGCGAAAAAGAGACCAGAAATCTCTTTCAACTCGAGTGAATGCCGAAGCTGATGGGGAGGAAAGTAATCGTACTCTATCGCATAGCCAGCCCTTGTCATCACAACGTTTTCTAGGCCCGGGACTGTTTGCAGAAAGTCCCTTTGCACATCAGCGGGGAGCGAAGTTGACAGCCCATTTACATACAACTCGGTTGTATGTAACCCCTCTGGCTCTAGAAAGACCTGGTGTCGGGGAGCGTTTGGGAATCGGACAACCTTGTCTTCGATTGAAGGGCAGTAGCGCGGCCCCCTCCCCGATATTTCCCCACCATGAAGAGCACTCTTCTGAAGGTTGTCCGAGACAACCTTCTTTAGTCCGTCCGATGCCCAAGTGACCCAGCACGGTCTCTGGGCTGGAATGATCTCCTCTGTATACGACGCAAACCGGATTGCTTGGTCATCCCCATCCTGGCGCTCCACACAGCTGAAATCGACGGAGCGACCATCAATTCTTGGTGGCGTTCCAGTTTTAAAGCGGGCTATTTCTAGCCCGAGACTTTCAAGCCCTTCCGCTAACGCTATCGAAGGGGCCTCACCAGCCCGGCCGGCCCCAATACCAGTTTCGTGGCCCATGTGAATCCGGCCACGAAGGAAGGTGCCGGCCGTAACAACAACTGCACTCCCATAGAAGGTGGTCCCTCCCCGTGTGCTCACGCCTGTAACTCGATCACCTTCAAGAACTAGGTCGCTCACCATCTCCTGAAAGAGATCAAGGCTCTCAAGTTCATCGAGCACACGCCGCACTGCGACGGGGTATAGGTTCCGATCGCACTGGGCTCTCGGACCCCAAACTGCCGGTCCTTTTGACCGATTCAACATGCGAAATTGGATCCTTGAAGCGTCGGTAGCACGGCCCATGACACCCCCTAAGGCGTCAACCTCCCGTGCTACGACCCCCTTGGCGATACCGCCTATAGCCGGGTTACAGCTCATCTGGCCGATGCGACTGAGATCTGGTGTAATCAGCACAGTCCGCACGCCTGCTCTGGCGGAGGCGGCTGCCGCTTCAGCACCAGCGTGGCCTCCTCCTACCACAATCACATCATACCTCACATCCATTACTGAGCCCTCTCGATCCGGAAACCGTCAGCCTTAACCGCTTGTGACGGCTCTATTCTCTCCACGGCCTCGACTCTAGCTGCCACTGATCCTCTTGCAATTGTTACTTCTAGCTGATCAAGCACAGCTAGAGTCCCTCTTGCATGAATTCTGACTGATCCGTCAGGATGATTCTGTACTGTCCCGGATATTCCCAGCTCTTTCGCAACACGACTGGTAAACCACCGGAAGCTGACACCCTGCACTCGCCCCGTAACGCGATAAGCTCGCACTGGCGCATTCAGGCATGCTTGGTCCGTGGACTCCGACACCGGTTCAGCTGGATAATCTGCAGCCACTTATACCCGCCTCTTCATTTTCCCACACAAAACTCTCGGAATACTACATCTAAGACGTCGTCAACGGTAATCACTCCTAAAACTTCCTCCAGCGCTGTCTCAGCTGGCCGAAGATGCGTCGAAGCTATTTCCGCCGGGAGACCATCCTCAAGCGAGCTTCTGAAAAGTTCCACCTCGGAGCGAGCAATCTTCAGGGCACGGATATGGCGCTGGCGCGTAAGGATTGGCTGGTCCCTAAGGTCCCCTACTAAGCCTGAGTAGGCTAACTCTGGGAGAAGCTGCCGGATCTGGTTTAGCCCCTGTCCTGTTAGGGCGGAAACCCGGACTGCCCCGGCCAACCCTCCGAGGTCAGTACTGTCCCGCTCAGGACCTCCTGCTAGATCCGCCTTGGTTTCCAGAAGAACAACAGGTGCTGTGATTTTTTCAAAAAACCTCCTGTCTTCTTCTGAAGTGTCCGCTGAAGCTGGAATGCAGAATAGCACGATGTCGGCACCCTTCAGGTACCTCAGCGCTACTTCGATACCGAGTTGTTCAACACGCCCCTCAGATTCCCGGAGCCCCGCGGTATCGACCAGCCTGAAAGGGAAACCTCCTAACTGAACCGTCTCCTCTAGCGCATCACGAGTCGTTCCAGGTTCTTCTGTGACGATCGCTCGCTCCTCACCCAGCAGGGCATTGAATACCGAGGATTTCCCTGCATTCGGTCGTCCGGCAAACACGGTGAGTGCTCCTTCTCGAAGAAGCTCCCCTTCTGGAGCTGTAACGAGTAATGCGTCCAGTTCTTGCACAACCCCTTTCGCTTCTTCTGCAATCACATCCAACGCCACCGGGGGCTCGTCTTCTTCCGGAAAATCTATATGGTGCACCAGAAGAGCCTCTAGGCGCACCAAACTCTCACGAAGTCCTGTGATTCTAGTCGATAGTCCGCGTTCCATATGCCGCAGTGCTGCACGGTGAAAAGCTCTACTTCGGGCATCAATTAGATCTGAAACGGCTTCTGCCTGGATGAGGTCAAGTTTCCCCCGCAGGTACGCCCTCTTCGTAAACTCTCCGGCCTCTGCCTGCCGAGCTCCGGCCGCTAGACAAGCGCCCAGTACAAGACGGGGCGCCATAACACCCCCATGGCAAGTAAGCTCAACGACGTCTTCGCCCGTGTAGCTCTCCGGCTTCCGATAGTACGTGGCAACAGCTCTGTCAATGACCTCTCCATCGTCTGGGTCACGGAGATCTACTACTCTCGCTGTTCTCGGAGCAGGGATCCCTTCTAGCGCTGGTGCCAGCCGAAGAAGTACCTCACCAGCCTCCGGGCCCGAAACCCGGACCATGGCGATTGCACCAGCACCGGGTCCGGTTGAAATGGCCGCGATCGTGTCTACGTCCACACTCGTCTAGCTCCCTCGAGAAGAACGGTTAAGCCGCTTACGCGTAGCCTATCTGCTAGGGCTTGGTGGGGAGCGGCCGAGAGGCTTCAGTCCTTGCATCTTTTTTCGCTGCTTGGCGATGTACATCTGCTGAGGAATCGTCGCAATATTCGCCGTCGCGTAGTAGAGGTTCAGCCCGCTCGCGAGGTTCATGAAGATGAATATCATCATCGGCGGCATCATGTACATCATCATCTTCATTTGTGGATTCGGAGTATCCATCGACTTATAGCTTACGTACTGCATCAAGAACATCGATGCGCCAAGGAAGACTGGTAGTACGTAGGTTGGGTCCTTCGTCGACAGATCAGGTAGCCACAGGAAAGGCACACCACGTAACTCGATTGTGCTCTGGAATACGAAAAAGAACGCGATGAGCATCGGCCAGGGCAGAAGCATGGGGAGACATCCACCGAGCGGATTGAAGCCATGTTCGGTGTACAGTTTCTTCATCTCTTTCTGGAGTTTCTCCGGATTGTCCTTGTACTTCTCTTGGATTTCCTTAAGGAGAGGTTGGACAGCCATATTTTTCAACTGAGACTTCATCGCTTTTTGGTTCAGCGGAAACAGCACTATACGCATGCCCACACCAAACAGAATCAACACCCATCCGTACGCCAGATTCAAGTTTGAGTGAACCCAAATGAGGATCCTTGTGATCAGAGAAACGAATGGCTTCAGTATCACTTGCATAAACGACCAACCATAGGGGTTCACATTCTGCATATCCCAACCGACTGCACTCAGCATCTCGAAGTCCTGAGGCCCCAAGAAGAGCCTGTACGCGAAATCGCCCTCGGCTCCGACCACTTGCGCAGCAGTCACGTGGAACCCCACGGCACGACTGTTCTCCCTCCCCCAGAATGATCTGTAGACAAGAGTATCCACTTCAACGACCAGCCCCCCTAGATAACTCTCCTCCGTCGCGGCCTCATTGCTTTCGCCAGCAAGGATCGCCAAAAGGAAGAACTTGTTGCGAAGTGCCCCCCACAGCAGCGGCCCCTCGACAATCATCCGCTCTGCTTTACTCGTAAGTGTCTCGTCGATGCCCTCCTGCACATGGTTGTACACATATCCCATCTCACGTGCTTCCATCGCAGAGTCCGCCTCGGCAAAGGCCAGCCCGTCACCTAAGTCCGTCAAAAGCTGAGGCCGATCTACGCCCGAGGCCCTCCCCCTGACCCGGACAGTGTACTCATCGGGACTAAACTCATACTCGGTCTCGAACCTGAATGCGCTCGTAGGATGTTGGTATGTGAAGCGCAGTCTCTGCGTGTCCTCACCGGCCTCAAGAGCGAGGCCGCCTTCCGGTTCGACAGTAAACAGCGCCCTCGATAGGTCTAGGGTATCGGATCCAACTACCAGCTTTTGCCCGAGATACCCCTCCCCTCCGTCTGGGATCAGATCGACGAGACCGTCCTGGTTTAGTGCCTCGAATTGGGACATTTCTGCTGCGTGCAGCCTTGCACCGTAGTTGGAGAACTCGAACCGATAGAGTGGGCTGGATACGACAACCCTCTTCTCTTCCGGGAGCACTTCATCCTCTACTGTTTCTGACACCTCACTCGGCGATGGAGCGATTTCGGGCATCACAGGAACTGGTTCAGAGGGCCCTGTTTCCGTGAGCACCTCACCTCCGGTAGCACTGTCCGCTGAGACAGCTTCATCTGGGATAACGGGAGGGGGGAAGAGCCGGTTCGTCACCGTCGTAACCAAGATCACCAATAAGACTGCGAGAACAATTCGGGCGTGAAGGCTCATCTAACCCTCTCCGTAACACATGCTCTCTTAGCCGAATTCACTTCCACTCTCGAGGGCACGGGATCAGGTCCGAAGCTACCCCAGGGGTGGCAACGACCGATTCGGTGTACTGCAAGCCAGGTGCCCCTCAGGGCTCCATGCAACCGAATCACTTCAATCGCGTACTCGGAGCATGTAGGGAGAAACCTACAGGTCGGTGATGTCCCGGCTGATATTCCAACTTGGTATCCCCGGACAATCGCGATCAGGATTCTTCCGAACAAAACCCCTCCACAGCTTCGTTTATTTCCCTCTCGAGCTCAGCAAAACTCGCCCTGTATGCTGAGCGCCTAGCCCGAATGAGCATATCTCCCTCGCGACCCTGTGAGCTTAAGCGAGGGATTACCCGTCGCCGACCGATTTCACGTAATCGCCTTTTAAGTCGGTTCCGGTCCACAATTCGTTGTCCATGTTTCGGTACGATCACACCGAACCGGGAAAACGATACCTTAGGACAGGCGAAAAAGATCTCAAGATTCCTCGTACTCTCCCGTTTGCCTTGCTGGAGGATCTCCTGAATCTCATTGCTCCGCCGAATTCGGACACTTCTAGGGAAGTGCTCTGAGCGGTCCGCCCTGGCTGGTGCTACTTGCGGCCAATCGAGACTACCAGCCGAGCGCGACCCCGCCGGCGGCGGCGATTGAGAGCCCTTCGGCCGCCGCGAGTTTTCATCCGTTCGCGGAATCCATGTGTGTTCACTCTTTTGCGATTCCGCGGCTTGTATGTCGGCTTCATCGGGAGTAGCCCAATCCATTATATCTTGCATCCAGAAACGAGCTGAAAAAGATAGCCGGCCCCGCGAGAAAGCGTCAACGGCGACCAGCCCCAACCCTTCGCGAGCACCCTAGGGCAACCCCAGAATATAGAAGTTTGATTTTTGGAGATTCGCTTGGTAGGTTCGGCGCCCCCGGGTCGGCTAGCCCCACCCGTCAGTATCACCTTTGAATGATGCAGGTCCGTCGTACTCAATGTCCCCAGTCTCTAGCTACCCCCCACCCTGGATCCCCTCCGCTGACGAAGAGACATGGCGGAACTGACTGCCCCCGAACTATGGAGTCGGATCAGAAAGTCAGTTGAAGCCTCTATTCCTGAGCAGAGCTATCTAACATGGGTTAAGCCCGCTGTAGCCGTCGCTTTCACTTCAAATGAACTGCACCTTGAGATGCCTTCACGTTTCCATGTCGAGTGGCTCGAGGACAAGTTTGGACCCGTTCTATCTGCATCTTCAGAAGCAATTCTCGGCAAGCCTATCAAGATCACGATCACTTGTTCTGCTGCGGTTTCATCCACTCCAGTCGATTCGATTGATCTTACTACTCCTCTGATAATTGAGGGTGCTGCTGACCGGGACATCCCTTCCGCTGTGCCAGGCTCCAATACCGTACCATTGCTGAATGACCGTTACACTTTCGAGCGGTTCGTGGTCGGTGCTGATAACCAGCTCGCTGCTGCTGCTGCTAGAGCAGTAGCTAATCAGCCCGCTAAAACGTACAACCCCTTATTCCTTTACGGGGGTGTTGGGCTCGGAAAGACACACCTGATGCATGCCATCGGACACCACATGGGGAGAGAGAACCCCCTGGGGAGTGTCTGTTACGTCTCGTCGGAACAGTTTATGAACGAGCTGGTCGCGTCTATCCAACAGGGGACAGCCGCAGCATTTAGAAGGCAGTATCGGGAGATGGACCTACTGCTCGTTGACGACATCCATTTCCTAGAGGGGAAAGAGCGGACACAGGAAGAGTTCTTCCACACATTCAATGCGCTATATGATGCCCACCGCCAGATTGTCCTAACAAGCGACCGCCCCCCTAAGGACCTCTCAGGCCTTGAGAGCCGACTTGTATCCCGTTTTGAGTGGGGCCTGGTAGTGGACGTGAAGCCCCCGGACTACGAAACCCGAATGGCCATCCTACAGAAGAAAGCAGCCGATGACGGGTTCAGCCTAGACCCAGAGGTGATCGAGTTCATTGCCCACTCATGTACCGCCTCAGTGCGTGAGCTTGAGGGCGCGGTAATCAAGCTTTTGGCCTACTCTTCACTGACCAACCGGGAAATTACTCCTGGCTTAGCTAGAGCGGCATTCCGGGGTACCCTAGGGCAACAACGAGAAAAAGGTCCTGTTCTTTCTCCAGAAAGAATTAGGGAAATTGTTGCTCGTAGGTGGAGGGTTCGTGCCGATGCCCTTGCCTCTAAAAGGCGCACCAAAGATTTAACCGTCCCTCGACAAGTCGCTATGTTCCTTATCAAAGAAGCTTTCGATCTATCGCTCGTTCGGATTGGAGAATTCTTCGGAGGGAGAGACCACTCGACTGTGATTCACTCCATCCGAAAAGTTGAGGAAGAGATGGAACGGGACCCAGTATTTAGGGGATTGGTACACGCTGTGAGAGAAGACTTCACAGGTACAGATAGCACTTCCAGTTAGGTTGTGGGTAACTCGTGGATAAAACTGGACTTACCCACACCTTTATTTTTTCCCTGATTTTTCTGGATTATTAGTGGAAAAATTCTACACTTTTCCACTTAAGGAAAAATCAGAGTAGACAGTTATAGAACCTACTAGATTAGGATGTTCTTATCTCCTTCTTCCACATTTCCACTACTACTACTACTACTATGTTTTTCTTTAAGAAACAGACATAGTATCTAACCAATGTTGAAAACTACTCGGTCCGTTTCAGGAACCGCCTAAATGAACTTCACGATCACCCGACAAAACCTCCACAATGGCCTGGCAGCGGTCTCCGCAAGTATTCCATCTAAAACCACACTTCCGGTTTTATCGAATATCCTTTTTCAGGCTGAAAACGGAAGTGTTTGGATGAGCGGAACGGATTTGGATGTAGCAGTTCGAATCAAGGTTCCAGCTGATGTGAGAGAAGATGGCAGCTTGACTGCTCCTGGTAAGAAGCTTCAAGAAATCACAAAGGAATTACCGGATCAGCCAGTCGAAATATCTACGATAGGAACTCAGATCGAACTCAAAAGCGGCAGGGGTTGTTTTAAGTTGAACGGTCTCCCAGCTGACGAATTTCCTTCGCTGCCAGAAGTAGATTTTGAAGGAGCTTGGAGTGTAACAGGAATGGATGTAAACCGTCTGATTCACCACACATCCTTCGCAGTTTCTAATGAAGAGAGTAGACCGATACTCAACGGAGTTTTATGGGAACTTCGTGATGGGGCGATGAGGATGGTTTCAACGAATGGCCATCGTCTAGCACGCATGGGTGTTCCTGCAGAATCTGGGGACACTTCTTCAGTTGATTTTATAGTCCCACCGGGAGCTCTTCAGCAGGTACAACGTCTTTTTAAGAAAAATGAGCTGCTAGAAGTGGCGCGAAGTGGAAACCACTTAGGCTTTAGAGCTGGAACTGCCGAGGTATATACGAGGTTGATTGAAGGGACTTACCCAAACTACGAGGCGGTTATACCTCATGATAACGACAAAGTAGCGACTGTTGATAAAAAGGCATTAGAGTCAGCGGTACGAAGAATGGCGGTGGTAGCATCTGATCAGACACACAGAATACGACTCAAATTCAAATCCAACAGACTCCATTTAAATGTCCTCACCCCTGATCTTGGAGAAGGTCAAGATGAGCTTGAAGTCGGTTATGAAGGGGAAGAGATAGAGATAGGGTTTAACGCAAACTACCTTCTTGAAGTACTTCGCTATATGCCGACAGATGAAGTAGATATAGCCTTCAAGGCACCTGAAAGAGCTGTGACGATAGAGCCCTCAGGGTCAGAGAACCTGGATTATCTATGTCTAGTGATGCCCTTGAGGTTACTAGATTAAAACGGACAGGGCTGGTTAGTTAACCGAAGAAAACACCTTTCTCCCTTCCAATAATCTATTCTCTTGTTACGGCTGGTTCTCCTCCAGTAGTTCTTGCACAGAGAAGACCGAGAGCAGCGGGAGACCTATTTCACCGAAAAGATCTTCAGCGTTATCTGAGCGATCTACTAGCGCCAAAACACCGACCACGGTTACTCCGTCCTCACGCAGGGCCTCCACTGCTGAGAGGGTGCTTTTGCCAGTTGTTAGAGTGTCCTCAATAACAAGGCAGCGAGAAGATGGGTCTAGCCCGCCCTCTATGCGATTCCCGGTACCGTGGTGTTTGGCTTCTTTCCGGACAGAGAATCCATCCACGGGGTGGCCCTCTAGGTAGCTGCGGTGAGCGATGGCATATGAGATAGGGTCAGCCCCCATTGTGAGGCCACCTAGATGTGTAGGCTCAAGACCACTCTTTCTGACTATCTCGTAACCCACCCAACCAACAAGCACCTGGCCTTCAGCACTCATTGTTGTACGGCGTGCATCAATGTAATAGGTAGAGCTGGCCCCGCTCGAGAGCGTAAAGTTACCGAAACGCACAGAGCGATCTAATAACAAGTGCTTTAACTGATCTCGGTGGGTCATCGCCGGCACAGTGTCTTGGCCTTCACTCGGACGCAAGTCTTCATTGTCCTCTCGTGTTCTCTTCAATCATCCTCCATCTACAAGAAAAGCCCAGCCAATCCAGCACCCATGATGTGAGAGTGAGATGTCTATGCTACTTGCCTTGCCGTCCAAAAGTAGCAGGGGGTGGCCTCGGCCAGCCGGGCTCCGAGGGCGAAGAACCTGGAAGTGGTCTTGGGGCACGTTAATCGTATTAGCTATTGAGGCCTTCACCCCAATCCGGACTGCTGCCGACTCTCTAGAGTGGATTCCAGCCCGTTCCTCAGCGGTCAATTCTTCGAGCAACTCGGGATACGGAGCAGACCAAGGAGCGCCGGGTTCGTCAAGTCGGGCAAGGTCATGATACAGCTCGGCTGGCGGAGTTCCTTTAATCGGTTTGTTTAGATGGCCCGTCCAGGCGAAGGCGTGAAGTACCCCTTCTGAAAGATCTGCAGACACAGATACCGAGAGTCCTTCATAGACAACATTTCCAACTCTGATACTCGGGCTTCCTTCCTGAATCATCCTGGTCCATGACACCTCAAAAGCAGAGTGAACAAATGCTGGAGGAGTGGGGAGAATCTTGGAGAAGGCCTTAAAAGCTGCCTCCTTACAAGCCCAAAGACACCAGAGTTCAATACCAGACTCCCCTGCCCTGGCGATTACGGCTTGTTCAGACTTTGTGAAAACACGCTCCAGAAACCGATGGTTCTCCAGCTTTCCATGGAGGCCAGAATTTTCAAGGTCTACAACGTCATTACCGATCCGGTTCACCAAAGAACTCACAGTCTTTAGTCTAGGTTCTGCAGGGTGTTTAAGTCCCCGAGCAGGCTTCTCTGGACCTCTTCTGGCACACGTTGGGGTCTTCGGTTTGCCCCAATCCAAACAGCGGTGACGGCAGCTCGTACCACAACGCTTTGTGGGGCCTCTTTCCGCACAATCTCTTGTCCCAGAACCATGCTGGTTCTCCTGAAAGATTGTGCCCAAGTCCGGACCAAAAGTTGTTGGCTCCGCTTCGCTTCCTCGAGGTAGTCTACCTCAATGCGGACTACGAAGATGCTTCGACCTGTTTCGTCCAGTCCGGACCAAGAAAGCCCAGCTCTTTCGAGTGCTTCAAAACGGCCGTGCTCTAGGTAGTTCAAGAAGACGGCGTGATTCACGTGTCCAAACGAGTCAAGCTCGGGATTTCGAACTGTGATAGAGGTTTCGGAGACTGGCCTGCTGGTAGGTGCTGATGACATGGCGAGAAAAGACGCAAGAACAGTGCGCTTGAGCAAGGAGAGCACCTTGTCCAGTGTTACTCCTAAGGATACCCTGGCGGCCCCATGCTTCATAAAGCCAAGACTAGCACCGCCTGGGCACAGCCCCAGCCACTCTCGCTCCAGGAGCTAAGAAGAAAGAGTATCCTTATAGCTGTTTGGTTGATGGCGCTATTAGCTCCGATGCAACTGGAAGGGGTTGTATTGAGTGAAGGTTCCCGAAAAGCACAACAAGCGAACGACTCAGTCCTACTGGTGCTTGCTGCAGCCAGCCTCGCTGATGTCTTACCAAGAATCGGAGATGAATGGGAAAGGCTGGGTGGGACCCCTTTAGTATTTTCATTTGACGCGACATCTCGACTAGCGGTCCAGGCCTCACAAAGTGGATCCGGAGATGTTTTCTTCAGCGCTGACCCTCAGTGGATCCGGTGGCTTGAGGAGCAGGGAACTGTATCCCCTGGCAGCGCTATCCATTTTGCAGCCAACGATCTGGTAATTGCAGTTTCTCGAGATATCTCTGTACCTGTGCAGCCTGATATGCTCTCGGTTTTCGAGCGGATTGCTCTTGCTGGTGAAAACGTACCCGCTGGCAAGTACGCTCGAACGGCATTGGAACAAGCAGGGGTTTGGTCAGAGCTTGAGGGGCGTATCGTTAGAGGAGGATCAGTACGGGGGGCTCTGGAGTGGATTGCACGAGGTGAGGTCCCGGCTGGAATTGTTTATCGGACGGATGCGGAAGCAGAGCCGTCTGTCAGGATAGCGTTCGTTTTTGAAGGACCTCAATATCCACGAACTCAATATTGGGGCGTCCCGTTAGGATCTACGGCGTACGAGAAGTCAGCAGTTGATTTCGTGAGCTTCGTCTTAAGTGACTCAGGCCAGCTCTTCCTTAGGGAGGCAGGATTCAGCCCGCCTCAGTCCGACCCACCTGATGGAGAGGAAGAACATTATGCAGCGGGGGACACAGGTGACGATTTAGTAGCGTCCGTATCATCTGCAATACGCCTATCTCTTATCGTTGCTTTTCTCGCAACCTTGGTGGGCCTAGTCCCGGCTGTAGGGATCGGATGGCTACTTGCACGCCGTGATTTTCTCGGAAAAACAGTCCTCTCCACCGTCGTCATGGCTCCTCTTGTCATACCGCCAGTGGTAACTGGATTCCTTCTCCTAAGCGTACTAGGCGCCTCTGCCCCCCTCGGAGGGCTGATCGCGTCACTTGGATTCCCAGTGCCGTTTACCATCCTTGGTGCTTCGATCGCTGCCTTAGTCGTAGGTCTCCCGCTTTATGTGATCTCTGTGCGTGGTGCATTCGAAGCGGTGGACCCGATGTATGAAGAGTTGTCCTGGACACTTGGGTCTTCTCCCTGGAGAACGTTTTTCCGCGTCTCGCTTCCGCTGGCGTTGCCGGGGATTGCGGCTGGGGCAGTCCTTGCTTTTGCGCGGTCACTCGGTGAGTTCGGAGCCACGGTCGTGTTGGCGGGCAATGTTGAAGGGTCAACACGTACGATCGCTCTCGCGGTCTATACACTCTTGGAGTCACCGACCGGAAGAGAGCCGGTCTGGATACTGGTAGGTGCGAGTGTGGTGATCTCGCTGGTCGCCTTGCTGGGGTTTGAGGCGCTCTCGCGGAGACAAAAACGTCGATTGGAAGACCGACATGCCCGCTGACACCAATTTCCGCTTGGGCCTAGACCTAGAGATTCCCTTCACTGGGGGAGGGTTGAGGGTCGAGCTGAATACAGCAAGCACTCGGATTGCCGTCGTGGGTCCTTCAGGGGCAGGAAAAAGTACGATCCTTAGAATTTTGGCAGGTGTAGAACGCCGAGCGCACGGAACCGTTCTAGTTAAGGAGGATTATTGGCAGGACAGCTCGAATGGAACATGGGTCCCTTCGTGGGACAGATGGGTAGGTTGGGTCCCTCAGGAGACACTTCTCTTCCCGCACCTGACTGTCCGAGAGAACCTAAGCTACGGGGGTGCATTGCCTGATTGGGTATCAGAAACCGCTGCCTTACTCCAGATAGAGGACTTGCTCAATCGGCGGCCCAGGAGGCTTTCTGGGGGCGAGCGGCAGAGGGTGGCTCTGGGTCGGGCATTACTTTCAAAACCTAGGCTTTTGCTTCTTGACGAACCATTTTCAGCACTTGATCGGCCTCTCAGGGGTGAACTATCACAGCTAGTGAGTGATTGGGCCCTAGATAGGAGTGTGCCGATTGTTCTTGTGAGCCATGATGAAGAGGATGCGAAATGGTTGGCAGAGGAGCGCTGGTACGTGGGCGGAGGTAGCCTCAGGAAGGAGTAGGCCTCAGAGCCTCTCTGGTGCTACTACCCCCAACACCTGTGGCAAAACGCTCACCTCGACGGTATTGCCTGCGGCCTGCCTCGCGTCGCCATCCATTTCAAAGCGAGGTGGTTGGTCGAATTCCAGGCTGAATCTTGTGTCAGCCAAAACCTCAACCCGGTCTGGGTCTGAGCTTACGTGGAGGCCCCGCTCCGCTCTATTAAAGAGCTTGAGTCTTGTAAATGCGGGGGCATCTTGGATGCGACAAGCGTGAAGGTAGCCATCCTGAACACTTGCATCGGGCGCGATCGGAAATCCTCCCCCAAAGAAGCGTCCATTCGAGATGGTCAGCATCAGATGAAGTCCGTCGCGTAACTCACTCTTTTCCCCGGTTATGCCCACTCGGATACCTGTAAACCGGAAGAGTTGCTGGAGTGCCGTGATCTTGTAAAGCAGCTCGCCTTTTAGGAACCGTGCATTGGCGGCAGCATCGATGACTGCTACGTCAAAACCGAAGCCGACCAAGTTTAGGAAATTCCTTTGTTCCATGACGTGAGGTGTGTTCTCAGCCGCACTAAGGGTTTCCACCCGGCCCATGTCTACCAAACGGATGTGTCCTGCTGCGAGAGTAAGCACTGCTCGCTCGGGGTTGGAGGGGTCATATCCAAGGTTTCTCCCAAAGTCATTACCGGTTCCATTCGGCAAGATCCCAAGAGCAAGATCCTCACGACCACTGGCTGCGACACGGTCAGCAACGTTACCCCAGGTTCCGTCTCCCCCAACAGCGACGATGATGTTATAGCCTTGGGCGATAGCCTGATCCGCGAGGTCGCGCTCTTCCCCGGCACGGGTTGTTTCGGCAAAAGTTACCCTGCCTATGTGCTCAGCCAGGAGGGCCCGATAGACCTCAATCCTCTTGAGGCCGCGGCCTCTACCTGCAGCTGGATTGAAGATGACAAAGTGGCGGCTCACTGGGCATCAATCCTTGGTAAGAAATTAAGGCTATAGGGTTAGGAGGGGTTCGAACGTTTGCAGCCCCTCTTCGTACCACTGTTCACGGAAGGGATAACCATTGATGTCATCAAGGGTCAGCCCTTCCGTCATTGGGTGTTCGTAAAGCGTGAGTGAACCCCCCTCCTCTTCGTGCTCTGAGTGAGGGGCTTCCATGTAGATATTTGCCTTGAAGTGCCTGTCTCCGCCTTCCTCGACTGTAAATGTATTGTACAGGTTCTTCGAGGGCACGTAATCGTGTTTGGTCACAGTAAAATCGAGTACCGCATCCTCGCCGTCACGGACGTTCACATCCATTTGTAGTTCGGATTCGGTGAATGATATCTCCAAATCCTTCATGTAGTGCGGAAGGTGCCAACGTTCGATCGCATGTAGCCGGGATGCCTCGGTGGAGGTCCCAACCATGAAAGGATAAAAACCAGCCTTCGGGATTTGCTTACCAACCTCAATCATTGGGGGTACAATCACCGCCAGAACGATCTCCTCATACTCCCCTGCCTCGCTCTGTGTAAACTGAAATGCAGTCAGGGCCAGAATGCTTCGTGTATGCTGCATCTCCAGCGGCTCAAGATGGGCGGGAAGTAGCGCGCGCGCGTCTGAAGTCGGCATTTCAAAAAATGCGCCCACGCAATTTTGGAAGCCATAGTATGTGTGATCTGGTAGACTCATAGTCTTATTTACCTTGATGCTTGTCAGCGGAACCAGTTAGCATTTCTTACCTGCTTCATATCAGTGCTGAAGCACTTTCTGTTCTTGGGGACGACTCATTTGAAGTTACGAGGGGTTGTATCTCTGTTAGCCGTGACCTTGGGCATGGTCTTATGCGATCTAGTGCAGCGACTTCTCATAGGACCTTTGGTATGGCTAATGCCTTCAAGCCGTAAGCGGGTTCTAGGGGCCTGGATGCAGGCAATGGCTTGGCTCACGAGTAGGCCTATGGTGTTCTTGGGTGGCGCAAGTATCGCTCTGCCACCTCAGATCCCTTTTGAGCCTGGAGTCCTCATAATCATGAACCACCAATCCCTGCTAGATATTCCGATGGTATGTTCATCGGTGCGAGGTGGATACCCCTTAATTGTCACGCGTGAGCGATACCGACATTGGATTCCGCTAATCTCGCACATGATCAGGCTCTATCAATACCCAGTCGTTGACCCTATGGCAAACCGGCGAGACGCCCGCGGAATGACTGATAATCTGAGTGAGGTGGCCCGGTCAGCAGAGGTGCCAGTAGCGATATTTCCGGAGGGAACGAGGACAAAGGATGGCAATATTGGACGGTTCAAGAAAGCGGGGCTCAGGCGGATCCTCCAGGCTCGAGCCTGGAAGATCTATATACTCGTTGGAGACGGATTCTGGAAGTATGCGAAGTTCAAGGATTTCTTGAGTGGCATAGGCGAGATGAATGGCAAAATCGAATTTGTAAGCATGCTTGAGTGGGATGATCCCGAAGGAGATCCAAATCCGTTCATAGAAGAAATTCGTACGCAGATGGTAACCCGCCTTGTCCGGATGCGTGGGGATTCCATCGCATGACGGATGGAACGGCATTGGGGTTGGCTGGTGCGCGGGAACTAGCCGAAGGACTAGTGCAGGCAGGAGGAGGCCGGGTGCGATGTGTATTGCTCTACGGTTCACACCTCCACGGGACGAACCCCAATCGGTATAGCGCGTACGATTTCATTGTCTTGGTAGACGACTACAGGGGGTTCTATTCTGCCCTCAAGAGTTCAGGCCACATGCGGGGATCAGTGCGCCTGATGTCAACCATGGCATACGTCTTACCTCCCAACGTAATAGCCTATTCACCGCTTGAGGACAGAAACAGAGTCGCGAAGTGTAATGTGGTTACTCGAACCCACCTTGACCGTGCCCTTGGGCCGCGACCTAGGGATCACTATCTACTCGGGAGACTGGTTCAAAGGATGGCGTTTATCTGGGTCGCCTCAGATGAAGACCGGGAATGGGTGGAAACTGTCATGACGGGAGCGAGAGGTCGTGTGCTCATGTGGATGGCTCCTTACCTCACTGAGCCGGTCGATGCTGACGGATTGGGTCGCCGTATACTTGAAGTATGCTACCGAGGAGAGTTTCGTCCAGAAGCGACAGACAGACACCAACACACCTATGAGGCGCAGGCGGATCACTTTCTCCAAGTGCTTGGCCCCGTACTTTCTGACGCAGAGCGACGCGGACTCATGATAGCCGAAGAAGGTAGGTATCGATTAACCTCACCTTCTAGCGCTTGGGAGACGCTTAGGTGGCGATGGCACTTCATGCGGTCGAAAGTGAGAATGGGAATACGAAGCCTAAAGCACACTGTGACCTTTGAGGAATGGTTGCCATATATCGTGAGAAAAGCAGAGCGGCACAGCGGTAAGAAGATCAAACTCACTTGGCCTGAACGCCGATTTCCGCTGCTGTTTCTTTGGCCCAGAGCTATCACATTTTTTCTCTCGAGACCCAAGAAGGATGTTCGCCAGTGAGTAACAGAGCGCAGTCGAGTCACCTGTCGGTTTGTATGGCTGACCTGGTGGCTTATGAGGCTGGACCTTGAGCTCTGAACTTTTGGGGCTAGTGGTCGTCGTCGGTACGGTTCTCCTTTCGTCAGTTATGTACATCGTTAGTGGAGCTTATCGACGGGAAGACAAAAATGAGATTGGTGACCGAGGAGGTTTTCTCCTTGGCTCATTCGTGCGGAACTGGCTCTTCTGGTTCTTGGGCCCGCTGCAGCGCATAGCGGTTGGCCTCAGAATTTCACCCACCACCTTCAATGTACTTGGCGTCGTCCTTGGAGTAGGTGCTGGCTTCTGTTTCGGAACCGGGAATCTCAACCCAGGTGGGTGGCTCATACTCCTCAGTGGTATGGTCGATGTTTTAGATGGCAGAATCGCGCGAGCTCAGGGGATAGCTTCACCGCGGGGTGCATTCCTTGATTCTACCCTAGACCGATTCGCTGAGGTTGGTGCGTTCGTGGGACTCGCGGCTTTCTACCGTGATTCGGTAGCCCTCACGATCATAGTTACTTTGGCGATGGGAGGGTCACTACTCGTCAGTTATACACGCGCTAGAGGTGAGAGCTTAGGGGTCGTATGCAAAGAGGGTATTATGCAGAGGGCCGAACGCCTCCTCCTGGTTGGCCTAGGTGGTATTCTTGACCCAATTATTAGCCAGCAGAGTAACTTTGACCCGGGTATTCTTCTCGCGTCCGCATTAATACTTGTGGCCACAGGTGCAGTAGGTACCGCCGCCTATCGGACAATCTGGATTTTGCACCGAATGGCATAAGTCCTAGTCGGACTTACAGTTAAGATGTACAAGAACTCCGGCGACAGGACTCGAACCTGTGACCCGATGATTAACAGTCATCTGCTCTACCAACTGAGCTACGCCGGATTAGTATCGTGAATATCAGCACGCACGGGCAAGAAATAGAGATTTCAGGACGTGGGGTGTCAACAGCGTACTAATGAATATCGGGCGGAACCAATGATAAGGCCACCAGGTGAGAGCGTGGGGCATGGCGGCTGAAATCTAGAGGTATACACTTAGCCCACTGTCCCTCCTGCGCCTAGTTAAGGAAAGAATGAAGAAGCCAAACAGCAGGATTCCCAATATTGCGGGGAGTATCATGCTCGGCGCGGTCTTGGTTACCGGCCAAGCCTGTACCCAGGCATTGGAGGACCCCTCGCTGGTTGTCGTGATTGTTGTGGACCAACTGCGTGGCGACATGCTTGACGAGTTCGATGAAGCGTTCTCGGGGGGTTTTCGGCGCTTAATCGATGACGGGTACCGGTATACAAACGCATCGCACCCTTTCGCAGTGACTCAAACCGCTGCAGGACATGCCTCAATTTCCACGGGCGTCCCTCCATCTCGTTCCGGGATCGTAGCCAACACCTGGTCCCAGCAGACAGGTGAGGATTGGCGGACAACGTACTCCGTAGCAGACGATGAGAGCCCAATCCTAGGGTTTGAAGACGCAGACGGGGTTCCCGGGAGATCCCCTAAGAATTTGTTACGTAGTGGGTTGGCAGATTGGATGCGCGAGGCGGATGATAATGCTTTGACAGTGTCACTATCTGCGAAGGACCGCTCGGCAATCACTCTAGCAGGGAAGACGAACTCCCATGTTTATTGGTTGCTCCACGATGAAGCCC
>Ga0310121_10000832_pt1 | contig 32952 bp, 31 predicted proteins | sample CB27_Tmax_986_MG_FD_203504 | JGI IMG/M metagenome (GOLD analysis project Ga0310121, IMG submission 203504) | Marine microbial communities from Western Arctic Ocean, Canada - CB27_Tmax_986 | ecosystem: Environmental > Aquatic > Marine > Oceanic | place: Canada: Western Arctic Ocean | collected...
CAAAGTGAAACTGACCACGACAAGATCGTACGGTTTCCGCACTTACGATGCTGTTGAAACCGCTTTGTATCACAACCTCGGAGCCCTACCCGAACCGGATTTTACCCACAGATTCTGGTGAGGAGGCGAAAGATTAAACAAAGCCAGACACAATTGCGAAATTGCCTGGCCTCGACCGGGCGGTAGAGCTTGCAGCGACTCGGGAAAGTCTTGCCTTGATTCAATAGGTTCCCGCTCCAACGCATCCAGTAACTCAAGCGCCGAAGCCTTTTCCTCAACCGTCGGCGCGCGTCCCAAGGTAATCCACCAGGCGCGGTCGATTTGCGCCATCGGCTGCTCGCCCGACTCTTTGACGACGCGACCGGCCAGTTCCATCGCCTGCTGAAAAACCGATGCATTGTTCAGCCCCCAGAGCGCCTGCGGAGCGACGGTCGTGACGTCTCGGGTCGGACAGCTGACCGATGTAATGGGTGTGTCAAAGACGTCGAACATAGGGAATTTGAAATTCCGCCGCACCAGGATATACAGGCCGCGACGAGTATGCTGGGCTGGATCGACGGATGTGACCCAATGCCACTGGTCACGCAGCGACGCGATTTCATCTACAGCGAGTGGCGGGATGACGGGTGGACCGCCCATCACCAGGTTCAACGTGCCGGCGGACGCGTGCACCGCATCCCAAAGGGCTTCGGCTTCCAACCGCTGTCGGTTCATTCGCCACAAAAGCCGATTGTCCGGATCCTCGGTGAGGTGACGCTCGTTGGCATGTTGGCTGCTCCGCCGATAAGCGGCCGAATTCATGATCCAACGGTGCAAGTTCTTGATTTTCCAGCCGTCGGCAACAAATTCCGTGGCCAACCAGTCAATCAGGTCTGGATGGGAAGGTGGCTGGCCCGCTTGGCCAAAGTCGTTGGGTGTCTCGACAATGCCACGACCAAAGTGCCATTGCCAGACTCGATTGACGATCACGCGTGCGGTCAACGGGTGGTCTGGCCGTGTAAGCCACAAGGCGAGCTCTTTGCGGCTACCGAACGGCTTGGAAAGCTCGACCGGTGTTTCGGTGGCCTCGGCCAGCTTCTTGGGTAACGCCGGCGCCATGCGTTGCTGGGGCTTGCTCAGCTCACCACGTTCTAAAACATGCACCGGTTTGATCAAGTCGGGATGCCTTCGTTCCAGGACGCTGGCGGTAGGAATGTGCATCAGTCCCACGTACTGGACGGCGGCTTGTCCGGCTGCCTGTTCGGGCAGGCTCAGCACGGCCTGGGCTACGGCAGCTAGCAATTGCTGTTTTTCAGTTTGTTGCTCGGGAGAAATCTCTTTCCCGCTGGTCCGCTGCTCGAACAACCGATAGGCTCGTCGTGTCTCTTCAACCGCCACGACGCGGGGATAGTTCTGTCGCCAATCCGCCTCTTCCATCGCTGTCCACAACGGGATTTCAACTTCTCGCGCGGTGGCAAAGATCGCTTGAAGCGAGAAATAGTCTTCCTGGGTAAACGGCTCCAGCTTATGATCGTGGCACCGAGCACAACCCAGGGTCAGTCCCATGAACGCCGAGGCCGTCGTGTCGGCTCAGTCGGTCATGGTCTCGTAAGCGAGCCGCTGGCCATCCAGTCCTGACTCGTGAATTCGCGGACCAAGTGTGTAAAGACCGGTCGCGATGCGGCTGTCCAGGTGCTTGCGCTTTGCCTCGGAAACCACGTAAACACGCTTGGGGTCGAGGTCGAGATCGTCGGGCCAGATTTCGTCTCCGGCGATTTGCTCTTGGACAAAAACATCATACGGCTTGTCGTTATTAAACGAGTTGACGACGTAGTCACGGTATCGCCATGCATTTCGATAATAGATGTCCGTTTCGTAGCCGCCACTATCCGCGTAACGGGCGACGTCCAACCAATGGCGGGCCCAACGTTCGCCACAGTGTTTTGATTCCAGCAGCGAATCGATGAGCCGCGGCCATGCCTCTGGTGACTCGTCGGTGAGCAGCGCCCGGACCTGCTCGGGCGTGGGTGGCAACCCCAGTAGATCGAAATAGGCGCGCCGAACCAGTATTCCGCGAGGCGCCTCGGGTGCTGGTTCCAAGCCAGCTTTCTCCAGACGCTGGAATATGAACTGGTCGATCGGGTTCCGGACGTCGGACCCGTCGCGGAGCGACTCCAGAGGTGGCGGTTCAGGACAAACTGGCTGACGAAAAGCCCAGTGCGTTTCCGGGGCATCTGCCGCGGCGATGCGGACCGAATGTCCGCTGGCCAGCAGTACGAGAAACAACCATTTGTGCCACATCGAACGGCATCCCAGTCTGGCTCTTCAGTTTTCTCACATTGATCTGAGCAGCGCCAGTTCGTCAGACACGAGGGTTTTCGGACGTCAGATCATATCGTCAATTATCGTGCACCGTGCGTAAAGAAGTCTTCGGGACACATGTCTACTTCGATATTGCCACGACGAAATCTATCCGGCCGTTTTCTGGGAATTTCCCGGAGTGGCACCAATCGCGAAAGTCCTCGAGGCCCTCCATTCCCAATGGAATCCATACCGGTTCTTCGAATTCGACTGCAGCCATCATTCATTTCCGATGACGTCTCAAGTTTCAAGTGAACCAGATCATTATACAACGGCCCTGGTGCTTGTGTCCCATCTGGAAGACGAAATCCGCATCACGCAGTCGCCGTCGGGTAGCGAAGAAGGCAACTCAGCCTGGGAATTCCAATTCTGTATTCTCGGCTATCAGATTGGCAAGCGACAGATTGGCAAGTGATTTCAGATGGTCATGTGGGCGATGTAGGTTCCGTATGGGCACCTCGCTTAGACATCGGCCAGGCGAGGCAGTGTCCACGGGCTGCGATATTCAGGCCGGGACAAGTACTGATTGGCGTCATCATCCCCTGTACAGGTGTAAGACTCCGCGTCGAAGTGCAGAGTACGCCCGGCTCGCCAAGCGGCATTGCCCAAGTGACACATGAGGCTGGAAGGATGTCCGACCGTTTTTAGATCGGCGTTGGACCTTTCGCGTGACCGCATGCAGTCGATGAAATTGGCCACATGTGGTCCCGTATTTTCGTAACTTCCTTTTTCTTCGCGGAGAAGTTCGCTCCCCGGTCCGAAAGCTCGCCAACGTCTGTTACCGATGACCACATAGCCTTCGTCTCCATACACGATCGCTCCTTCCCCCTCTCCCTCCAATGGATAAGGTGTCCAGAGTCGCATCTCGTAGGTCATCAGACGACCCTGCCCGTAGTCATAGGTGACCATCAAGTTATCGGGCCATTCCTGAATGTCATCAAAGTAGCACTTGCCACCATGTGCGGAGACGGACTGGATGGGTCCCAATGGCGGATCGCCGTGGGCTTTCAAGGCCTCCTCAAATGCCCAACGCGCGAAGTCAAGGCGATGAACGCCGTCGTTGCCCAGATCCCCAGCGCCGTAGTCGAAGAACCAACGCCAATTGCCATGAAAGCGCATCGGATTAAACGGCCTCCGTGGAGCTGGCCCGAGCCACATATCATAGTTGACGCCAGCCGGCGGATCGGTGTCCGCTGGATGCCCCAGCGATCCCTGGCGATGGCTTTCCCAAGCCTTGGCAAACAATGGCCGACCCAAATGCCCTTCTCGGATGTAGTCATTCACACTAAGAAAGCTCTGGCCGCTTCTGGACTGTGTGCCCAGTTGCACCACGCGCTGGTGCTTTTCCGCGGCGGCGACCATCAAACGCCCTTCGATCACGTTGTGGGCGTCTGGCTTTTCGACGTACACATCCTTGCCTGCCTGGCACGCCATGATGGTGGGGATCGCGTGCCAATGCGTCGGTGTACCCAGGGCCACCGCGTCGACTGAGTCGTCATCGAGCGCGCGGCGAAAATCACCAATCATCTCGTGCTGCCGGCCGGTTTGTTTCGATAATTCCTCCGTGCGGCCGCCTAGAACGTTCTCATCGACGTCGCAAACATATTGGACGTCCACATCAGGATGGTCCGCAAAGGTTTCGAGCACCTGGCTGCCGCGACCCCGGACTCCCACCATCGCGACCGTGACGCGATCATTCGGAGACGCGGCCGCTTGTGCGGAATTGGCCAGGCTCAAGCCAACGGTGGCTACGGACCCTTTCACAAAGTCTCGGCGTTGCATCGCGACGGTCCTTGATTTGAGGGTAGACAGCATGAGAATGGGGCGCCTGTGAGATTAATCACTGCAGACCGTTATTGCAACCGCCAACCAGCCGACCCGAGGGTGCAGTGAGCCATGGGTGTGGCCGGCTCATCGAATCCTGTTATGTTATAACAAGAAAAAAGGATCAATACGTGATGTTATCAATACGTGATGTTACAGTCGCGTGTCACGCAATCCAGATAGAGGCTGATCCATTCTGTTATGACTGAGAATACTGTCGGTGAGAAATCCGTGAACACCCCGGCGAGCATCCGCCGCCGTGATCTACTGCGCGGAGGTGTCGCCGCATCGCTCGGGACTTTGATGGGATCTGCAATGCAGAATCACGCTGAGGCCGGAGAGTCCAACGACGGATATATCGACGCCCATTCACATGTTTGGTCACGTGACGTGAAGCGTTTTCCGTTGGCCGATGGCAGAACCGTAGACGACTTGCAGCCCACCAGTTTCACGCCCCTAGAGTTGATGGCGGTGGCGAGGCCCGTCGGTGTGACCAGGGTGGTCTTGATCCAGCACGACGTGTTTCATGCTTTTGACAACTCGTATTTGATACACGTCGCCGCGGAACAACCAGACCGATTCCGCGTCGTTGGTAAGCTGAATCATCTCCAGCCGCATGCAGACCGGTCCATGCGGGAACTCCTTCCTCGGCAGGTGACGTCATTCCGGATCACTTCACGTTTCCCGTCTAGCGACCGTTGGCTGGAAGGGCCCGGCATGGCGTCCATGTGGGCCTGTGCCGCGGAGACGCGCCAGTCGCTGGGCTGTCTGATCGACGCTCAGGACTTGCCCGCAGTGGATGCGATGTGTGCCAAATTCCCTGAAACGCCAGTCGTGATCGACCATTTCGCTCGCATAGGAGTCGATGGAGAAATCCGCGACATGGACGTGCGGAACCTTTGTCGATTGGCTCGCCATATGCACACTTACGTGAAACTGTCGGCCTACTATGCGCTGGGGAAGAAGCGGCCTCCCTACGACGATCTCGCGCCGATGATTCGCCAGTTGCTGGATGCCTTCGGCCCCGAACGGCTGATGTGGGCCAGTGACTCGCCGTATCAATTGGACGGCGACAACACGTATGCCGAATCCATCGCGCTCATTCGAGATCGGTTGGATTTTATTTCCGCGAGCGATCGATTGTGGCTGCTGCGAAAAACGGCCGAAAAGGTCTATTGGCTCTAGGACTCCTCCCTGGTTGATCTAGCAGCAAAGTCTTTGGCATATTGTCCTCTGAGGGCCAATAGCTTTTCGCTTCCAGTTGAAGTCAAACGCCGATATTCATTGAATAGCTCTTCACGTAGCCGCAAACGTTCTTTGCCGTCGGTGCTGCCATGAATTTCAAACGCCACAATCACCTTTCTCTCGACCGTTTTCTGTATGTCGGTCATCGTGGTCTTGCTGAAAGCCAATGATGCAGCCATCAGCAACATGTTGAATTCAATGTCGGTGAGTGACGCTTTCTTGGCAGCGACGTGAAGCGTGTATTTCGGCGTTTGCGAAAGCTGCGTCTTGGCAGCCGCCTCCGTGGAGGCTTTCGCCTCGGACCCCTTCTGCCCTCGTTCGAGATCATGGGCGGACTGTTGTGCGACGATCGTTTTGCCAAATCCGTCGAGTTCCTCCGGTGGAAGGGCGGCTAGAATTCGGAGCGGTTGTTGGACCCGTATGAACTTCTTTGCGACATCCTGGATCCGCGTTCTTTTCTGCTGATGTTCCTTCTTGACTCTTTCGATCTCGTGCCCCGAGAGAGTCGCTTTTTTCTCCTTCAACCATTGTTCCTTTGCACGGATTGACTGTTCAACCTTGCGGGAATTCGCCTCGAAGGTGCAATGGACCGCATCGACGTCCTGAAGCGCCTTAACGTAGTCTTGTTTAGCGAGAGGCCCCTTGCTGACCATCTCGATCCTCGCTCCATCGAACAACCCCGATCGGCCAGCCTGGATCAGCACGTTGACTAGCTGTGGATCCAGCAGATCTCTGGGATCGGTCGCATAGCCGTGTTTGGAGGCCCTCATTTCAGCGGTCCCACCGAGCAAAATCTATTCTTCTGGAAACTCTCGATTCGACTCCCTGATTTTGGCCATCTGCACTGCCAGGAGCCGTTCACCCGTGAATTTCAACATGACATTCGTGGCGCGACCTGTAGTCCATCCCGTGTTGTCGCCGATGACCGACGAAACCTCGCACATTAGCCGGCAAAGCGATGTTCGGTCGCTAGGGCAGCCTCGACATTATACTCCAACTGCACATGGACGTGTATTCGCCTGAGAGGACGCGGGGACCATCAATGTACTGGTCGGACATCTTAACGGATCGACCGTATCCTGTTTTTCATATGATTTAGGAACGTAGACACATGGCGTGGAACGTAGACACATGGCGTGGAGCGTAGACACATGGCGTGGAGCGTAGACACATGGCGTGGAGCGACACCTTTCATGAAATCGTTGGTTCTCCGATGATCTCTCAAGACTCGACCTGAACCACTCTTCAGTATCTTGCTCAAGACGTTACGGTGTCGGCGCTTTGGGCGCGGCTCGTTGCTCGCAGGGGTGCTCAAATGGAAGCTGGCCTCCCCGCCACGCACCCTTCGCCTCGTGAGTGGAATCCACGTATTTCTGGGCCAGCTCCACGACCGCGTCGTCACTGCTGTCGACATGCAAAGAGAACCAGTCGCCTTCGACGTCTGGTTTGGCGACCCGAATCCCCGCGGCCAGTCGGCCCCGATGATCACCGCCCGCGCAGTCTCCAGCAAGTAACGCGGCCATCAGTCGATCGGTCAGGCTGCCTTGGGTGTCTTCGTAGGCGCCGGCCATGGCAACGATCACCGCACGACCTGTGAGCGTGTTGCCCTGCACGGCATAGTGCTTCCCGGTCATGGCACCGAAATAATCGCTGCGATCATCCGCCGCCGTCGGATTGTGTACAGCCGTGCGGCCTTGGATGTCGACTATGCCAAGTTGCCGCAGTTCGGCGTCCCGGTCATCCTGAAGCAGAGACAGGAAGACCTCTTCGGGACGCTTGCCCGTTTCAAGCAGGTCCAAGACATGTTCACCCCATTCGGGCACGTGATAGTGCTGGGTGCAGAAGGCTCCCACGCCAGCTCGCACATAGGGTACCGCCTTGCCCACCGCAGGGTACTTACTGGCCACCGCCGCACCGCAAATACCGGTCGCTGGGTCGACGGCGACGATCGAGAAAGTCGCCGTCTTCTCCGGTTCTCGCGTTTCGTGATCCGCCAGGACCGGTCGATGTTCAAGCGTTACCAACGTCAGGGCCATCATCGCGTATCGTACCATGCTTCGCTTTCAGCTGAGGAACCTGTTTTGGGATCGAGTCTTGTTCGGTACACGGCGAGCCATCGGTCTTGCCGCGGGCAAACGATGGGCGCTTTGGTCGCCACCGCCTGACGCCGATGCGCCTAACGCTCAAGCCACTGATTCCAACGGCCGTGTGACGAACAGGTGCCCCAGCTCACCGATTCGCGGAATCGGAACGGCCACCAAATTATCGGAAAAAGTTTCCTTCAGCTCGCATCGGTCCAATCGGCCTTCCGCCGTTATGGAAAACCACGCATATCCACGCTGCTGCAGGAATTCCCAGATATCCTTGGTGCCATAACCCCATGGTTTGGTTCGTACGTCGGCCAACTCGCAAAACACCAGCGGCTGGAACTGGTCCAGTGTCTCGGTCGCGCCGGCCAGAATCTCGGCTTCCGCGCCCTCGGCGTCGATCTTGATCAAGTCGACGCGACGAGGCTGGATGTGCCCTAGGTGTTCATCGAGACTCGTGACATGGACATTTAATGGATCCGTCGGTTCGCTGACGTTCTCCCTCTCGACGTCGCAGACTTGGCAATCGACGGACGGATGACGGCATTTCGCCTCCTTAACGTTATCCGGCCGCACGTCAACGGCCGTCACTTTCATACCTCGCCGGTCGAGATGCCCGGCGAATTCACCCAAGCCCGTGCCAACGTCGAGCGCAGTTTTCAGCATGAAGTCACCAGACAGGGACTCTAGGATGTGATCCAACGTTTCCGTTCGACTATCGGCGATCCGCCGCGTGTGCGGCGCGTCGAATACCCAGTTCGTCACCGTGATGCTCCCCGCAATTGTCCGGTACGCGGCGCGCCGACCCAGCGCAGCGCCGACGTGGACCAGTGCCTAAACAGTTTGTAAAACGCGCGACGTCCCAGCTGTCGCTCGATTTTCAGATAGTATTTGTAGTCTCCGCGGGCGAAGTTCTCGGCCAGCTGCCCGTTCTGATACGAGTAGTCGCACGCCAGCAGATGAAACAGAAATCGGCTCTTCGCCGGCAGCAAACTCAGATTGTGGGTGTCTTCGGAAATCCCTGATTCACTCTTGTGTGCGTATTGGTGATTCTGATGGATGACTCGGGTTGTCGCGCTCAAGTCAATGGTCGGTGTCCCTTGTGTTCGCGCGTGGTGAATCATCCACAGATCCCACCCCCATCTTTCCACGATCAGGTCGGGGATGTCATTGAGTTGGTATTGACCTTTGGGGAAGACAAAGAAATCGCTACCGGTAGGAGGGTGCTCTTTCAGACTGAAACGGTGCCGCCACAGAAAGATCTCCTCCCAATCGTCGACGAATTCAATACGCTCATCGACGTCGACGTCGTTGCGTTGGCCGACAATGAGATACGGCTGTTGGGCCAATCGGTGAATCGTGGCCACACTTTGGAAGAACTGGAAAGGCAGAATGATGTCCGCATTGACAAAGCAACAGATGTCGTTGCTGGATCGCTGGCTAACCACGTCAAACATGCTGTTGACCAGCGGCACCCCGTGCGAGGACGTCGCGACTTCGCGGACGTGGTGAAGTCGCAGCTCTTGGACGACGCTTGCCAGTCCCTGGGACTCGCCACAGACAAAGATCTCCACATCCACGGGCGCCGCTTTCCAGCTGCGCAGAGCATTCAGTTGGTGAACGGCGTCTGGGCCCACGAAGTCCTTGGTGGTGGTGAACAAGGAAATCACGTGTCGTATCTCCGGGCGATCGATTCGTTTACGTAGATCGCATCCCATTCGTAGGTTTTTCGATTGCGAACAATCGAGGGCGTGGTGGAAAACAGACGAAAGCCGGCTTCGCGCAGATAGGCGTCGACTTCGTAATATCGGGGCGCCTGTTGATAAATATTGTGATTCTGCATTTCGACCAGGACCATGTTGGTTCGCCTCAGTGTAAGAGGTCCTCCCTTGAGCACCTCCAGTTCGTAACCCTGCACGTCTAACTTCATCAGATTGATTGAACCCACCGCTTCGAGTTCGCTGTCCAGTGTTGACAAAGTGATTGATTGCTCGCGCTGTGCACGAAGATTGGCGGCGAGGTAGGAATCGTGGATATCGACAACGGGTCGTAACAGCGAAGATGAGGTTATTCGGTGGGTCAGGAACATGGTGCCCTCGCCCGCGCTCGAGGCGAGCCCCACCTGCTTGGCGATGATTCGTCTATGTTCGGCTGTCTGCCTTCGCAGCTCCTGGAACGCAGCTGGTATCGGCTCAAAACAGTAGACAGGAGCGTCCGGGAAGGCGTTGGCAAGTGTCAGCGCGGTGTCACCCGAAGCCGCTCCCACGTCAACGATCGCCACGTCTTTCGAGAGACCCAGATGGCGAACTAAATCAATCGCGCGTTCGATATGTAAGAAGCCCGGGTTTAGATGTGATGGGACTCTGTCGAATTCGTCTAATAGCTCGTGGCGATTTAGACGAATGACGCGTTTGAGCTTTCCGGAAAGAATAAATGGCAAGCCGGCCCTGAGTCGCTGCAGAAATGATATGGTCACAACAAATTCCAGCAAAAAAAGTCAGCTGCGACGGTGAACGCGTGATGGATGACCGGTGCTCGATCACCAGCGGACAAAAAGTTCGGGAAAACGACGGGGAGGGAAGGTACAGAAGATCTCGAAAACTGGGCAATACCAGCGCTCTTAACCGGTGGTTAGACGGAGACATCACGCGTCGGCCCGCTAGCAATTCCGCAAGAGATGGGCTTACCATATCAACGCACCTCATGACCCATCGCGATGGCCGAGGGTTTTGTTCATCGGGTGGTAGTTCAAACTGTCCAGTGTAGAATGGTGGCCAAACGGTTGGCTGCACGGTGAACAGCTGGCGCGTCTGAGCGGCTTTGCGCGAGATTAAGAAGAGTTTCGCGCGCAAAGGACGAGGTATGGCTGCACGGTGAACAGCTGGCGCGTCTGAACTTTGCGTCTGAACTTTGCGTCTGAACTTTGCGTCTGAACTTTGCGTCTGAGCGGCTTTGCGCGAGATTAAGAAGTGGCGCAAAGGACGAGGTTTGGCGAGAGAGGTGTAGGTATCTGGTCCCTCTACAGGGGAAGTTTCCGTATTGGAGTCGAGCGACAAAAGTGATTCGTATTGCACTAGTAGGTTGTGGATCGGCGCTGGATAGTTTTCCAAGTGTCGTCTGGCGTCTGAAGAACGCGACGGTAAGTGCCGTCGTGCATCCCAATCCTGAAATCGGGCGCGGTGTGGTCGAATCGGTCAATGCTTTGCACACCGCCGAGAGTCTGGAAGAGCTACTCCACTCTTGGGGCGACTCGGTGGACGCCGTCGTGATCCATTCCGCTATCGACGATCATGCGGTCCCGGCGCGACTGGCTGTTCGAGCCGGCAAGCATGTATTGGTCGAAGCCCCACTGGCTGACTCCACCGCGTCCGCCGACGACTTGATCGAGTCGGCGCGTGAGGCTGACGTCATGCTGATGGCTGGACAGCATTCTCGATTCCTTCCTGAACATATCGAGGTCAAGCACGCCCTCGACGCAGGTAAGCTGGGGGATCCTAGCCTGCTTAGAATCCACCGTTGGGAGCCGCCGACCGGTGAAGCCCGCCAGGCCCATCGGGACGATTCGATGTTTTTGCATCGAATCGTGCGTGAAATGGACCTGGCTAACTGGATGTTTGGCACGGTTCCGGACCGGGTGTATGCGGTGGCTCATCCCGGGCATGCTGATGGAGAGCACGTCGGCAAAATGGCTTTCGGTTACTTCCAGGCGCACTTGGGTTTTCCAGATGGAGGAATGGCCATTTTGGATTACTGTTCGACCATGCCCGCACGTTCCACTTACCATTCGCTGTCGCTCATCGGGTCTCGGGGCGCGGCGTATGCCGACGACCACCGTAACATCCATTTGCTGTATGGGAGAGGAGGCCCGCAGGTGGTTTGTTCGTCCGCGGGGACGATGCACTTGGTGTCTCAGCTGCAGCATTTCGTAGACGTGATCCATGAGAATCGGCAATCAGAGATCACTGGCGCCGACGCCCGAGCTGCGATAATGGTCGCCGAGACGGTCGCGCTGTCGATCGACACGGGGCATGCCCAACGGCTCGTGGACGGAGGTGGTTATGAACCGGTCTGATTCGGAAGCCGTTTACCGCGTGGCCGTGTTGAGTGTGGTCAAGCATTCGTACGTCCCCAACGGGGTGTTATCACATCCGCGATTTGAGCCGGTTGTGGTGGCCGATGATCCGACGGAGCCAGACTGGGTCCACGAGCGAAACGAGCTTTACGCCCGTGAAATCGGTGTACCGTATTTGCGCGATGTCGGGGCGGCGCTGGTCGACTACGGAGCAGAGGTCGCCGTAGTGAGCTCGGCGGCCGAACGTCATGTGAGTCTGTCGTTACGGGCCGCGGATGCCGGTCTGCATATCGTACAGGATAAGCCGATGTCGACGGATCTTTCCGAATGCGATCGTCTGGTGCAGGCCGTCGAGCAGGCGAACGTGAAGTTCTTAATGTGGAATCGAAATTTTCTACCCGCCGTCTTGCGCGCCCAGGAGTTGATGCGGAGTGGAGAGATTGGCGAGCCGTTGGCCTTTCATGTGGATTTCTATTTTTCCAAAGACGCTGGACCGCCCAAGGGATCTCGCCAACCCGGTGATCCACCGATCAAATGGATCGACCGGCAAATCGAGGCACACGCCGATGGCTCCGACGGCGGAGTTGGTGTAAAGCCCATGGGTGAGCTAGAGGTAGAGGGCATTTACCCGTTGGCGTACATCCGGTTGCTGGCCGGTGCGGACGTCCAACGGGTCTATGCGCGGATGGCTTCTCAGTTCCATCAGGCCCATGTCGACAACGAAGTGGATGATCTGGCCAGTGTCACGCTGGAGATGGAGGGAGGGTTGTTGGGAACGATCTGCATCGGGCGCATCGGAGCGGACAGTCATCCCGAGATCGGTGAGATCAAGATACACGTCGTCGGCTCCGAAGGAGGCATGGTCATTTCTGAATCCAGGCCCGAAGTGGGAATCTATTATCGAGGACAACCGCCAGCCGAGTACCGACATCTGCGCGTGGCGAATGAGAATGATGTTTTACTGGCCGAGAATTTCTTGCGTGCCATCGAAACAGGAGGTGACACGATTCTCGATGCGCGCGGCAGCCGAGCCATTTGCGCTACGGTACATGCAGCGATCCGGTCCGGACAATCGGGTGCCCCGGTTGTGGTCGACTGCCTGGATTAGAGGGTAGCTTCACCAACAATATGTGTCGATGCACTTCATGGAATGCTTACGCAGTACGGGCCCTCGCGCTGCCAAGGAGGCTGAAATCGACACGCCAGAATGGATATCTCCGGCAACTCGTCCATCATGTTCCACGCGACATGGCGCAACTTGCCATTGAATAACGCCATGACAAAGCGAGAGGATTCACAAGTATCGTCCATCCCATGTGATTGGGACGATGCGGCACGGCTTCGTCGTTTTCGTGCTGCGGTCGCGCGTTGGTACGGCCGGCACGCCCGCGATTTGCCATGGCGACAGGATCCAACGACCTATTCGATCTGGATCAGCGAGATCATGCTCCAGCAGACCCAAGTCGAAACGGTCAAACCTTATTTTCAGCGGTTCCTGGCGAGATTCCCAGACGTAGCCAGTTTGGCAAAAGCCCAGGAAGAGCAGGTGTTGCGGCTGTGGGAGGGATTGGGTTACTATCGCCGCGCGCGGCAATTGCATGCAGCGGCACGCGTCATCGTCGACGAACTGGACGGCCAATTTCCCGAGCAGGCGGATGCGGTTCTCGCCCTGCCCGGCATCGGTCGATATACGATGGGCGCCATTCTGTCGATAGCCTTGGACCAACGTCTGCCGATCTTGGAGGCCAACACCATTCGCCTCTTCAGCCGGCTAGTTGGATTCGAGGGTGACGCTTCCAGTCGCGACGGCCAAGCCAAGCTGTGGGGACTGGCGGAACAAGTGTTGCCCAAGAAAAACATTGGGCGCTTCAATCAGGGGCTCATGGAGATTGGCAGTTTGGTCTGTCATGTTCGGGACCCTAACTGCGGTCAATGTCCGGTGCGGGGTGAATGCTGGTCATTTGCCAATGGACGCCAGGAATCGATCCCTCCGACCAAGCGCAAAAACTACGAACAGGTGAACGAAGTGGCTATGGTGGTTCGTCGCCGGGACCGTGTCCTGTTGAGACAGCATACGGATGAAGAGCGTTGGTCGGGATTGTGGGACTTCCCTCGAATTCAGCTGCCGAGGCGATTCGGCCAGGAGAATCGTCGTTCCCGAATGGCCAAGCGGTTGGCGGCTGCCATCGCCGCCGAAACCGGCATCCAAGTTTCATCGCCACGATGGGTCACGCGGATCAAGTATGGTGTGACACGTTATCGAATCACATTGGATTGTTTTGAGGCGGAGGCGGCCCGTGGGCGGCTGAAGCGGACCAATGCTCCGCTGAAGTGGGTCGAGTTGGATAAGCTCGAAGAGTTTCCCACCAACACAACCGGCAGAAAGATCGCACGGATGTGTCAGCGATCTTCCGTCCAGGAGGGGAATTGAAGGTTGGAATCTACTCGCGGGAATTTGAGAGCCGTCGAATGGTTTAAAACTCGATGAAGTCGTCATCGCCTTCCAACGCGTCGGCATCCACGCCATCGGTAAAGTCTTCAGCATCCGCCGGTGTCGCACTCGATGCGATGACGTCGGGCATGGCTCCATTCGCGACGCTGGTTAACCGAACGGCTTCCTCACGCAAATCTTCGGTTAATGCTTCGAGCACTGTTTCCGGTTCGAAAAGTTTGTCGAGGACGTTGTCTAATTGCTTGGCCATCCCCTCGATGATTTCCTGCATCTCTCCGCTGGCCAATTGCACCACGCCTTGCTCTTTGTACTTACCGGTGAGCCCGCGTTTGACACACCGAAGCTGATGAATTAAACGTCGGCGTGTCTCGACGGTACGAAGATCGGTGATCTCAACGACTCGTCGGCGTGGCTGTCTGCCTTCTTCCTCGCCATCAAAGTACGAGTCATCATCCATCATGCCGCGCCCGGGCATTGACTGTGCCATGGAATAACCTCCCATCTCGCCCATCATGCCGCCGGAAGGTGCGTCAAACATTTCGTCCAAGCGGGCCACCTCGGAATCGCAGGCGCTGGCACCGACCTGCACAATAGCTCGGGACAATAGGTTCGCTTTTTCGTCCGATTTTTCCAGCTTGATCTGGCCCAGTGCATTTGAGGCCATGCATCGCAAAGCGATGGTATTCTCGACACCGGAGAGAATTTCAGTCAGTGCTTTCTCGATTTCGTCGTCCTTTTCGGCTGAGCCAAGCGTTCCCAGAATCTCGACAGCGCGCCGGCGCATCCAATCATGCCCGGAAGGATTGCGACCCGCGGGCGGCTGCTGAGCCGTTGCCAAATCAAGCGCCAACTTAGTGACGGCCTCCGCGTCCTGTGGACCCAGCTTGGCCGACCCAGTCAACTGAGTCCGGATCTCGACGTGGCGACGAAGACCCAACATGGCGGCGACTCGAACCGCATCGACCTGGTCAGGGTTTTCGTACAACTTGATGAGTCCGCCAATCACGCTGAGATCTTTTCGAAAACTGAGTTGCGGTATGGGCAACTCGCTGTTGGATCCCTCCTGTTGGTTGAGCTGGCCGAACAATAGCACCAGATTGTATCGAACAGCAGGATTAAATTTATTCTTAGGAAGGACCATCCTGATCGCGATCCCTCCAAGTACCTTGTCTACGATGTATTTATGGACCGCCGGCGATTTCGTCGATGTCAGGTCCTTGAGAATTTCTCGGCGCCATCCGGAAACACGGCCGAGGTTTGATAATCGGGACATGGCTCGAAAAAGATATTTGTCGTAGTACTCGTCCAACACGGCGCTTCCCGAGCTGAGCGGCGTCCTGCCTGAAACGACATTGTCTTTTTCCTTCTTGAGCTTTCGTACCTCATTGGCGCTCGCATATTTCTCTTCGAGCGAAAGGTGTTGATATCTAGGACCCGCCGCCTGGCTCGGACTGGCCATGAACAGCACCAATGACACCACCACGGCAGCCGTCATTAATGCAAGTAAGAAGTAGGAGAACTGGACCCAATGGCTGTGCAGTGTTGCCGTCACGGCCACTGCCCGATGGTTCTGCCGCATGATTTTTTCTCCTGACGCCAATCGAGCTGGCAGCGGGGATGCCGCTTATTTTAGCTTCCCGTAACCCCGCAACTGGCGCGCAACTGGTTTCTCTGTTCCGAGATGGCCGGGACGCTAAGTCGATGCGTACGGAACGACCCGTGGTCGTTAGCGAAAGCGCCACAACTGCCTAATACTAGAGTACACGTGATGGCGTCCAATTGTCAACTTAGGTCGCTAGATCCCGAGGGATTATAACCACGCCACCAAGAGCGCTGGCTCGAGACTTTGGCACTAGCGGGGCTCAACGAATGGGTTGGACACATGTTGAATCGCCACTCCCCTCCAGGCTTGAGCTGTCGACGGGTCTCTTGTCGTCAGATTTGGCCGACGTAGGATTGGGCCAATTTGGGAAATGGGCAGAATGTCCAATTTGATCGCTGGTCGGATCAGATTGATCACCCGTCGGATCAGATCATGACTTCTGTCAATTGGCTGCCCGGTCGCAATTCGTGGTCGACGGCCGCAACGGTCTCAGGATCTACCGTGGTGCGCTCACCGCTCGCTCCGGCTAGTAGCGACAATTCGGCCAACTGCCGAATCACGCGAATGCGACCTCCGCTACGCCGATGAATCGCTTCGACCGCCCGAACATCGAATGCCGGTAACGTTCGCCCAACCTGGGAAAGCGCCTGCTTGAGATACTTGGAGGTTTCTTCCAATGTCCACGTGGGCAATTCCATGTGGAGGTCACACAACTCGAGCAGCCGACGCCCGACAAGGTCCACACGATCCCCGCGGCAAGTCGCAATCATGGTCAGTTTGGACTCGCATGTCGGTTGCCATTGGGCTAGGCGCGATACCGACCTGAGCACGTCTTCTTCGGCCTCGTCGATGTCGTCCAAAAGGATCACACTGTCCACGTGCTGGAAGCGGTTAACCGTAAGGTGGTCAAAGAGAGCCTGCCATAGTGTGGCAACCGAACGCGCCTTGCCGGTCCGCAGCCGCAGCGCATCGCAAAGCGATTGGGCGAACTCGTCTGCATCGACGCCCATCAACCGTACCGTGACCGCCTGCTTTCCCAACGCCTGTAAGCGTCGCATGACGTGGTCGACCAGGGCCGACTTGCCCACGCCGCTGACGCCGGTCACCAGCCCCAGGCGCCGGCCTGTCGTCGTGAGATAGTCGAGTCGTGCCAGGATCTCCTCGTGGGACTGCCCGACGAAAAAGTCCTCCATCTTTTGCGGAGAAGTCGCAAAGGGGCTTTTTTCTAGCTGCCAATAGTTGTGGTACATGAGTCCATCCAAGACGTCTGGGGCACCGTCTACGGTTTCCTTCCGTATCCGTGTTAAAATCGGTAAGATCATTGTTAAACTCCATGAAAACTCTTTGAATTAAGCGCTCGTGTCCCAACGATTCTTCAGTTCGACACCGATCGATGGCAATCAGGCCGTCCTCGGTGGCTCCGAGGCACATCATCTGATCCACGTGATGCGTGCTAGCGTGGGCGCCGGGGCGACGTTATTCGATGGGGGCGGCGCGGAGTTCGAGGCCGAGATCCATAAAGTAGAACGCAACGAGGTCCATTTCGTCATCCATCGTCGCCTGGAAGTGGACCGTGAGTCGGCCATCCGACTGACGATGGCAGTGGCGTTACCTAAAGGTGACCGGCAACGGTATCTGGTTGAGAAATGTGTTGAGTTGGGAGTCCGTGAGCTGGTCCCCTTGATTAGCGAACGGAGTGTCGCGCGTCCCAGTGAAGCCTCGATTGGCAAGATGCAGCGTGTCGTGATTGAGTCCAGTAAGCAGTGTGGGCGAAACCGGTTGATGAAGATTGGCTTGCCACTTCGGAGTGAAGAACTGTTTAAGTCCGCAGCCACGCCGTCCCGTTGGATCGCGGTCGTTTCTGGACCAAACACGGTGCAGTCCCTCCCGAAATCGGATGAATTCACCGAGCTCTGTGCGGCCATCGGTCCGGAGGGAGGTTTTTCGCCAGATGAAGTCGAATTGGCGCAACATCATGGCTGGCGACCGATTCATCTTGGGCCGAGAATATTGCGGGTGGAGACCGCCGCGGTCAAGATTGCCGCCATTTTCGGATAGCCCTCGACTGCGCACGAAAACCCTCGGAATCCCGCGACTGCCCAGTCGAAACCGACCGTTGGAGGAGAAATACGAGATGATGAGAAGGTCGTCGCCGATGAAAGCAGATCGAGATTACTTCTTGCGATGACGGATCTTAGCACGCATTCGCCGCTTTTTACGACCGATCTTGCGGCGACCCTTTCCAGATTTCTTCGTTCCCACGCAGGGCTCCCGGCCTCCGAACCGTCATGGAGGCACTTTGCTAGTGTTCTAGTTGGTAACATCAATTTGACGGCAATGCCCGATCCTACCATTTTTGCGATGCACCATTCAAGGCCCACGCCGCGGAGCTTTTCGCCGCACCGAATCTTGGACGCCCTTGAGAAGGACGTTTCCGATCAATTTGCCCGGCCCACCGGGGCTCCGCCCACCGGGGCTCGATACGGCTCCATGCGATTATTTCCCCAGGCTAGGAAACGTCTGCCAGCGAAGCTTGGACCAATACCAGCAAGGCGTTCGGATCATACGGCTTGCGCAAGAAGTAGCGACAACCCACCGATCGACACTTTCTGACGATATCGTCGGAGTTATTGCCGCTGACCACGATGATCGGAATATTGCAGGTATCGAATTCATCCGATAGCATTCGTGAAACGGATAGCCCGTCCAAATCCGGCAGCCCGATATCCAGGAGAATCAGATGGGGCTTTTCGTTTCGGGCAATGAGCAATGCGTTTTTCCCGCTGTCGGCCGTCAGCGGCACGTAACCCTGGCTCCGCAGTGCGCGAGCCAATACATCTATTTGGGCTGTATCGTCGTCCACGATCAAAATGCGTTGTGCGGGGCGCCGCGGATCAAGTTCCAGTTCCGGCTCCATCACGGGGTCATCGCAAATCATAACTGCCTCGAAAGATGGCGTATTAAGGGTCAATGCCCTCTCTAAATTGTTGGGGCTGTCGATCCACAGCCAAACTAAAAAGGGGTTGTCTTCAATACTCTGTATCGTCAAAGAAGCTAGCACGTCATAAGTGCGGCGAAAAATGTATCGGTTATAACGATTTGGCGGGCCAATTCCCGGCACATGAGGCGATGAATCTGCCCGGATGTGGAATCGCCCTTGATGATTCGTGCAGCGAAAGTCGCTAGAACTCGGGGCGTTTGAGAATCTCGCTAAGGATGATGGCCTGCTTCATGCCCGCGGGTGACTTCAACATCTCGACGATCTCGGTCGTACGAAGTGCTATGGCCGCCTTTTTTTTCTCGCGTGCCGCGACGGCGTTGTGCTGCCACACGGCCGCGTCCGTCCCCTGACTTTCCCCCTGACTATCCCTTTGACCCTCGCTGCCGGAGCCACCCGTCGATTGGTCAATCGAGGTCTTGGAAAGCTGACCAAGGCTATGATCGAAAACGCTGTGAAGGCGGTTTTCGAGTTTTTCGTCCGCTTGCCCTAGTTCGCTGCCAAGCGTACGTGCGTGCTCAGAGACTGGGTGCGACTCGATATGTTCCCTAACATGCTGCCCCACTGTCTCGCGAGACCTCATGCGGGGCGCGGTGGGTGCTGATGGGTCGTCAATAAAGTCGTCGTCATCGACCAATCGCCGAGGCGCCTGCGTTGGTTGCGAAGCGGTCATCTGTGGACTGGGCCCAGCCATCGGTTTCTTACCAGCTTTCCGCAGGAATTCCTCGATCTCCGATTCCAGAGCGTCACGACTACCCGGAGCCCGAGGTTCTCCGAGCCGATTCTGGGGCGGAATCACCGGTGGTTGAGGCTGTGGCTGAGGCTGCTTGGGTGCCGCTGGTTTGCCAAATTTCGCGAAAAGGGGACCCAGCACAAAGATCAGGATGATGATGATCCGGACCCAATTGACGTCGGCCAGCAAGATTGAGTTGAAATTCACGGGATTCTCCGAATCAGCACCCTCGCGCGGCCTGGGTCACTCAACTCAGTCGCCAATAACAAAAACAGCTTCGCCCGGGGGGCCGATCAAGACTGGCTCGAATTCCCCGCGCCGGCAATGGCCTGGCGCATATCGGTGTCGGATTGTACGTTTCTCAATTTGTAGTAGTCCATAATCCCAAGCTTGCCACTGCCAAACGCCTCGGCGATGGCTATGGGCACCTCGGCCTCGGCATCCACCAGTTGCGCTCGACTCTGTTCGATTTGAGCGACCATTTCCTGTTCGGCGGCCGCCGCCATGGCGCGACGCCCTTCCGCCCGAGCTCGGGCGACCCGAGTGTCGGCCTCAGCCTGGTCCGCCTGCAAACGGGCACCAATGTTGTCACCCACATCGATGTCCGCAATATCGATGGAGACGATTTCAAACGCGGTTTGCGAATCCAGCTTTCGTGCCAGCACGGTCTGGGAAATCAGGTCAGGATTCTCGAGGACTTTGGCATGTGAATCCGCTGAGCCGATCGCGCTGACAATTCCCTCGCCCACTCGGGCAATGATCGTTTCCTCCCCGGCCCCACCAATTAAACGATCCAGGTTGGCCCGCACCGTAACGCGCGCTTTGACTTTAAGCTGGATGCCGTTTTTGGCCACGGCGTCCAACGTAGGGCGGCCAGAATCCTCGGCGGGACAGTCGATGACCTTCGGGTACACGCTGGTTTGAACCGCTTCCAACACGTCCCGACCTGCCAAATCGATGGCCCTTGCCTTCTCGAAATCGAGCTTAATCGTTTTTGCCTTGGCCGCCGCGATCATGGCGCGGATCACCAGGGGCACGTTGCCGCGGGCCAGATAGTGTGACTCCAGTACATTGCTGGTGATGCCTGTGTCCTCTCCCAATCCCGCCTGCACTGCCATGATCTTACTGCGCACAATGACCGCTGGATTCACGTTGCGAAACGTCATGCCTAACAGGTCCAAAATCGTAATTCCCGCGCCGGTCGTGACGGATTGGATCCACATCCGGAAGAACCGGGCGAACATGGCGAACAATACCAACCCGACTAAGACGGCTAAAATGCCGAGGGCGATGCTTATGATCGATAGTGGACTTTGGGCGATCAGCATGGGTTGGTTCCTTTCCAGGCGGGCTCCTCAAATCGGGTCGGCAGGCGTGCGAACACAACCACGGGTGTATCCTGTCGTCCGCCTGATGTCAAGCCAATGGGTCTTCGAACTCACCGGGTATCACGTCGGAGGCCGGGCGTGACAGGAGGTCATTTTCTTCCGATTCTTGATTGACCGTCGCGATTTCGTCCCCGGTCACGATCCGCACGACGATTCGATTCGAATCGACCCGTGTCACTTGGACGGTTGCTCCTTGATCGACAAACCCAGCCTCGCTGACGGCGTCATACGATTGACCCTCCACAACGATCGCGCCGCTGGGGACCATTTTCGTTTTCGCCTGGCCCCGCTTTCCCAATAGCGCTTCAAATGGCAATGTGACCGCGGCCGTGGTTTCCCCGTGCTCGGGCGGTAAATTGAGAATCTGTCGCCCCATGGGTGTGTAAGGCCACCAGCGAATGGCGGCTCCCAATACAAGCGGGACCAAAAAAACAACACCAACTAAGAACCCGGTTCCCACACTAAATCCATACCCGTGGTATGCCATGGCAATGGCGCCACAAGTTGCCACTGCCGCCAGGAGGCTGAGCAAACCGCCAGAGGGAATGAACATCTCCAATAAAATCAGCGCACAGGCCAACGCCAATAGTGCCATCGCCCAGACCAACGGCATCATCTAGAGGGTCTCCTTTGTGTCCAGCGTCACGACGACACGGTTGCTCTGCACTTCAACCACCTTGACCGGCCGTGCCGCGGCAATCACCTCCCCGTCGCTGGTCACATTCACCAATTGATCGCCGAAACGGGCCTTTCCGGATGGCGCGATCGGCGTCGTCGCCACGCCGACCATATTGACCAAATGCACATAATCCACCAGAGACTCGCGTCGCGACTGTTCCGACGTGGAATCGCCATCGGGTGGGACCAACATCATATGGCGGAATACGGGCGCACGGTTCATGTACCTGCCAACGAAGAACAGACCGGCGACGACTCCCGCGACTGGAGCGGTCACCATCAACATCGACCCGGGCAATTGTGACCATTGATAGTCATTACGCGGCACCACGAAAGTCTGGCTGGCCAATACCAGCGACACCATCAACAGAGCGAACCCGCCGATCCCGAATACACCGAAACCTGGCAGCACGAATATCTCCGCGGCAATGCAACCCATTCCCATGACGAACAACAGAATCTCCAACATATCAGCCGTGCCGTGCAGGAATTGCGCCCAGAAATACAACACGAAGCAGACCACCGAGACGAATCCACCCAATCCCGTCCCGGGTGACCACATTTCAATGATCAAGGCCCAGAATGCCAGACCAAGCAGTGACGCCGCCACATGTGGGGCAGCCAGCAAGCGAATCACGTTGTGGGCCCAGTTCGGCTGTACCAACGCCGGGTCGTCCGCGAGCTGATACGCCTCCCTAAATTCTTCGTAGTTGGCCACTGACAAGTGGGCCAAATCGAGCTCTTCGGCTCTCAAACCGTCCAGTTTCAACAAATCGCCCGCCGGGCTGACTCTTTGGCCTTTCCGCCACTTTTCCGGATCCGACATCTGGGCGACTTCGTCGGCTGACATCAGTTCTTGCAGGGAGGATCCCACGACTTGCCAACGATGGAGTTCCACCTTGGCGTCAATCATGGCGGTCATCGGTGACCAGGGCCTTGATTTTTCGTCCGCCAGATCCTCAATCAATTTGGTCAGATCCGAGATTTCGTCCTCTGTAAACGCGTGCTCGCCGGAACCACCCAGCACCGCTTCGTCTCGCATGACCAAATGATCGCAGGCCATCGCGATGATCGCCGCATCCGCACGCGCTTTGCCGTCCACATAGGCCACGGTTCGAACCTGTGTACTATCCAGCCGCGACAGCCAGTGGGCCAATCGACCGCTTTCAGGCGCCGAACCGCCGCCGCTGTCGATCCATACGCAGATAAAATTGATGTCATCGGAGTGAATCTTCTTGTCGAGTAAGCTGATCGTCGCGTCCACCAAAGACTTGTTGATCGGTCCCACCAAGTCAGCGCGGATCGGCTTCCAATGTTTATCGAGCGAGGGATCGAGGTCCACTTGATCGACGGGAATCTGCAGGGCCTCGGACAGCTGTCGACGGTCGGCAACCAGGCGGCTGGCCACGCCCAGTTCCAAACGCAATTCGGTCCCGGTAAACTCGCCCCAGTCGCCGTTGGCCACCAACGTATCCAAGGCCAGCACATTTCCCTCGGCTTGTAATGCGGCCAGCTCTTGCTCGGTCACAAACTGGATACCATCGGGTGTTGTCGCCTGATAGACCGCGAGTTGGGAGTCCAACATGCCTAGTGCCAACGCGCTGGGTACCGTCCTGCGACGCTCGGCGATTTCGCGATACCCTTGCCGGATGGTCGCGTCAATCTCGGCCTCGTCAATACCCGCGCGACCCAAAGTCGCTTCCGGGTGCGCGATAATCTCTTCACAGGCCAGTGCCGGCAAGACGGCGTGTCCGCAGATAGAACGTGGCAGGTAAGCCACCGTACGTACCCGGCTGAGCTGGTCGCCAGCCAAATATCGGGCGAGCGATAAGCAGCGTTCGAATTCGCTCCCGCGGCCCTGTTCCGTGTTGGGAGGCGGCCAAAACTCCAAGATTAATACCGGACGCTCCTCGCGAGCTGGCCAATCAGCCAACAGTTGGTTAATCATCCGTTTGACCCTTTTGTCCTGGTTGCCAATGATCGGAATGGATACCCGGACGACTCGAGCCCGGACAGGCGTCTCCGCTTCGTTGTCCGGTTCGGTGTCCCTTTCGTTTTCCCCGTCGCTCGCCGCCTCGACGGGATCCGACGAATCCTCGCCTTGCAAGCGAGAGGCGCTGCAAACCAGTCCACTCGCCGCCGTGAAAAACACTAGCAGCATCGCAAACACCGATCCACCTGGCACGAGACTGAGTAGCCATTTTCTCGGTCCGTTTTCGAACGGAGGCCAAATGCCGACCTGGACTGGGTTTCGTTTTTCGTGTGGAACAAGCTTCATGGCCAAGGGCCGATTTCCGATTCAAAGATGGCTGGACTCCGCTAAGATTATAGAAATTCGCGGCGATCCGGCAAACAGCTGGGAGGCCGATCGTCTCACATGAATAACCATTTGCAATCCCCCTCGATCGCCGGCCTTCTTCTCCAATGACAAATAACTATTGTCAAATTACTAATGACAATTCGGTACCGTCTCGGACCCCAAGACGGGGTTTTGACACCTTCCACGTGGGCTTTGACACCTTCCACGTGGGCCTTGGCACTTTGCGCCATAGCGGCTTTGCGCGCGAATTAGGTTGAATTCTCGCGCCAAGACCGAATGTGGAGGGTAGCGGGTAGAGGATCGGCTAGGCTGGTTATCCCTTCGATTGTCAACTACTTGAAGTCGGCCTAGGCCGAATTGAGACGGTCCCGACAAATCACCCGGCTTCACCCCTCGAGATCGTGGTATCCACTGAACTTACGCGATGAATCGTCAACTGGAATCCAACACCACGGATGCAACGTGAGCTGCTGAAGTTTCGTCAATCGTTAAACATCTCCGCGCATCACAACGCTCTCCCGCGACATTCGTGCGTCGGGTGAGAGTGTTGATCGGACAGAGAAAAAGAGTTGAATGGTCTTACCGCTTAGTTTCTAGACGCGGCAACCTGGCCTGTTTGGCCTTGGCATTCGCGGCAGTGACTGGCCGCTCCGCCGGACCCGCGCCGCCTACGTTTTCCACGATCTTCTTCCAGCCGACGGGGACTCTCGGCGAAATGAACTGATCGAAGAAATCTTTGGTGCGGTGAATTGGATCGTCGACTTTCCGCTGGGAGAATCGGTACGAAGTACGTGCTGGATTTCGCTGAGGATCGAAATTGGGTGGATAGACTTGGATGGCCAGCGCAAGAAACTTCTTCTCGTCCAGGACGACCACCACGCGTTGAAAGTTGGCGGCGTCGGCCCGCAATTTTGGTATCGCTTCCAACCAATACTCCCCCAACTGACCGTTCGGCGGGATGATTTCGCGGATCCAATACCGAGTCAGCATTTTTTCCTTCTCCGCCCCGAACATGAACGGAAGTGGTCCATCGGCAATCCGTTTGCCCTGCATCTGCGGGGGCAAATGAGTCTCCACCAGCTGTTTGGTCTTGTGATTGAGCTCGTACACTACCGATCCGGTACAAACCCAGTGCTCGCCGTTTTCGACCGGTTTCAGATTGAAAACGGGACGGTCGCCCGGCTTATCGGGCGGCTGAAACGGCGCGTTGAGTTGAACGTGGAATTCGCCTTTGTCCGGTGCCGCATAACGAATGATACCCTGGCTGTGCGAAATGGGGATGTTTGGATTCTTTGGTCCAAATACCGGATTGTATTCCCAGCGATCGAATTGTGTACTGAACGTTTTGATTTTGCCGCTCTTGAGTTCCCAGAACGTGAGGATTTTATCCAGTCGCACTCGTTCTTCTTGAGTCAGTTGAAACGGTGCTCGAGGCGCTGTCCGTGGCGCCTGCAGCTTGATCGGCAACTGGTCCGCGGGACCTGGCTGCAGCAGATTGCCATTTTCCGGCGCCCGGGTCTGCTGGGCCGAGACTTCCATTGGCCAACTCACTAGCCATGCGATGCTCACGAAAACCGACAGACCAACTCGCTGAATCGATACCATGCTTGCCTTCCTTGGCCAACGATGAGTGATGGAACCTTTCCGTCAACACTGTACCAACCTTCCGATCGTGCCAATCTTCCGACGTGGCACCAGTGAAATGGGGCGGGAGTTTAGCAGGTTGATGATCCAGTCAGAAGATGGATTCGGGCATGCGAATCAAGCGAGTTGCTAGCGGGGCAAACGCCTCGAAATCGAGCGGTTCGGCCGGTGCTACACATATCCGGCACGACCGGTGTAGCTTGCCGCCCGGTAGCGTTCACCTCGTGATACTCCGAATTCGTGTCCTTCCCGTGGCTTGCTGGACGCGCTGCGCCCCCTAAAATGCACGCTGGTAATTTGCGCGCCTTGGAGAAACGCCATGGGAATTGGCAATTGGACCAGTGGGCAGGTGTTTAGCCTGGTCCACGGAAACAACCTCGTTTACAACACGTGCTGGGAAGACCCACGGCTGGACCATGTTGCGCTGGATCTGAGTCCGGATGACCGAGTGATGGTGATCACCTCGGCAGGATGCAATGCGCTGGACTACGCATTGGCGGCACCCCAGCGAGTCTATGCGGTGGACATGAATCCGCGGCAAAACGCGCTATTGGAACTGAAAGTCGCGGCCATTAAGCGGCTGCAGTTCGAAGATTTCTTCCAGATGTTTGGCGAAGGACATTTGCACGGCGTGCGTTCCATCTACGAATGCGCCCTTCGCCAAGACTTGGGTGATTGGTCGCGTCGGTACTGGGATCGACGCATCCGTTTTTTCGATGATCGGCGGTATCCGTTTTACTACCGGGGCACCTCGGGATTCTTTGCCCGCTTGATCAACCTCTATCTGGATCGCGTGATTCGTGTCCGTCCGGTCGTGGAACGTCTGTTGTCCGCCTCGAGCGTTTCCGAGCAGCAGCAGATCTACGATCACGAATTGAAAGACCGTTTTTGGACCAAATCGATGCGTTTTGCCCTGGGTCGTGACACCACTCTCTCACTGTTGGGCGTACCCCGGGCACAACGGGAGCAGGTCGAGCGGGACTATGAAGGTGGCATTGTCCAGTTTGTTCATGATTGCATGGAGGCGGTTTTTGCCGGCCTGCCCATTCATGACAATTACTTTTGGCGCGTGTACATCACGGGGCGATACTCCGAAGATTGCTGCCCGGAATACCTCAGGCCGGACAATTTCGAGAAACTGAAAAACGGATTGGCGGATCGCGTGGAGATTCATACGAATTCCGTCCAAGGCTTTTTGGATCGCCACGACGTTTCGATCACACGTTTCGTATTGCTGGACCACATGGATTGGCTGTCATCGCACCGTTACGTCTGGTTGGAAGCGGAATGGCAATCGATCCTTCGTCGGGCGGCACCGAACTGCCGCATTCTTTGGAGAAGTGGCGGATTGCGGACCGACTTTGTGGACGCCGCGCAAGTCGATTGGGACGGGCGCCAGCGGCAGGTTGGCGAATTGCTGAGTTACCACCCGGATCTGGCCGCGGAGCTGCATGCCAAAGATCGTGTTCACACTTACGGCAGCTTCTATATCGCCGACCTGGCGGCGTGAGAAAGCCGCGATATCGCCCGCCATGAGCCTGTTTTCGGATCTTAAAATTCTCTATCATCTGGCCGCCAAACCGGTCCGTGGCAAGGACCATGCGGCGCGGATGGAGAGCTTTTACTCCGGCCAAGCCGATGCCTACGATGACTTTCGCAGACGACTCTTGCAAGGACGCCAAGAGCTGTGGGATTCCTTGGAGGTTCCCACGGACGGTGTCTGGGTCGACATGGGCGGTGGCACCGGTTCCAACTTGGAGTATTTCGGAGACCAGATCGACAAGTTGAGACGAGTTTATGTCGTCGATCTTGCTGGCTCGTTGCTCAACGTGGCCCAACAGCGGGCCGAGGAACGAGGTTGGTCCAACGTCGTTCCGACTGAGGCCGATGCTACAAAGTTCCGACCCCTAGAAGGAATCGCGGACGTCGTCACGTTTTCCTACTCGTTGACCATGATCCCGGACTGGTTCGCTGCCATCGAAAATGCACTGGCCATGCTCCGTGACGGGGGGCGGATTGGCGTGGTCGACTTTTACGTTTCCCGCAAGCACCCGAACAACGGGGACCGACGCCATGGTTGGCTGACCCGCACCGGTTGGCCAACCTGGTTCGCGTTGGACAATGTCTTCCCATCACCGGACCACGTTCCGTTCCTAAAACGCCACTTCGAAACGGAGCTGTTGAACGAGCATCGTGCCAAGCTGCCGTATATCCCTTTGTTCAAGACACCGTATTACCAATTCGTGGGCCGCAAAGAGTGAGCTGCCGGTGTGTACGAGCTTTCGGTGCAAGCGAGTTCTTGCTTGCGTTTGAGACGGTGGATTCGAGAGGATGATGAATCACATAAACAAATTGGATATGCACGACTTCGCGGTGTGAAGCCGGTGGGGATTTGTCATTAGTAATTGTCAATAGTTATTGGCCATTTGTTGGGCGCGGTGTATCACGGAAAACCGGTCGCAATCCGCCACGGTCGCCCGCATTCTTCTTCAATGACAAATAACTATTGACAAATAACTAATGACAAATCTTCTGCATCTCGGGTAGTCACTAGATTCGATCAATACGCCGGTGTGACCCTGTGAAAGTGTCCAGTCCGGCATCCGCCTCTGGATCGATCCTTACCCACGTTTGCGGGGCTTGGCAAAGAACGCCACGGTTTCTTGGATCGCCTCGGCCAGTCGCTCGACTTCATCGAGTGTATTGTAGAAATAGAAGCTCGCTCGGTTACTGGCCGATAATTTCAGCCGCTTATGCAGCGGCATGGCGCAGTGGTGTCCAGCGCGAATGGCAATGCCGTGCCGGTCCAGTAACTGGGCGACGTCATGGGCATGGATGCGATCCAGTACAAAACTGGCGATACCCGTCTTGAGATCCGGTGACGGGCCGATCATACGCACCCGGTCGATTTTCGCCAGGAGTCCGTGAGCCCGCTGGGTCAGCTTTCGCTCATGGTCATGGATAGCCGTCATTCCGACCTGGTTGAGATAATCGACGGCCGCGCCCAACCCCACGGCTGGGACAATCGGTGGTGTGCCGGCCTCGAATTTGGCGGGCAAGCCGGCTGGTTCAAATCCATCGATCCGCACGCGCCGAATCATGCTGCCGCCTCCCATGAAGGGTGGCATGGCGTCCAGCAAGTTCTCTTTGCCGTAGAGGATTCCGACCCCAGAGGGGCCCAGCATTTTGTGACCGCTAAAGGCGAAAAAATCGGCGTCCAAGGCAGTGACTTCGGAGGCTGCGTGCGGGACACTCTGGGCCGCGTCCACCAACACCACAGCCCCGACCGCGTGTGCTCGAGCGATGATCTCTTCCAGCGGATTGACGGTACCGAGCACATTCGAGACGGCGGCGATGGCGACGAGTCGTGTGCGCTGACCGAGCCACCGATCACTGGGGTCCAAGTCCAATAAGCCGTTATCGGTGATGGGAATGTGGCGAATGGTACAGCCAGTTCGCTCGGCCAATTGATGCCACGGGACAAGATTGGAATGGTGCTCCATCTCGGTGACGACGATTTCGTCACCTTGACCAACGTTGGCATCACCCCAGCTGCGGGCGACGAGATTGATGGCTGCCGTCGTCCCGGTGGTGAAGATTACCTCGTGTGGACGCTCGGCCCCGATGAATTGCTGGACCTTCTTGCGAGCGTCCTCAAATCGGTCGGTGCTCTGGTCGCTGAGCCAGTGGATCCCTCGATGGACGTTGGCGTAGTGCTCTTGGTACATCTCGACCACGCAATCGATGACCTGCCGCGGACGTTGAGTGGTCGCGGCGTTGTCGAGATAGACCAGCGGCTTGTCCTGGTGGATTTTGGTGCCGAGGATGGGGAAATCCGCCCGCAGGCACTGCGCGTCCAATGACACCTCGGAGTTTGCGATGCTCATCAGGACTCCTCGCCGAGGCTCGGGCCGGCGAAGTGATTGTCGTCGGAATCATCGTCCCCGTTGATTGGCGAAAACAGGGCCTGCTGAATCACCCGCCACGGCAGCAGGCAACATTTTTGCCGAGTCGGCGTGAGCCGCGGACCATAAAGCTTGAGCATGTCCTCGGCAGCGAACCGCTGCGCTTCAACCACGGTTTTCCCTTCTAGCTCCTCGACCAACATCGAGGCGGATGCCTGACTGACGCAACATCCGTCGCCATCGAACCACGCCTCGTTGATGCGGCCTGCCTTGAGCTTGAGTTGGATCGAGATCACATCCCCACATAGCGGGTTGTCGTCTTCGTGCTCGTGAGTCGCGTTATCGCAAGACCCTCGATGGTATGGGTCTTCGTAGTGGTCCAGGACATGTTCCTGGTAAATTTCTTCTTCGTCTTGATTCATCGCATAGTTCTATTGGAGTTTTCGACGGGTTCGCTGGGGCGGGCAAGTGGGGACACTCTATTACCTGCATTGGTTAGTTTAGGAGTCTGAACGTCGAGCGACCAGTGGGATTCGCCCGATCGTGTCGTCGATCTTCACCGACTCCGCCAGATGACATCTTTTTCCAAACCAAGTCTCGTCAGCTGGTCGGACATGTCGTTGTAGAACCGTCCTGCATCCGCTGGATATCCGGCCGTTGGTCGGAGTCCGCTGACTCGCTGGGTCCAGAACCGGTTGAAGGCCCGCATCGCCAGTTCGCGGAGATATTTGGCTACGATGGACGCCCATGCCGGAGCCAAGTGTCGCTCACCCTTCGCCGTGAAGGAGAATTCCACCGGGCGTGAATCGATTTTCGTTTCATACCGGCTGACTTCACGCCCTTCCTCACGAACTGAAACAAGATGTTCAGGAAAAACTCCCTGAATAACGCCCGCATAGTAGTGGCGACCACCGTGCTTGTCGCAATAGACGCTGACCGATTCAGCGGGGATCGTCTCCAACAGTTGCTGGACCAGACGTAACGTGGTCCAGGAAAGCAGATGGCTCTTGTTGCCCAGCTGGGAAGTCATCGCATTGAATCGGGGCGGGAAGACAGCCGTCGCTCGCAAGGCGTGTAGTCGCACATGCTGGTCGTCGAAGACTTCGTTCAGCCGTTCCACCGTCGCGTCGATACGTCCTGGCTCGAGGTCGATCGGAATCAACTCGTCGTAATCGGCATACCACGGCAGCCTGTCGCGGTCAGGTTGGCTGTCTGGTGCTAGCGCGGACCAAACAGACTGCCAACTGGTAGGCCGTTGGCCCAGGCATCCCAGTCCCGTCAGGACTCCTCGCTCTAGGCCCGCCAGGCTACCGCGAGGATTGTAGATCGCTTTGGAATCAGCAATGATCAGCTGGTCATCTTCGGCATCCACCGGACTTCGGACCACTGCGCCGGCCAACCCTTCATAGAGGTCCGCGCCGGACGCGCCGCCTGTCTCCCAAACCGTGGCACCGACGACCAACGGTCCTAAGTTAGGTCCATATCCGGCCTCGTCGACGCCGATGAGAAATGCCACTACGCCTCATATTTTCTGCTGGACTCATATTTTCTGCAGGATTCTTCATTGACGAAAATGACCAATGCGATTGCTCCAAACAAAACCGCCATGTCGGCGACGTTGAAAATACCCGATCGTAGCGGACCAATACCGACGTTGATAAAGTCAGTAACCATGCCTTGTTGAGTGACGCGGTCAATCAGATTTCCGATGCCGCCGGCAAGTATAAATGCGGCCGCGATAAACACGGCGATTTGTGTGTTCCACCTCGCCAACAGGAATCCGGTCACCAACAGCATTACTAACGTATTGAAAACGACGAAGAAGAACCAGCGGTAGGCGCTTGGCAGTTGACTGCCTAAGCTCAAAAAGCCACCGGGATTCACGGCGTACTCCAGACGAATGACGTCACCGAGGTAGGAATGAACTCGACCCGTGTCTAGCGTCTTCTTCGCCAATCGCTTTGTCGCTTGATCGCACCCGATACAGCAAGTTATGACAAGCACGGCAATCACAAATCTCAGTGGCCCAAACGATTCTTTTTGCACGTGATATACTCCTATTGTCGCCTGCGGACCATTCACCTACCTTCGCCAAATTCGGCTGCACGCTGCGCGCCGACCGCCATGAGATACTCGAATCTCCGTTAACACACCACCCCGATTTGGGTCGTTCCAATGGACGATGATCGCCAACCGCTGTGAATGGCACGAGTGAGAATCTCATCAGTCACCTCCGTCTTGGTATAGGCGTAGTATTGGAATTGGACCTAGGTGTGGCCTGCCAGCTGAAGTTTTGCGGCCCCGTTCAATGACAGCGATGGACGCGTATAATCCCGCCGGAGGGAGATTTGCCAGTCACGGGCGAGATAATGAATCAAGGAGCCACGGAACAACCGACCCGTGCGGAGCCTGAACGCTGGCTGGCGGAACACGGCGACGCGCTATTCGCCTTCGCGCTGGCTCGTATCGGCAAGCCGGCGGACGCCGAGGACCTGGTCCAAGAGACTTTGTGTGCGGGCATCCGGGGAAGGGACAAGTTTGAGGGAAAGTCACAAGTTCGTAGCTGGTTGATTGGAATTCTCAAGCGCAAAATCGTCGACTTGCTTCGCCAACGGGCTCGAGACGAATCGGGGAAACGTCAGCTAGCGGCGGACGATCTGTTCGCACAGCAATTCAGCGCCCAAGGTCATTGGAGCCAGCGCCAGCGGCGCTGGACGGACAGTTTGCCGGAAACCGAGGAATTCTGGCAGATTTTACACGGCTGTGTCAGCCGTCTGCCACCAAATTTCGTGGCTGTTTTCGTCATGAGAGAGTTGGACGAGGAGGCACCGAAAGAAATATGTAATAAGTTAGACATTACACCGTCCAATTTAGCGGTTCGGCTCCACCGCGCCCGCGTCCTGTTGAGAAAGTGCCTCGAGGAGCGGTGGTTCTCCTAGAGCCTACGTTCCGTGTCTCATCACAATTAACCGTATGAAGTTCTTTTCCGCCATCAAGTTGATATTGACGCTCCATTGCGAGGAGTCAACGCGTTTGATATCGGATGGACTCGAGCGTGACCTGAGCTTCGTGGAACGAACCGCGGTGCGGGCCCACTTCATCAGCTGTCGCTCCTGTCGTAAGTTTCGCAAACAGTTGGAATTGGTGCGGGAAGAGGCCCGGCGATTGGGCGAGGGGTCGGTCACAGGCGCGAAACTCTCACACGAAGCTCGCCAGCGAATTAAACGCGCGATCAACGAACCATAGGCAATAGCGGCCTTGATCATTAGTCCGCCAAATGCCATCAACGCTGCCTATGCCAACATATACCGGTTCGGTGTTCGGGTTTCAGTGTTCAGGCACGAGAGGCAAAACTGAGGTGGTCCTAATTCCACGGACAGGTGAAGTGCTTAAAATGGGCGGTCTGAAAGGAGCTACCAAATGCCTCGCAAGAAGCGCTCACCAGCCAAACGAACACGTCGAGTATTTGACAACGGATTCCGCCAGGAGGCGGTTCAGATGCTCTTGGATGGTCATTCCGCGCGGTCCGTGGCTGATCGTCTTGGGCGATCACGAAGCCTGATTGCTCAGAGTTGTCGTTCGGATTAGCGTGAGAAATGGTCGCTTTCAGGGAAACTCGCGGCTGCGACGGGCTGAAATCGAGTGGCGGCGCGTACCTTGATC